>Ga0187827_10009751_pt1 | contig 10116 bp, 9 predicted proteins | sample ETNtaG_39_FD_167969 | JGI IMG/M metagenome (GOLD analysis project Ga0187827, IMG submission 167969) | Marine microbial and viral communities from oxygen minimum zone, Eastern Pacific Ocean - ETNP2014_SV_150_PacBio MetaG (Illumina Assembly) | ecosystem: Environmental > Aquatic > Marine > Hypoxic... | reverse complement strand
CCATGAACTACAATGTCTAGATGTTGTTTATCTGTGAAACCATTCCCCTTATTTCTTAAGGCATTTTCTAAAAGAATTCTTATCGTAAACGGTATTTTTTTGATTTCCAACAGCCCCTGTTTTTCAAAAATAGAGATGTCAAAATATCCAAACTCACCGGGTTTAGTTTTTATAGATTTAAGGGTCATGTTAAAAACAATCTTTCAATTTGTTGTTAAAAAAAAGCCTTTAGGCATTTTTGTTCATTCGGTTAATTAACTTTATTCTTGTTGATGGTACGATAATAAACCAAAATCGTTTATTGTCTTCCACGATATACTTTAATTGTAACCATAGAGTCTCATGTCGTCTTTAATCAACCCAAGTAAAAAAATCGCAAAAATAACCCCTTTTTACTATGGGTGGTTAGTAGTTTTAGCATCGAGCACATCAATGTTCGCAAGGAACGCTGCCGCTACGTTAACAATAGCTGTTTTCGTTTTTCCCATGAGCGAGTCGCTTGGATGGAGCAGAACTGTAATAGTAGGTGCCGCGGCAGCGGCTGGACTAGTAAACATTGTTGTGGCCCCTTTGATTGGATTTATAATACAAAAATACGGTAACCGTGTTGTTTTGCTCGTTTCAATACTTCTACTTGGCGCTACATTGGCATCAATAAGGTGGGTTACCAATCCCATACAATTCTACATACTGTTTGGAATTGGCCGTTTGATGTTTCAATCACCGCTACAAATAGGTGCTACCACTGTCGTTGCCAATTGGTTTGTTTCCAAAAGGGGAAGAGCAACATCAATTCTTGGACTATCTCATTCCGTCGGAATGGGTTTATTTCCTCTGTTCGCCCAACTATTAATAGGATCAACTAATGAAGGATGGAGAATGGCTTGGTTTTGGATCGGGATATCAGTGTGGGTAACTGCCTTACCCGCTGCCTATCTTTTTTTATCAGAAACGTATGGAGAATTAAAAGACGATCAAAAACCAAAAGAATATGACTCCGACAGGGCTAAAAGTAAAATCCAAAAAGAAGAACCTAATTGGACCGCCAGAGAAGCTTTAAGAACACCGACATTATGGATTTTAGCAATAGGGGGAATGTTAGTATTTTATATTCATACAGGCGTAAATATCCACCAAGCTGCTTTCCTAAGGGATCAAGGTATCAATCCAACAGCCGCGGCAGCTTCCCTTACCATTATGGCTATTGGTTCGGCAATTGGAAGCCTTATTTGGGGGAATTTATTAGATAAGATTTCAGCGAAAATAGTTTATATGGGACTGAGTTTATGGCTTGGGTTGACTCCACTTCTATTCATGAAAGTTAACTCGGAATTAACTGCCTTTAGCGTGGCTTTAATTTTCGGTATTGGATTAGGGGGGCTGTTAGTAGTTCCTCCTGTAGTTGTAGCCAATTATTTCGGCAGAAGATCCCTTGGGACTATCCGGGGTATAACTGAACCTTTTGTGGGTCTTGGCCAATCGATTGGGGCAATATCATCAGGTGTAATCTACGACATCTCCCATTCATATGAACTAACATTTCCAATATTCACTTTTATTGGCATTATTGCAGCTATATTATTGTTATTTTTAAGAAAAGAAGGAAAACATACTTAATTCGGGATCCATGGCTATATAATAAAAGCTTTTACAGATGACGAAAATTAATCCTAAATCGATAGTTACCAAGTTGGTGGGTAATCAAGTTACACACTATATAACGCTACCTGACTCTGAGACACGTTATATGTACGATGTATTAACGTCGTCACCTACTATCGAACTCATACCAGTATCTAGAGAAGGTGAGGCAATACCTATTGCAGCTGGTTTACACATATCAGGTAAAAAACCGGTTATAGCCATACAAAATAGCGGCCTTTTCGAATCCGGAGATGCATTGAGGGGGCTAGGGTTGGGAATTGGTCTTCCTCTCGTGATGATCATAGGATACCGGGGATATAACCGTAAAGGAGATACACCAGACACTTCCGCACATTTTTTAGAACCCTTTTTACACACGTGGAGGGTCAACTATTTTTTGATCGAATCAAATACGGATTCAGATCGAATTGACTTAGCATTTGAAACAGCTTTCAAAACCAATCAACCCGTCGGAATTCTTATTGGGTCCGAATACGAAGAAAATAATTCCTAATTGATATGATTACGTACCAATCTGCATGCGAAACAATTTCAAAAAACCGCGGAGAATCGGTGTGCATTACAACTATGACACAAAGTGGAACATGGAATCGGCAATCAGATAAACCAGAACTCGATATAAGTATAGGTAATGGAATGTCGAAAGCAAGCTCGGTCGGATTAGGAATAGCGTTGGGATGTCCTAAACGAAAAGTTATGGTACTAGATGGCGACGGTTCCCTATTAATGAATTTAGGATCATTAGTAACAGTTGCAGGTAAGAAACCAAAAAATTTTATACATTTTGTTTTTAACAACGCCATTTATGCTGTAGTCGGAGGTCAACCATTGCCAATGGACGGAAAAATCGACTATTGCGGCATCGCCATTGCTTGCGGGTATTTAAAAGCAGTCAAATTCACAGATTCAAAAAAATTCGAACACGACTTACCAGACCTGATAAATTCAGATGGACCAGTTTTTATAGAAATTGAATCCGAACAAAAACCAGCTCTAGAAGGAGTTGATCAAACATGGGCTTCGAATAGGAGTATGCCCCTGCAGATGAGGTCAGTGAGGAAAAAAATAACACAACGTGATGATTGGGGACCTGGCGGTCCTTTTTTATAATTGAAATAAAATGTACACTTTACTTTTCTTTGACGATTGGCACATCCATAGCCGCACTAACTTAACACGAAAAATCGGGAAACCACAACTTATTCCAGAATCGATTTTCAGGGATCCCGATGCTGATTTATCTTGGGCATATCCAACAGTTATAAAAGATCCTTATACTGACACTTGGAAGTGCTATTACCAAGGGGAAGTTTCGAGTGGAGGTACCACTTTCATACCATTACTTGCAGAAAGCGTAGATGGGTTACATTGGACTAGACCAGATTTAACAAAAAAAGTAATGCTTAAAAATAGATTAGCACCCAATCAACTATTTGAAATAGATAGTTTTGCCGAGTGGTGTGGAGTATACTCCGATCCCTTTCACGAGGGTTCTGATGAGTGGCTTAAAGCACTGATAAGCCTTAGACCAAGCAAAAAATTAGCATTAGAGGCCATTGTTGGAAAAAGCCGAGACGGAATTAGCTGGAAATTGGAAAAAAAAGCTAAATGGCACCCTACCGGGTCCGATCCCGGTCATTTTGCTTTCTGGAACCCTTATAGAAATTCTTATGTTCTATCCCTTAGACCCTATCTGGCAGATAGACGGCAAGCCATCTCTGAAACAAGAGATTGGCAAAGGTTCACTGAACCCACTCTGCTTATGCAGCCTGATGCACTGGATACTCCCGCTGCTCTTTTTTATGGTATGCCAGTCATTCAGTACGAACAAATGTTTATAGGATTATTGTGGATTTACCATACTGATCCAACGCTGAAGGTTGATGATAAATTCCAAGGATTTCTGAAAATGCATAAGGGGGATGATCATACAAGAATAATGGGGAAAATTGACTGTCAGTTAACGTACAGTACAAACGGGTGGCATTTCCAAAGAACCATCAGGGAACCATTCATTGCAAATGGAGAACCGGGTGATCCAACATCGGGCTGCATATACCCGTCATCCATAGTTAATTTCAGAGACAAAATACGAATATATTCCAGCGCGTCCATTGGAGAACATGCTCAGCTACGTGCAGATCCATCGCTGAATCAAGGATCCATCTTGACGCATGAATTACGTAAAGATGGATTCATTTACTTGGAACCACCAGGAGGTACAGGAGAATTCACAACAAAATGGGTTTTGTGGAAATCAGGTGAGCTTAATATAAATGTTTCAGTACCATTTGGGGAAATTTTAGTTGAAATAATGGACCAATATGGCAACCCAATAAATGGATACACCTATGCGGAAAGTATTCCGTTTAAAGGTGATTCAAACAATTACGTACCTAAATGGAATAACGGTAAACATCTATCTCAACTAAGTGGAAGGGTAATAAAAATTGGTGTAAGAATAGCCAACGGCCGTATTTTTGCCTTACGTGGTGATTACCAATTTATGACGACACCCCAAGTACGGCAATATGTGGAAGCGGGGATAGAACCCGATGCTAGGTTGGGTTATTAATCGCATTCACATTACAGGATACGAATATTATTGATGAAATTGAGAATATTCATCAGTTTCCAATCAACTATAAAGCAGCCCCGCCGTCTACAGTTATCATCGAACCCGTAATCATTGAAGCTTCTGATGAGGCAGCAAACAAAAACGCTTGCGCTAAATCCTCAGGTACTTGTAATCGTCCAAGAGGAGTAGACCCTTTCCTTTTATTGTAATTTTCAGGATTATCAATACTGGTTTTCCAATCGTTTGGACTATGGGGATTGTTACCTCTTATAAATGGTGTGTCAACGTGCCCTGGGGATATAAGCACTGACCTTATATTATCTTTCGCAAAAGAGCCGGCCGCTGAACGGTTAAGACCTATCATTCCCATTTTCCATGCAGCGTAACCTGGACTGCCTCCACCAGGTCTAATCGAGGCTAATGAACCCATATTTAAAATGACTCCACCCCCTGCTTTTCTCATAGATGGAACTACGGCTTTAATCCCCAAAAAAGTACCAGTAAGGCCAATTTCAATGATTTGGTTCCACATCTCCAGGCTTTGTTCTTCAAAAGACACTCTAAAATTGGCGCCAGCGTTATTGCATAAGATATCAACTGGACCAAATTCCTTTTCAGCGACTTGAACCAACGTGTCCCATTCATCTTGATCCCTTACGTCAAGTTGATGGGATAAAGCCTTACCGCCGTTAGCCTTAATCCGTTCTACAACAGCGTTAGCGTTTTCAATATTTACATCAGTCACACATACTGAGGATCCTTCTGAAGCAAACAGGACAGCCTGAGCTCCAGGCATTGCGCCACCTCCTCCGGTTATAATTGATACTTTTCCTTCTAATCTTCCAGTCATGATTTTTTCTTCCTTATCTTAGAGCTAAACCACCATCGCTACGCCTAGACTTCTCGCCGTCGCCTGCTTCATAGGGATATTTTGGAAAAACAGAATCCACAATATCCGTACCCAAACCAGGTTCTTCTGGCGGTATAAAATAACCATCAACAACTTTGGCCAATTTGGTTACTAATTCTTCCTTAAAAGTACCATGTTCAGGGGAAAATTCATTCATATCCCAATTGGGTATAGCTGTTCCTAAGTGAACGCAAGCGAGGTTAACTATAGGACCTAAGAAATGGTGAGGCAAAATGCCTTGATGGTAGCTTTCTGCAATAGCAGCAAATTTCCTTACGTGGCTGAAACCACCCGCAAGTCCGATATCTGGTTTTAAAAATCTTACTCCAGGTATAGCCGAATACTCCCTGAACTCCCACATAGTATTATTTCTCTCTCCCACAGCCAGTGGTATGGTAATTCGATCGGCTATGTTAGCCATTGACTGTACCGAATCTGGGGCAATCGGATCTTCATAAAAGTAAGGCAAAAACTTTTCAATATTTTTGGCAAACACTATAGCTTCTCCGGGAATCATGTTACGGTGTATCTCTATTCCAATATCAAAGTCCCAACCGACAGACTCTCGTACCGCACCAACAATTTCAGTGCTTTTTCGAATTAATTCAGGATAGGGCAATTTTGACCAGTTTTGAGGTAATGGGGTCATCTTCAGCGCGGTATAGCCATCTGTTTTGGCTTTTTTTGCGGCTATAGCAAATTCATCAGCGTTCCTAGTTGGACCATACTTCCCACCTAAAAGCACTATTGCTCGAACTTTATCTCGATATTTACCTCCAAGTAAATCCCATACTGGAACACCTAAACGCTTCCCCTTTATATCCCATAACGCCAAATCTATCGCACTGATTACAGAAGTTAAAGCAGGACTACGGAAGGAAAATTTCCTGTAAATCTCATTCCATATACGTTCGATATTACGCGAATCAACTCCCTTTAATTCCTCACTTAGACGTTTTGCAATAACTTCGGTAGCATCGGCATAACTCCAAAAGTTACCTTCACCCACACCATAAATACCATCTTCGCAAGTAACTCTGACTACAAGCCATTTCGATACCGTCCACGTTTCAATTTTTTCTATTTTCATTTCTAATTTTCCTATTTTTAAATTCAAATACTATAATTGTCTTAGTCGAGGATCCAAACGGTCTCTCAACCAGTCTCCTAAGAAATTCATTGCGAACACTACCGCAAAGATTGCGAGACCTGGGAAAAGACTCATCCAATAAGAAGTAGATATATACTCTCTGCCCTCTGCAACCATAGACCCCCAAGCCGGTGTCGGTTTAGGAATTCCGACACCCAAAAAACTCAAAGAGGCTTCGGTCAAGATTAATTGCCCCACATTTAAACTAACTATAACCAAGATAGTATTCACTACTCCCGGTAATATGTGCTTTAAAATAATCCTAACAGGGGATGCACCAGCTATAACCGCAAACGCCACAAAATCCATGGCTCTTAGACGTATGGTTTCAGCTCTAACTTGCCTCGCAAAACCAGGCCAGGAAAAAAGAATAAGCAATATGATAATTAGCGTCATACTGTTTCCAAAAACAACAACAGTAGCCAACGCTACCAATATGAACGGTAATCCTAGTGTAAGGTCTACAAGCCTCATAAGCATTTCATCGGGTATGCCGCCAAAAAACCCAGCAACAGTTCCAAGAATAGTACCACCAATAGCTCCAGCAACTAGAACTAGGCCCGCTATTATCATCGAGTATCTTGCTCCCCAAATAATTCTGCTTAAAATATCTCTTCCCAAAGCATCAGTCCCCAAAATAAATTCGGGAGAACTGGATTTACCACTAATAACGGATACGTCTCCCCAAATTGGTGGCCGGTCTTGGTTTTGAAGTCTTCCAACCAAAGGGTCATGCCGGGCTAAAAATGGAGCAAACAGGGCACATGTTACAACAACAACAACAACTATCACTGGAAGGATTGGGTACGTGTACAAAATCCTCAAAAAACCTATAAGGGTTTTTATAACTGGCGTGTTCATCCCGTATTGCTTCTCATTCTAGGATCTAAAACGCCATATAAAATATCCACAAACAAATTCATCAGCAAATAACCGGCTGTAGCCAACATTACTATACAACTGACAACAGGGAAATCAGTTCCAAATACAGCCTGAACAGCCAACCGACCCATGCCTGGCCAAGCATATACGGTTTCAGTTATAACCGTACCAGTCAGTAATGCCGTCAGAAACATCCCGGCGTAAGTAAGCGGTACGACGATCGCATTTCTGAACGCATGCTTCCAAACGACCCTCACCTCCGAAACCCCTTTCGCACGAGCTAATTTAATAAACTCAGAATCTAGGACTTCAAGCATGGCAGATCGCGTCAATCTTAACAATGCTGCGGCGGCAAACCAACCAAGGGCAATGGACGGAAGAACGATGCTTCTAATGTCGTCCTTACCACCGGTAGGAAAAATCTGTATCTTAACTGCGAAAAGCAATATCAGCATAATACCAAGCCAAAATCCAGGCATCGCTTGACCAAGCAGTGCAAACGCTCTTCCTAATAGATCCCAAACTGATCCCCGTTTAACCGCTGACATGATCCCTAAGGGAACACCTACAACAATCGCAAAAATATATGATCCAACCGCAAGTTGTAATGTAGGTAATATTTTCTTTCTTACCACTCGTACCGCAGCAATCTGGTCCTTCACAGACTTGCCAAAATCCAAACGGATTGCCCCGGAAGCCCACGTTAAATACTGTACTGGATATGGTTTATCCAGACCCATGTCTTTCCCCCACTGTTCCCAATCTTCGTCCGTAGTGTATTCCGTAAGAAACAAATTCCTAGGGTCTCCGGAAGCTCTAGAAAGAGCAAACACGAGGACGCTTGCCAAGACCAAAACAATCACGGCAGCGATAGATCTTCTTAATATTAGTATTCCCATTTAGATCTTTTTTCAGCACGTTTCCCTAATAACGAATATAGATACATCATAAACACTACCCCATCCTAAAAATTTGGGGTGGCAGAGAAAATCCACCACCCCAAACTCGTTTAACCATTCAAGAAAACAGTGTTTCAAGTAACGAACAAAACTATTTGAGCACTATAGTCTCAGGTGCACACCATTCAGGACCACTGTTCATGTACGGGTCGTACGAAACTACGTCAGGCCCGAGAACGATGGCATTTGGCTTAGTCGAAACAGCAGCGTAAAGGTTGTTCTCAGCGACGTATGCTCCCCAAGTCTTGTTTATAGCTACTCTTTCATCATACGTGGTCGCATCCTTGTTCAGTGCTTTTTCTTGTGCTTCCTGAACTGCGTTCGGGACCTCAACTCCAAAGTTCCAACCACCAGACGGCCTCAAGCCTGTGTTTACCTGGTCTGGCAGAGCATTTGTCCCATTCTGAATCATCCAGATTTTATCTTTTTGGCGATTTACCAACAGAGGTCTCGCAGCTGCGTAATCTGTCGAATCTATTTCAACCTCGCAGCCTAAGTCTCTCCAATACTGAGCAACAGCGCCTCCAACTTCAACATCCCACTCTTTACCAGGAGCTATGTGAACAGAAAAAGCGAAACATCCATCGTATCCAGCTTCAGCCAAAAGTGCTTTAGCTGTATCAGGATCGTATTCAGCGGACATTACGTCATCCCAGTGAGCATCTCCAGGGAAAGCGTTTGTTAGGTTATAAAGTGGCTTGCCTAGTCCTGATTGGATTTCATCAACGATCGTCTGTCTGTCGATACCAATACGGAGTGCACGCCTTACTTTGTTGGCATTTTCAAATTGGGTGGCGTCGTCTGGGTCACCGATCCATGGGTGATCAGCGTCGGGTTTGAATCCTTCCCGCTGCCTGTACACATCTTCTCCATTTTGATCTTTTTCAGCCCAGTAATTTCCTGCCATCGCAAAAACCTGGTTAATGGGAGGACCCACAACTACGCTTTTCGAACCCGGCATTGCATCAGTTGTAACTTTTACTAATTTTAGCGGCATTCTTGCGACATTAATTTGACCGGTTTTTAGTGCCGATGCTCTTGTGTTAGCCTCAGGCATCAAAACAATCTTGTATGAGGCCACGCTAGGAGTTTTTCGGTAATGGGTGATAGGAACAGCTGTTATATGATCGTCAGATACCCATTCTTCAACCTGGAATGGTCCAGTACCTATCGCCGTAATATTAGCTTCCTCTTCACCAAGTTTTTCTACTGCATCGGCAGGCATTATGTGAATATTTCCGAGCGCCTGGTTTGACATCGTCATCTCCCAGTTGGGGAGCAGTCCGTTCTCAGGATTAACATTCATCACTAGAGTTCGATCATCAGTGGCTTCAAAACTCAGAGCAAATTGCCTGGTGCCCGCTTTTCTAGAGTTGACACTACCTTCACTCATAGCAGATGATAAACTCCAGGCTACATCGTGGGCCGTGAGCTCACCATAATCATGATGGAATTGGATCCCTTCACGTATTGTGAAGGTTACTTTCGTTCCGTCGCCGGCAACTACCCACGACTCAGCTATACCTTTCGTAAATGTACTGTAGTCTCTATTGAGCTCCGGTACTTTAGAGTTGGCCCAAAGGAGATTTTCAAAAAATCCCCAATACGTCAATAATTGCTCATTCCCAGAGCCAGCTAGAGCAGGAACGAACGCCGGTGCAGGAACCAGTATTTCTCCCACAACTAAATCCCCGCTGGTATTTTCTGGCGCTTTAGTTCCAGATCCCGTGATCCCACAAGCAAACAAACTAAACGCGGCGAATACCGTTACAATTCCTATTAAAATGCGCGATGCCATCGTATTCTCCATAAATCTTAAATATATAAGCAAATGCTAATTTTTCTTTAGCACTTGGTGGATACTATAAATCTATTCTAGGTATAAGTCAAAACGTTAGGGATGTTTTAAAATTTTTATGTTTAATGATCATACATAGCGTGAGAAAAATGACTTATGGGAAAACTAAATATT
>Ga0187827_10009750_pt1 | contig 10116 bp, 6 predicted proteins | sample ETNtaG_39_FD_167969 | JGI IMG/M metagenome (GOLD analysis project Ga0187827, IMG submission 167969) | Marine microbial and viral communities from oxygen minimum zone, Eastern Pacific Ocean - ETNP2014_SV_150_PacBio MetaG (Illumina Assembly) | ecosystem: Environmental > Aquatic > Marine > Hypoxic... | reverse complement strand
TCCTTCGGAGCAATTTTCTTCTTATCTCAATGAGGATAGCCATTCGTCGAAGTAGCCCTTGCCCACAGGGTGCCGAATGTTTTGTATTCGAATCGGTCTCAAACTTTGATTTCACAAAAACTTTTGTTCCCTCGCGGAAAACTTTTTTTTTGATTTCGTAAAAACTTTTGATATTTGCACAAAAACTTTTGTTCCCTCGCGGAAAACTTTTTTGATTTCGCAAAAACTTTTGATATTTGCATAAAACTTTTGACCCTCGCGGGAAACTTTTTTTTTGATTTGCAAAAACTTTTGATATTTGCACAAAAACTTTTTTGATTCACAAAAACTTTTGATATTTGCATAAAACTTTTTTTTGATCACTAAAACTTTTGATATTTGCATAAAACTTTTGACCTTCGCGGAAAACTATTTTGATTTCACAAAACTTTTTTTTGTTTTCACAAAACTTTTGATATCTCGCGACTAATTCGAATACAAAATATGCGGTATCCATTGGCGAACATCACAATTCCAACTACAGTGATGATGGCGCCGATTCCAAGCACGGCTTTGGTAGTAATATGCATCAGACCTATTTGGGAGGTGTGAAATATCACATTATCTTTCAAGTGATTTATTCGTACAGAAGAGAAGGCTTGAGAGGAAAAGCAGATCCAGCCTTGCCACCTGCATCTTCACCGCTTCCAGCCTGCCAGCATTCGACCAATTCCACCTCTAATTCCTCTGAGATGAATTCCTTGGTAGAATTGATGACAGCAGCCTCATCGAGTCCGTTCAGCAATAGACCTTTGTGCAATGGAGACCACTTGAACACCATCGGCATCATTCTTTTACGCCACAGGGTGATGACCTGTCCTCGCATCTCTCCTTCCTGAGCATATGGCTTGGCTTCAATCACTTTCTGGAACTGTTTGATATCACCACCATCTTGTTGGAAGCGGATTCCCGAAACTGCTAGGTCGACTTTCCAATCATCAGCAGTCTGCAGAACCAACCTTGTAGGAGGAGATTCAAGGTGGCGCATTGCAAGTTGTTTTCTTTCTCTGGCATCGTCGAGAACCATTCGTAGAAATGTCTCAGAATCAATTGCATTCACATCTTGATCAGTCATTTTATCCATGCCTTCGTGTATTCGCCCTGCAAGGAGGTCATCGTTGCCTAATTGTTGCCACCATTCTTCGGCAAGGTGAGGAGTAGCGAGTTGTAACATATGGCTCCAATGGCTCAACAACCATTTCCCTATCTCAGGATTATTCCCACCTCGACGTTGGTACCAGTTCAAATCCTTGATTAGGTCATAATGTGAAATCTCCACCGCTCGCCTCAAGTCATAGATTCCCATCGCCTGAGTCCATTCGTGGTAGCGTTGTTTGAGTCGTGCCCGCATCCAATCATCCATGACAGATGCCTCGCCATCCCAAGCCAGTACAGAAGAAGAGATATCATGCAATTGACTGACCTGCCGATGATTGGCTTCAACCGCAGTATCTGACCAATCCATACCGGCAGTTGGTTGAGCAGCGAAGAGGATGAACAATCTCACGGTATCAGCTCCAAATCTGGCAATCATGTCTTCAGGACTCACGGTATTTCCTAGACTCTTGCTCATTTTGGCACTACGTTCACTCAATTCATTTCCGCAATGCGGGCAAGGAGAACTTCGATGTTCCACATTCAGAGTGACAGAGCAGACATCGCACCATGGGGCTGGAGCGTTGACCATTCCTTGACAGAGCAATGTCTGGAAGGGTTCACTCGCAGACAACAGCCCAATATCTCTCAGTGCCTTTGTCCAGAAGCGTGCATAGATGAGATGCATCTGAGCGTGTTCGATTCCTCCGCAATAGAAATCAACATTCATCCAATAATCAGCAATATCCTTGGAGAAGCATTCTGCATCATTGAGGGCATCAGAGTAACGCATGAAATACCATGATGAATCTACGAAGGTGTCCATGGTGTCTGTTTCTCTTCGAGCATCTTTGCCACACGAAGGACAGTCTACTTCACAGAAAGTCGAGGAAGTCTCCAATGGATTGCCATGTCCACTGAATGAAACATCATCGGGCAGCTCAACTGGCAATTGTTCTACTGGTACTGGAACGGGCCCGCAATCAGAACAGTGGATGATTGGAATTGGAGTTCCCCAATATCTCTGACGAGAGATCAACCATGGACGCAATTTCCATTGAATGGTTCCCTTGCCATTGTCTTCGTTTTCTAGAGCATCGATAATAGCATGTTTTGCAGCCTTGCCATATGTTCCATCAAAACCTTCTCTTCCAGAATTGACCATCCAACCTAATCCGGTGAATGCAGTCTTCAATTCCTCATCTGCCCCCTCATCCTCTGAAGCAAGAAGAACCTTCTTGATGGGAATACCATATCTCTTGGCGAACTCAAAATCACGTTCATCGTGGGCAGGGACCGCCATCACTGCCCCCGTTCCATATGATGCGATGACGAAATTACCTGCCCAAATGGGAACCCTATCTCCAGTCAATGGGTGGATTGCATATTTTCCGAGGAAGACGCCTTTCTTTTCCTTGAGTACCTTCTCACGATCGAAATCGCTCATCCTGACCACTTCATCTCTGAGTTCCCTCCATTGAGACTCATTCTCTCCCCCAGAGGCTAGAACTTCACACAGTGGATGTTCGGGAGCAAGGGTCACGAATGTTGCGCCAAACAAGGTGTCAGGGCGAGTAGTGAAGACACGAATTTCTTCATCCGGCAAATTCTCCACGCCGAATACTATCTCTGCTCCTTCGGAACGTCCCAACCAATCCTGCTGTAGCAGTTTGACATTCTCAGGGAACTCTATCTCTTCTAATCCGGATAGAAGTTCTTCGGCATAATCGGTTATTCGAAGGAACCATTGAGACATGTCTTTCTGCATGACTTCAGAACCACAACGCCAGCATCTTCCGTTCTTCACTTGCTCATTTGCTAGCACCGTTACACAGTCCGTACACCAGTTCACTGGTGCATGCTCGCGGTATGCAAGGTCCTTTTCGAGGAATTTAAGGAAAGCCCATTGATTCCATTTGTAATATCCTGGGTCGTGGCTCTTGATTTGACGCTTCCAATCATATGAGAAACCCATGCGTTTGATCTGAGAAGTGATGCTGGACATATTCCGTTCAGTAATGTCCCGAGGATGGCCTCCTTCGGCGATGGCGGCGTTCTCAGCGGGCATTCCGAAAGAATCGAAACCCATGGGATAGATGACATTGAAACCCATTGCACGCTTGAAACGTGCAACAGCATCACCTATGCTGTAATTCCGCACATGTCCCATGTGCATTTTGCCACTTGGATATGGATACATCTCCAGACAGTAGAACTTGGGCATTCCGGGTTCGGCTTGTGAGTTGAATATCTCAGCCTCATCCCACCGCTTCTGCCAATGTGGCTCCGATACCTCTGGTAGGTAATCCATGATGAAGCGGCGACAATAGGTGTTGATATGAATACTACTCAGGAGAGCAACAGCACCCATTCAACTGATGTGCACTTGAATCATGCTCACAGGTCGTTTGATTCGAGAAGGAAAAGGGCTTCTCTTGTTAACTTGTAGCGGTTGCGAACGCCAAATTTCTTTTTCTCCACAAGACCGAATTTCTGCAAGGTCCTAAGATGGTGGCTGACTAGTTGCTGACTCTTTTCCAAGCGTACTGCAAGGTCAGCCTGAGTGGGATAGGTTCCCATCTGGCCATCGCCATCCAGTAGTTTCAGAATCTTGCCCTGCAGGCTGTTTGGGTCAGGTGAAAGAGGAGGAATTGGTAATTCATCTACGGGGGTCGCCATCGAGATGTTAGATGGATAGAAACGCATCAATCTTCCATCAGGTCTCCTCCAGATTCTCTCTTCGTCTTCCAAGACCTTGATGTGATGAGTCAATTGTCCATTGCTCATCTGTAAGGCACTGAGCAAGGCCCGGAAGTGGCAGCCTGGATTAGCAGTCAAGTAACCCATCAGGCGTCCACGTTGAAATTTCCCATCATTGGTTTCGTGGGTGCGCCCAATCAATCCCATCAGGCTAAGACCAATACCGGTCAGTGGTAAACGTATTCCTTCGTGTGTGGTGATGAAAGCGATCAGCATTGCAGTGATACTTACTGCAGCAACCCCAGTCAGTACGGTTCCTCCATACTCTTCGATGACACCTTCTTGATTCGAGGTAGGTGCTTGGTCAACGGATTTTGAGTCATCGCTTTGAACTGAATATTCATCGACAACCTCAAGCAGGATGAATGAGGTTTGGTATTGTGAACAACTTGGATGACCTTCTTCGATGAGCATGATGCTGTAATTTCCTGCATTCACTACTTCAGGTTGCCATTGTAGGCCTATAGCGGTTGAATCGGCCAGAACACTCTCTCGGCCGAGAGTATCAGTAAATAGCCAGCAACCGCCCACTTCGGTGGTCACATACTGCCATTGTCCATGCACAACCGTTCCCTGCAATTCTTCAGTGCTCTCTTCCTCCACCTGTTCATCTGGAACATCTTCGACCACCTCTTCTGTGAATAATGGCCAATCGATGACCACTTCACCACTGCTCGATGGCCAAGAGTTGGTGCTGACTTCAATCCTGTAGCGGCCGTCATCCAATGCTGTTTGATCCGTCTCTTTCATTTCCAAGAACAATTCATCGAGAGTCATCGATTGTTGTGATTGCAATCTGATTCGAGAGCCAGGCTCTTCACCGCAGGATTGAATCAATTGTGAAACTGGCCATCCTGTACTTTCATCATAGAGACTGACCGTTAGACGACATGGCTGAGACCAACGGAAGTCGTTCACATCCAGACTTTGAAGGGTCACTTCAAACCCAATAGAATCTTCATTTATCTCCGTGATTGAATCGATGTTGACATTCATGTCCATTTCTTCTCCACAATCGGTTGAAGCACCATTGCTGATGAAATCAAATTCAGAGTACCCTCTGACGCCGAATTCCACTACATCGACGACCATTCGATAGGTTCCAGTCTCGATTTCACAGCCATCACGACCATAGAAGTTCCATTCGGAATGCTGGATGACCAGTGTTTCCTCAACTTCAATCACGTGGCTGACATTCATCACTGGGCAATCTCGGAAATCACGTGTATCATAGACGACGCTCCCGATTTGGTCAATGATGTGAATCTCTGCACGGCAGGTGGAGGAGAACATCATCTGCACTTCTTCTCCACCAATATTGCTGATGGAAGCAGACATGGATAATGAATCACCACTTCCATAGAACGAATCATCAATTATGATTGATGCTGAAAGATTGTCAATAGCCTCAAGGCCCGAAGTGCCATATCCGAATGAAGTCATCACGTCGAGATCATCTTGGGCGGGAAGTCCGATTTTCAGTTGGTACTCGCCATCCAACAAGGAATCATCCAAAGTAATCCAACCCACATCAATCAGGGAATATGGGCCTAATGATTCAAGTCCACCTGTACAATTGATTTCGGATAGTCGGTCAATTGAATCGATTACTTGAATTCTCAAGAAACAGGCATCATCTTGTGGGAGTTCAATTATTTGTGAACCGGTATTGATGAATCTGACCAATGCCTCCAACGATTCAACCTCATCTTGAAGGGAATCACCACTTGCAGTCTCGGCGATGATAATCTCCATCTCTAGCTCCTCAGGCACGATCATCTCTTTCTGAACTGACAATGTGATGGCCTTTGTCAAGCCGCTCGAGGGGGCGATGACGACCAATTCAATCTCACCACTTCTTGGGAAATCGCTGATAGTGTGGTTCATCACTCCAAGTTCAAGTGTCTGTAATGCCCCTACCTCGGAACCCTGGCTCTGTTCTCGGCAACCATCTTCTTCGAATGAATTGTACAAAACCACCTCATCAGCGATGATGCTGAAAGCAACTTGGCAGGTTGGATTGGTGGATACTGAAGCGGCACTGTCTCCAGCATTGTGAATGGCTGCGGAGAAAGAAATGGTATCACCAACGACCAGATATCCCCTGTCAGGAATCTGCAGTTCTGAAACTTCCAGTGCCAGTTCTTCCTGTCCATCAGCAGCAGCGATGACCGGCAACAGGAACAACAAGATGAGGGCAAAGGCCAGCGGCCGTCGCCATGTTACATGCGTCTCCATCACCTAGTCAGCCTACCTGCTACTCTTGAAGGGTTACGGTACAGATTATTTGTGGCCCCATAGGGGCCAAGGCGGTTGATTGATGTTTAGAAGGAGTATGGCACCGTGATGGCGGAGGTATTGATGTCGGGTGACGGGATGACCGTTTTACAGGCTCAGTTGGGCGATTGGGACAATTTGAATCATCTGTTAGTTTGTGAAAAAACTGGCTCAGCATGTATTGTGGACCCCTACTCTGGAGCATATTGGCTCAAGATATGCGAGACAAATGGATGGAATCTTGAATCGGCAGTGTTGACTCACAGCCATTGGGACCATTCGAAAGGGGTCAAGACATTGTATGAGGCAGGTATCAGGGTCTGGGTCCATGATTATGAATCAAAGCGAGGGTGGGTGGGCCCAGATAGTGATCGTTGGGAGCATCCAGCATTGACAAGTGAAGTATTTACCGTTGGAGAGTTGGAGTTTGAAGTTCATTGCACACCTGGTCATACACCCGGTCATGTTACCCTCAAAGGAAATGGTGTGGTTATCAGTGGAGATTGTCTATTTCTTGGCAGGTGTGGTAGAACCGACCTCTTCGGTGGAGATGTTCATGCGATGCATGAAAGTCTGAAATATCTGAAATCCATACTCATGGAATCGTCTGAAGATTGGCTCGTTCTTCCTGGCCATCAATATGTTCTGGCAGATGGCAATGTTCCAACATATCTGACGGTTCATCAACTGCTGAAACAGAATGAGGCACTCAAGGCAGCAGGTGATGATGATGCCTTTCATGCTCTGGAGTTCCTTGCTTTCGATGATAGTCTAGCAGAGTAAGCAAGACCTGAGAGTGCTAGGTCTGTGAAGAATGGATGGATTTGAGAAATTTGTTGAATGAAAGTATTGAAAAAAGAGGTAACTGGAAAAGGCCGCCCAAAACATACGTTCTGGACGGCGGGTATTCGGGCGTAGCTATACCCGTATCGAACCTGTGATCTGAGAGACGATCATCCAACACTCATAGGTGTTCGATGCCGACTTTCTTCACATTGGCCTTCTTGACCTTGTCAGGTAGCCAAGCCGGGCCATTTGCCGGCTTGTCAACCATCTCGGTCCATCCCGTGAAGACATGGACTCTCTTTGTGCCGCGCTCGCGCAGCCTGATGTCCGTAGCTCCTCGGGTTGCAGCCTTCAACGCAGCGCCACGTGGTTGGCGACTGGCGAAGACCTGGCCTGTGTCCTTCCCGCCTTTCATCAAGACGAAATACTTCTTATCTGCCATAAGGTATCAACCTCCAAATCGCCGACCTCAGGGTTTAGGGGATAAACCTTCCGCTAGTAAACCGTGTCACTGCGCCACATATGGCACCCAATGCTTCGATTCGACCCCCATTTCTGTGACTCATGCGCAGTCTCACGAATGGGACAAAATAGTAGGATAATAGAATCACTCCTAAAATAATAACAATTAATTTATTGTCAGAATGTACTTGTTACTATGGGAAAATAAATCATAACGAATTCAAATTCTACTCTCAAAAAAGAGATCAGAATTCTGCGCCGGCGAGGGTCTTCGTATCAGAAACTCCTTCCACTTGTCGAATCTCATCAACCACTGTTCGAGCAATCGTGCCCATGTCATCAGCCACTATCTTGACCAGAATATCGTAGTCTCCGAACAGGATGGTTGCATCTACCACGTTTCCGAGGTTCTTGATTATCTGAAAAGCCTCGAACTCCATTCCGGGTTTGGCATTGATGAGAACGTATCCTGTGGCCATGCTGCTCATACCACCGGAGTCGTTTCAGCATGAATACTCTTTGGTGGATTTCGGTTCAGATGATATCATCAAGAACTCCAGAGAAATCGTCTTGATTCGATTGTTCTTCTTGCTTCGGCTCTTCCTGTATTGGTTCTTGCAGGATGTTCTGATGCTGTTCAATTTCGCCTTCATTTGGCTGCTGCTCTGAGTCTCTATTCTGGGTCCATGGATCAAAAGCCTCTATTTCGTTCCTACGTCGCATCATGAATGTCAATACAACGATGATGATGATCATCAGCCCCCCGCCAATTCCAAGAATGGTGGTTTGAGTATTGAGTCCAGAAGATACCTTTTCTTTTGCATCATTCTCATCCTCCTCCTCGCAATCAACCCCAACAGTGCATTCTGGTGGCTGTATTGCAACAACAAGATGGGAGAGGGTGTCCTCGCCTCTATCTCCGTCGGCATCGATACAGTGGACAGAAATTTGCCAAGGGGGTTGGTTGACACTACTGTTAGCCTTTGGAGTTGGATAATGGAATATCACAACTCCTTCCTGTTCATTCATCGTTTGAACCTCTTTACTCATTGAGAAGACTTCCCGTTGTTCCTTATCGTTGATGATGAATGTACATTCTGTCCCCAGTATTCCATCGAGATCTTTGACAACGGTGCTGACTTCAAGTCTATCTCCAACAATGACTTCTTCTGGTGCAGTAATATTCAATGTGGGAATCGAACGAACAACATCCAATGTCACTGTTCTCTGAGCCATCAGTCCATCCATATCGGTGAAAGTCATGGTCAGGATGACTTCGCCTTCAATGAATGAAGAATCAGCCATGACTCTGAATCTAATCATATGGGTGGCATTCTCTATTTCATCAAGGCACACTCCCAGATTTTCGTTTTCATCCAAATGGCTTGCCGGAACAGACCAACCACTCTGAGTCAAGACAGCATTTGAGTTAGCCATTGGGCGGTGACTTTGAACGTACAGAGTAGCAATTGACTGATGTCCTCGAATCAACTGTTCGTCAATCTCTCCCTCAATATTACATATGGAGATGTGTAAACTCAAAGGTGCTGCCAACAAGACCGACCAGGATTCAGAGACCTCAACATGAGAACCATGGGCTCCATGCAGTGTCAATTCAACCTCTACCATTCCTTGTTCAAGAGATTCTACTGGATATGGAAGTTCAATCAGAACTCCTGATTGGCCGTCTTCCACCTCCACAGACGCTATTCTATCGATGTGGCCGGGCCACTTTACCACTAGGTCGCCATATGCGCCGCTGTCTGGGTCGTCCGCATCGTTGATTTCCACCCATATCGATTCACCAACAGCTCCAGTAGCGAAATCAATACTATGATTTTCAAAGTTTCGAAGTTCCATGACAGGTTGAGGGTCCTTGTTACCGAGTGTAATGGTTCGGATGATAGATGCTCCATCAGCGGTGGAGAAACCAACTTCTATCGGCCCTAGATCACCTCCAATCGGGATGCTCAAGGTTGAGGAATAACAGGTGAGTCCGGGAGTATTGGTCTGAACAATAGACACTGGGCTGTAAGTTCCAAGACCACTGCTCATGTTGGGGGCTTGAGTCGTTGAATCATGATCAGCATCGAGCACGCATACCTTCACTTCTGAATCTTCACCTCTCCCTAGCCCAACACCGATTGTCGAAATGGCTGTAATGCCACTCCAATCCTCATCATCAACTCCTTGGATATGTGGGCCATACCAATTCGCAATTGCATCAACTACCTCTGAGGCGTTGCTGAATCGTATTTCTGTTGAGTTGTATCCATTAGTATCCCAAGTGATGATGATGAGTTCCAACCATCCAAGTGTTGAATTGATAGGAATCGAAACACCAGTCCACCAAGTCAAGTTGTCACTGGTACCTGCAGAGACCATCGTCTCTTGTGTCCAATTTCCATTAATATCCATTATTCTCCAACCAATCTCTGTGGCTATGATACCAACATCATCAGAAACAACAGCACTGCAAGTGAAACTACTTCCTCGATAGATGATATTGCTCTGGCAGTAAGCATCGGTGACTGTAGGTGGTTCATTCACCAGAAGATTGAGAATCATCACATTGTTTTCTAGGAGACGTTCATTGAATCCACTTTCATTGACCCACCTGACCACGAACTCGGTGTAACCTGACCTCTGGGGTGTTATCTCAATCTCGACTATTGCTCTACTTCCAGTTTGGTCACC
>Ga0187827_10009745_pt1 | contig 10119 bp, 9 predicted proteins | sample ETNtaG_39_FD_167969 | JGI IMG/M metagenome (GOLD analysis project Ga0187827, IMG submission 167969) | Marine microbial and viral communities from oxygen minimum zone, Eastern Pacific Ocean - ETNP2014_SV_150_PacBio MetaG (Illumina Assembly) | ecosystem: Environmental > Aquatic > Marine > Hypoxic... | reverse complement strand
TCTCCTCCATATATTGAAGATGCTTTTCCAGCTCATTTCGATCAAGTTTTTCATCAAAAGCATTATACCACTGTTTACAAGTATCACCCCAAAACCTTTGTATATCCCGTTTTGTTGTAGACATATTTTTTTTAGCTAACAAATCTGCCGAGTTTTTGTTGAGAATATAATATTTTTCATTACAATTTTCACATTTTAAGAATTCTGATGATTCCATCATTATTGTATTAAAATGACAATCTGGACAACGCAACATGTTAATTTTACTTTGAATGTGTTCCATAGCTAAATCCATTAGTTTTTGATGGTAACAGGGTGTGGGCTTTTACTTGATCAAGCAATTATAGAAAAGCTACTTGATTCCAGCCTAAAACACCTATGCGTACCAATTTTGTTAATACTTAGCTAGATGCAATATAAGTTTTTATAACTCAGGATAGTCCAAAACAACAAATGTATTTTCTTACGGCCCTAATGAGTAATGTTGATGCCCATTAGCAAGCTGTAATAATTGCTCTTTTTTGCACACAATTGACAAAGAGGTATTTGTGGGAGTGATATGATGATATTTGGCCGAATTCCATAAAAATTATTTTGCCAGGAGGTACAAGGTCATAGCTTGTCGCTTGAACGCTACGCCTTTGTTGCACTTATGAGCAAATACACATTTCATGAATTTACTTGTATTTGAGTTTAGGCTTTTTTGACGAATATCACATTAATCGATAATTTGATTTTCAACTACTAAACGCCTCAATATATTCTAACAATTCAGCTTGTTTTGTATCCAAATTCAATAGTTCAGCAAAGCACAGTAAACATAAAGCCGAATTGATAGTTGATGAAATATGCCTTATATCATATTTCTGGGTAAGTTTATTTCGCTTTTTCATAATTATTGATTCAAACGATTCTAACAAACACCTGACTTCAGGATCTTTAGGAATAATACGCTCAGGCTTTTGTAGAACCTGTTTTCCTGACATAAGCTTAATGGATCTATAAGCAATATTTATATTATTTTCCTTTGTAATTGTACTGCCCGCTAACGGTATCGTGTACAGATTAAGATTTATCTGGACCCCTCTCAGAAGGTACTCTATTGCATACTCAATAGTAGTTGTCACATCATGCATAGTAGTGCTTGAAGAAGTTAAAATAATATTTACAAAAGGTGTTATTGTTGTTTTAAGAATTAAGCTCAGGGTATCTTCAATAGATGAAACCTTCAACTTCTTTGAAAACTCATCAAGTTGCTTCTGCGAAAAAGACTCTACTCCTAATCCTAATACTCTAAAGCCTGCACTTTCCATTACCAAGAGCATCTCCTCTTTCAGGTTTGAAATTCTAACCGAGCATATAAAAGTCAAATATTCAGGAATATTGCCTGAATCCTTAGCAGCGATTAACAACTCGCACAAATCCTTTGTCCTTTTCTGGTTCAGGTTAAATTCGTCATCATTAAAATAAATTGTTCTGACTTCAGGGTATGCTTCTATAGCACGATAAATAAGCTTCATTATGTCTTTTGCATCTAAGTAAACAAGTGTGGTTATGCCTCCTTGAGAATAATCACGGAACTGAGTAGAGCTGCAAAATGAACATTTCAAAGGACAGTGGTTTGCTGTATAGAGACGTATGGTATAGATTTCTTGTAGTTTTTTTTCAGTAATATTATTATAGCAACTTTTCAAATTGCCCCAGTAATGTCTGTAAGGAATATTAGATATATCTATTCCCATTGACATTTCCCTGAACTCATCTTCATCGTAAGACTTCCTAAAACCCGTCCTGTAATAGTCATCCTTATTACGCAAATACAGCCCGGGAATGAAATTATAGTCTTTTTGAGGAGTTTCTACCAACTGGAGCATTGTTTTTTCACCTTCTCCAATTACAATAACATCGATAGGAGAATGCTTAAAGGCAAAACCAGGATTAAATGTAACTTCAATTCCACCGGCAACAAAAACAGCGTCTGGCAGATGTTTCTTTGCTTTGATAACCAGCGACAAGTCATTTTCGAGTGTTTCGTGCAACATACTAAAACCGACAAAGTCGTATGTATTTCTGGATAAATATTCCGATAATTTATCATAATCAATGTTTGGGGAAACTACGTCAACATAATGATTATGTTTTATCAGGTAGGATGCTATTTGATGCAGACCCAAAGGTGGAGCATTATATTGCTTTTCCTTGAAAAACTTACTCAATATATTAGTATGCTCTATTCCATTAAAAGGCGCTATTAATAATATCCGCTTCATGGAGAGCATTCAATCCCTGCCATATCAAGCTCTTTTAATAAAAGGTCCTTGTTTAAATCAATCGATTTTATCACTTTCAGGATTTTATCACATGCATGGGCATCACCATAAGGTTTCTCTGAAGCAGCAATAACAGACCTGAATTCAGGGTCCTGTAAAGTCATCTTTATAGCATTTACAATCTCATGCCTGTCATGAGAAATACCTATACAATTCGCATATTTTTTCCTACCTATTTGACGACTACCAATATTAATGAAGGGCAAATTAAAATGAGGCGCTTCATTCATGCCCGAACTTGAATTTCCAATAATCACGTCTGCAACGGAACATAATCCTAAAAAATCTAAATGATCCAGATTTGGAAAAATTGATATAAATGGCAGGTCCTTTTTTTCGTTTATCGCACGGATAATACCATTGTGTCCCTGATCTGAACATGGATATATCACAATTGACCGCTCCCCTATCTCTTCAAGAGCATCCATAGTAATTCTCATCTGGTCATATGCATTATCTGGTTCTGTGGACACTGAATGCTGTAAAACAATTATTAATTTTCTATCAGCATCAAGCATATATCTTTCTCTAATAAAGTCAGCAGAATGATATCTGGCTTCCAAAATACTATCCAGCTGAGTAAACCCGACAATGTGGACCCTCCAGTCAGACTCACCAAGGTGCCTCACTATTAAAGAGGCTTGTTCATCAGGCACCAAATGCAAGTGAGAAAGTTTTGTTATTGCATGACGAACAGGCTCATCTACTCCGCCTGATATTTCTCCTCCTTGTACATGAAATATCGGTATATTTAGCTGAGTTGCTGCAACGGCAGCCATAAGTGTTTCACCACGATCACCCAAAATCATCAATATATCAGGTTTGGTCCTTTCTAATGCTTGTGTAATACCCATAAGCCCCAACCCCAGAGATAATGCCCTCGCCTCAGAAGAATCACTTTTCAGACACATATGTACTTTTGTAACATTTTTGAAATATTTATTCACTTCATTTACAGTATTGCCAAATTCATCGGTTAAATGCATATCAGTAACTATAATATCCAGATGTAGAGTAGGGTCTTGTTTAATGGCCTGCAGAGTAGGCAACATTGCTCCGAACCCTCCCCTCTTGCCTGAGACAAAGCATATCTTTCTTCTATTTTTTGTCATTCTGCCTTTTTCTTATAATATTTTCATTTATTTCGAAATCAAACTGATCATCAATACTGACAGATTCTTCACGTTCCGTAAAAACCACTCTAATATCATCGCCCAAAAAAGAACCGTTATTTATGACATCTGTTCTTGTCAAATAAACCAAACCATTAACACGCCAGAGATTAGGTAAATCTTGACGTCGTGTATAAGACTTGTCAGTCTGAAAATAACGTGCAGCCCTATCTCCTTCAACAAGAAAGATATTATGTGGGTTCCTGGTAACCCTTGTAACAGTCACAACTGAAGCACATCTGCTTTCATTAAACTTATCAATACAATCATCAATATGTTTTGCACCACGAAGGGGTGTTGTTGGTTCTAACAAAGCTACGGCATCCGGCTGGTATTCCTCAAAGTCCTTTAAGTAACTAAGTGCGTGTTGCACTACTGCAATGGCAGGTGTATCATCCTGAGATAGTTCTTTTGGCCTTATAAAAGGAATATTGGCCCCACATGCCTTAGCTGTTTCTGCAATTTGCGGATCATCTGTTGAAACAATACACCTGGATAATAACCGAGATTCCAGACTCGCTTTCACGCTATAACATATCAGCGGCACCCCTACCATTTCTTTAATATTTTTCCCTGGTAAGCCTTTTGAACCGCCTCTAGCAGGAATCAGCCCTAGAATTTCAGCCATTTACAATGCCTCCCAATCAATGATAGAATCTTTTTCAATCTCTTGCCTGGTAACCTTTCCTACCAGTAGAGGCAACAACTCTGGCTTAATACCAGTTCCGGGCCTTTTAAGGCATAAATCTTCTTCCTTGATTATAGCTCCGGCTTTAACAGTTCTCGCAGCCACCACACTCTTTCTAAATATTTTTTTGTTCTCTCTCTCAGCGATATTTAATCTTTTGATGCCGTCTCCAAGTGCACATTCCACTTTTCTAATACTTTCTACCATAGAGATTAACTCATCAGGCTCACAAGAAACCTGATGGTCTGCTGAACCTTTCATATTATGATCAAGGGTAATGTGTTTTTCTAACATAACCGCGCCAAGAGAGACCGCGGCAAGGGGAATCTCATATCCAAAAGTATGATCGGAATAACCAACAGGGAATCCAAAGGCCCTTGCAAGAGTATTAATGAATTTAAGGTTAACTTCTTCCGGTTTTGTTGGATATTTAGTCACACAGTGCAATAATACCAAACTTTCATTTCCTGTTGAAACTATTGCTTTAATAGCTTTTTCAATATCTGAAAGGGTGTACATTCCGGTAGACAGAATTATTGGCTTTCCTTTTTTGGCAACATATCTAAGAAAAGGCAAATTAGCAACTTCTCCAGAACCGATTTTAAACACCTCTACACCAATCGATTCCAGAAAATCGGCGCTTTCCTCTTCGTGTGCGGTACATATAAAAGGAATGTTTTTATTATCACATCGTTCTTTCAGTTTATTAATATCATAAAAACTTAGTTCTTTTGGTTTTAAACGTTCCCTCCAATATTGATCATCCGCGCTTATAAGTCTTTCTGTTCGATATGCCTGAAATTTAATAGCGTCAACTTTTGCAGAGGCCCCAATATCTACCAACTTTCGAGCTATCTTCATATCTCCCGCATGATTTACACCAACCTCTCCAATCACAAAAACGGGTTCATTTAAACCAATCTTCTTGTCAAATATTTTAATAAATCTCATATCCTCTATTCTTATTTTGTAATGTATACATAAATAGTTCTCAAATCTTAAGAATTACACAGAGAGATTTTATTTAGCAACTAAAAATAATTAAATAGTAAAGTAAGCTACTCTGGACTGAAAGGCGGTTATTTTAGCACGAAATTCTCAGCATCTTCCTTTGGACGATCCTTGTGATGCTCCAAATACTCATGTATCAAATCGTCTGTAATGTTTCTTGCACTCCAAGAAAATATTATAGTATAAAGCACTGCACTGAAAGTGCATAGTTTTATATTAGCGTACTGATACAATAAGGATGTATTTGCTTAGCTTCCATCTTTGCTATCATTTAAAAATATATTCTCCATTGTCAGAAAGCCTGATTATAGCCTTTTCATGTGCCTGCTTGGAACGGTATCAAATAATATTTTGATTTTATTGTTCCGAAACTACTCATTCTAACCAAATAACCGTGACTCTTTTTATTTCTTAAACAGATCTAAATTATATACGTTTTTCTTGATTACGCCAATTATTGGTTTCAAAAGACATTCCTTTTATTCCATCTTTGCTTTATAGTTTGATTAAGTTCTCTTACCAAATTTGCCCTGTTACTTCTAGAAAGTTCACATTTAGCACAATGTTCTAATTTGTCAAAGTCACTTGCAATCATTTGGCTTCTAAATTCTTGCATTTTATTATTATTCCAAGCTTGCTCCAATGATTCAGAATTAATATTTGAATATATATAATTATTATCATAATCGAGACAGCAAATAGCAAGAGAACCATCTAATTGAACAATGAATCTTTCCCAGAGTAAAGGACACGGAACAATTTGATTTTCCATTTTAGAATATTTTGTTTCCAAACAACTTTCAAAGTCTTGTATCCTAATTAATTTCATCGCATTAGCACCAACAAATTTAAAATGCACATCATCCAATATCGGATAAAACAACTCCATGAATTTATCAATCTCATTCTCATTTTGGCCTGTTATAACATAGTTTCCATATATTTTTAATTCAGAACCTCTCCTCTCTCTCTCTCTAAACAAATATTGAATCCTTTTGTATAATGTTTTCAATGAAAAATGCTTTCCTTTTATACTCTTATATGTTTCTTCTGTCCCTGCATCAATAGAGAATTTTATGCTTTTTAATCCAGATATTAATAATTGATCTATCATTGTTTCATCTAAGCTGTTTCCTCCAGTAGAAATGTAATTATATAATTTATAGCCAGAACTATATTTTATAAACTTCATTATCTCGGGATGCATAAAAGACTCTCCGGTAGTATACAATGCGCATTCTTCAATCCCGATTTTTACAGCATCATCCAGAACCCTTCTAAACAAATCAAAATCCATAAATCCTCTTTGCCTAATAGAACTTTGATTAGAGCAAAATATACATTTCATATTGCAAATATTTGTTAATTCAAACATTATCTTTTTTGGTAATTTTGTGACTTTCTCACTTCTTTCAATATTTAAAACTTTTATTATGTTTTTTTCGAGTTCAGTTTTACACATAATCAAAACTTAGGAAAACAATTATTCTGAGCAGAAACGATTAATCTTACACAAGTATCAGTTATTGAACAATGAGTATCGTCACATCAAAGAAGCTCTTATTCTCTCCACAGTCTTCCCATCTATTGGCAATCCTAATTTGTGGCATGCGGATTTGGAAACCTTGATAGAATCTGGTTCATTAATGTAATAATGAACCAGCTTTATAAACTCTTCTTTATTGTATACAGAAAGCCTTTTGTCCAGTTGCCTATAAGGATTAAAGTGATCAATGCCATTAATCGTGAAACCAAATACTCTTCTCCCGGCACAAACAGCTTCAGCAACTGGAGTACTATCATTGAAGCCAATAATAAGATCGGAATAAGCAATTAATTCATGTGCATCAAATTCATATTCCAGAAAAACGTTTGCATAACTGTTATTACTTGCTAAGAACTCTGCACAATATTTATCAATATGATGAACCTCATAGTGTCTAGGACGTAATATAATTGGAATGTCAGGATAAATCCTGTGTATTGATGTCAGCCCCTGGTAAAACTCCTCTTTCTTATATTCCAGATTGTACTTATTAGAGAATTTATACATAAGAACTGCAATTTTAAACTTATTGCCATACTTTCGTTTAAAGCCCATTTGTCTGCCTGTATTATGAATACTCTCATATATATTATCACCTGATTTTACGCCTAAAATTTTCAAAGGTTGGTTGCCCCAGAATGACATATATTTTTCTTTCATAATTTTGCCTAAAACCAGGTAATCAGAGAAATATATATATGATAGCTCAGGCATTCTATACAACCCCGCATAACATTGATGACACATACCAATATTTCTCACACCATATTTTTTAAAAACAATTGTGCGAGCTATATGCTGGGTAGCATAATCATCAAAACCTAAGAAAGACCCCAGCCTATAGTGCTTACAGAATATCTCGTATCTGTTAACTTTAGCAAGTAGCGAAAGTGCAGTTTGAGCAAGCATCCAGCTGTTCCAATTAGCAATTAGTAAAATCATACTTGACAATAAAGAACGTCCATATCCCCATAATTGGACAGTAAATACATGAGCAACATCTGGAGGTGGGTTGTTTTCAAAAAAATACATACCGTTCTTTTGTTTAATGAACTTTAACCATCGTTTTAACTTCTCAGACGGGAAAGGCCATGAGCCAAACACGTAAAGAATGTTATGCAGTGAAAAGTCCTTACCATCTTCAAGGCACCTGGAATTGAAAATGGCTCTTACTTTTCTTGTCTCAGCGTCTTGATTACCTTCAAAAGGTCCGTGTGCCACTTGAATAGCATATCTGACATGCTTTGTTTTTATCTTTGTGATTTTCATGGTATTGCCAAAAAGTATGTAAAAATACATCATTATAGTTTTGGCTACACCATAGATATTTTTTAGATAATTAATCAAAACAATACGCCTTGGAAGGTAAAGAAAAGGACAGTCATCGAAAATAGCAAATTGGTCAGACCATTCCGGGACTATCATAATGGGAGAGTTATAACGTTCACTAAGATGTTCTGCAAAATGCCTGAAGTACCATGACTTCCTCAACCTCAAAAGTATACTCTGCTTCATCCCTTTAACTATTCCAATATCATTATAAAGTTTCATTAGCACACGCGTATAATTTGAATCCCTAAGCATCTCATCTTTATTTTCTATAAACTCAGGAAGTGTATATTTAGCTGTATACATAATCTTGGGAACCTCCAGATTGCCAATAAACCTCACTTTAACATCCGGAAGAAAAACGTTAACCAAAGACATTGCAAAGTTTTTATATTTCTCCCGCATGGGTTGAATTGAATCAACCTCTGTGATAGATGGCTCATTGAGAACATAGAGTTTTCCATCTTTTCTAATCGCAAGAGCAAGTAAAACAAGCTTCAAAAAAGAAAATTTCTCAAAAAATATGATGGTCTCTGTTTTCATTATGTTTGATTCAATCATCTAATGTTTCTATTCTTCTACGTAAAACAACCACACAACTTAATTTACAATACTAATAATTAATGTTGTATTAATCCTAATTCACGCATTTCATTAACCAAAAGCCTGAAGTACTCAAATGATGGATGATCATATTTAACAAATAGTTGTTGTCGTCTCTATACTCAGAAAACCTATGACCAACAACTTCTATCTCATCAGGTAAAACATCTAATGCAGAAGATATAATTATGTTAGGTATACTATCTTTTCGATCCGTTTCATATACTGGCGGGATTGTAAAAACCACCTTTTTACCTTTACTTACTCCAATATTATAAATGCCTTTTATGTATTGTGCAATTAAACGTCCATCTCCATAACTTAGTTCACTTTTTTCACGAATTAATGGGTTTTTGTTAATTATTGGCTTGCGTTTCTTGCCCAAGAAAACTGATTTTGCTAAACTTAGCTACCAGGAACTTACTCGTGTTGAATATCTTATAAACAGTAGGTCACAGAAGAACCTTAAGTATAAAACAACCTTTTGCAGGTCTTTAACTCATGTTACTCTTCCTCGTTGAATCCACTTTATTAAAAATTACATTTAACAACATCAATCACCTGAGAAGAGAACTTCAATCTCCTTTGCATTTAAATTGTTTTCACCATCAAAAATGTCGTTAACATCATAACGCGGTATTTCCCATCGACCATAAAGATCATTTGGTTTCACAATACGCCGCCCTAACGTTAAGCCTGCTTGATAGCCCAAGCCCTTCATTAATCTCTTAGTGTTATTGTTCCATGTGCCTGGAACACCGTAGGGATAAGCCACATGTATTTTTTCCAGGTTAATTTGCTCGCGTAAATAGTCAACGGCTGTAGTTATTTCATATTTTTGCTGATGAATATCGAGATAGCTAAGTATATGATGATTGTGCGTATGTATACCTATATCAATCCCTTCATTTTTAATTTCTTTAATTTCATCTAATGTCATGTAAAAACGTTCGACAATTTCCTTTTCTGAACCATAGACTTGCTTAAACAAACTTTTAAGTATAGGAGATAACACTGTGTGAGGAAGCTGGAAATTAAGCAGCTTTTTGAATTTTCGAGTATCTTTCTCGTCACGGGGATATAATTTATCAAAGGCAGTTGCAGAAGGTATTTCTAACTTATAGCTACCTTTATAGTGATCAAGTAGTCTCTCAAACCTTCTACGAAACTCCTTTTGACCAAGAGCACCAAGTAACAAGTGAATTCTATTCATATTCAACAAAGAGGCATTTAATAAAGGCGCAGTTGAACAATATACGGTTGCGGGAACTTTCCAACGTTTTAAGATAGGAAAAACGTAATTATAAAAATCTTTCAATCCATCATCAAAGTTGACCAACCAGGAGCTTTGTGTAAACATAATTTCTCTTTTTTTACAACAAACCGTACTAAATCAATCTCGACATGTATCTTTGGTTTCATCATTTTCAATTCTTATTG
>Ga0187827_10009744_pt1 | contig 10120 bp, 20 predicted proteins | sample ETNtaG_39_FD_167969 | JGI IMG/M metagenome (GOLD analysis project Ga0187827, IMG submission 167969) | Marine microbial and viral communities from oxygen minimum zone, Eastern Pacific Ocean - ETNP2014_SV_150_PacBio MetaG (Illumina Assembly) | ecosystem: Environmental > Aquatic > Marine > Hypoxic... | reverse complement strand
ATTTCAGACGAAGCAAAAGTTCAAATGCCAATGAAAACGGTAGCGAGTTTAATCGCTCTCGTTGCGATCGGAACCTGGGCATTTTTTTCTATCCAAGAAAAATTAAATCAACACTCAACTCAACTAAAAATTATGGAGAAGGATCTTACAGAGAACACGGCTTTCCGAATAGGCTGGCCCCGTGGACTTTTGGGGAGTCTTCCTGCTGATTCAGAACAATTTATGCTCATCGAACATGTGAGTGGGCAAGTAGAAAAAATAGAAACAGCAATGCAGGATATGATGTCAAATACCGTAAATATTCAACGTTTACAAAAGGATGTAGAAAAGATATTATCTGATATTGAAAAACTAAAAGATAAGCAAAGAAATTTTGCTAATGGAGACCACTAATGATAGAAGTTGTATTCGCCCTACTTTTAATAATGGACAATCAAATTATTGAGCATCGTATCCAGCCCAGTTTATCCCAATGCCTCAAAGGCAAACGTCATGCTTCTAGAGCTGACGCAGGAAATACTCGGATACAACATACATGTATTAAATCTAAAGCAGAAGTAGAAATAAATATAGATGGTTCAAAAACAATTAAAAAACTTATATTAGAATAGGGTTGTAACTTAATATACACGTGAGGTTCATGGTTAAACCTCTTAATAACTTAGGAGTAGAGATGCTGAAAAAACTTTTAAAATTTATTTTATATCCCTTTAAAAAATTCTTAGATTGGTTAGCCAGCGGGCTACCACCAGGAGATAAATAATGAGTAACTGTAATACATGCCACCATAATTGTCATTGTGGTGAAGAATTTCATACCGATGAGTATGGTGTATGTACATGTGAATCGTGTAATTGTAATAGCAAATAGGAGAACATACAATAATGATTAAATTTACTTTAATAATATGGGTGTGTTCTTTTTTAGAAACTGGACCTGCCTGTTTACCCCCAATAGAACTTAAGCAAGTATATAATAGTTGGTATGAGTGTTCCCGTGGGGCACATAAAGAATCTGCAATTATGTTATCAAAATTAGGATATAAATATGTTAATGAGCATCAGATACTTACAAAGTATGCTTGTGCAGAATTACCATCTACCATTTAATTTCTTAATAGTATGCCAAAGCCTATAAAGAAAAAGAATTTAATGGCATTATTATTAAGTAGTCCACTATTTAGATTAAGAAAGTTACCTAATAAAAAAAAATATAATAGAAAAAAACAATCAAAGATAAGGGGATAAAACCATGAATATAGTTTATCAAGATATTGGTGATAAAATATTACTAATAACTTATGAGAGTATAGAATTTTATAAACCAAAATCTATGTATTTAGATCAGTCAAATGTGCTTAATAATAAACAGTTATATCATGATACAAGTTTAGCCTCATATATTAAGTCAGATCCTATATTTATAAAAGAACAACAACTAAGAAATATAGATAGTATTAAACAACAATTATTATATGAATTAGATATATTAAAAAATGACTAGAGCAGGAGCAGTTGGAAATTTACCTTGGGTTAGAGGTACCTCTCAACCTGGTGTTAGAATGGCACCTAGGGGTGCTCAACATAAGGAAGCCATTAATGCAGAATTAGCAGCAGAGGCTACTAAGATAGGCGGAAAACAATTTATACAAAAGTATGGGCTTGCTACATGGACAGCTATTAATTCAATAGATACACAAACCCAAGAGTTTGAAAGATATACTAATGATGTTGATGAAGGTAAAGAAGAAGAGACTGCAGGAACTGAGTTATCTACTGAAGTAAAAGAAGAACCACCTAAGTTACCTGAAGAACCACCCAAAGGTCCTGATATTGGTACTGAGTTAGCTACTGAAGCAGTTACTCAAGCTACTAAAAAGGTATTAGAAGATAAGAAACCAGATATATCAAAGCAAACTGAAGAACTAGTACCAGATACAACAGCAGATGTATCAAAAGAAAAAGTAGATAAATATTTTGAAGGTATTGATGAATTATATGATAATGAATGGTATGGATCAGCAAAAAGTATTAGAGATTTTATTGATAATACAACAGTAGATAATGGTGATAAAGTATATGATATACAGAAATCAATGTATACAAGTTATGGAATGGAAAGACCTATTCATGAATTTTTTGAAGATGAATATCAGGGTGGTGTAGGTAATTTAGGAAATAAAGATGCTGCCATGGTTATGCAAATGGGTGATTTGTATAAGTTAGGTGAGTTTAATGGTCCAGAATATTATCAAGAGTATATTGACAAACTTCATGAGTATACTTTAAATACTTTAGGAAAAGAATTTAAAGTATATAGATTAACTCGTAAAGATGAAATGGAAGCATTTTTAAATCCAGATAGACCAGAGGAAGCAACAGATCCTAAAAGTTTTTCATTAAATAAAAATAGAGCATTGGCATTTCAAGGTCTATGGCATGATTTATTTACTACAAAAGAAGGTAAACCAAGAGAAGATTTAGTTTTAATTGAAACTGTTGTACCTTATGATTCTTTAATTATGAGAGGACATTCTGGAGAACACGAAATAGTAGTTAATGGTGAATTTTTAAGTGGTAATGAAATAAATTTTTATAATTTAAAAGGTAATTTAATTCAGGGTGCTACCGAAGGACCGTTAGTAAAATCAGACATAACCAAACAAACCAAAGACTTAGTTCTATTAAAGAACAAACTGAAAAATTAACTAAAAAAGAATAAATAAAAAAGGGGAGAAGCTATTAACTTCCCCCCACACTAGGCAACAACAGGGCACCTTTACGGGTGCCTTTTTTTTTGGTGCAACTTCTTCAGCGACCAAAACTTTTAAACTACAATAGGCCCTTCCTTTTCCATACGCACTCTTCGTTGTGCTTTTTCAGAAGGCTCAATACTTTTTTTAATATCTTCTAAATTCCAATCAGGATGTTTCTTTAATTTTTTAACAATCCATTTATAAGACCATGGTTGTAACTTTAATGTACCACCACTCCAATAATAACTACTATTCTCAATTAACTTCTCAAGGTTCTCACGGGTAACTTTAGGGTGGTCTTCCTTTTTAATTACTTCTTTAATCCACTCAACTAAAATAGCCCGTGCCTTACTTCTTATTTGTTTTTTACCCATTAAATTGTTTGTATCATTTTTTTAATGTCATCTTCCAATTTCTTACCAACACTATTAGCATGATTAATAATGGCAGCACATAAATTGGCCTGATATTTAAACTCTTTTAAAGCTTCTCTAATTTTACCTACAGGTTTTCCCCCGTAATCTATTACAATAGAGTTCTCCTTATTCAATCCAATCTTTAGTTCAAATAATAATCCTGTGTGTTTTGATATATTATTTTTTTCCATCAGAAACTCCATCAGCTTGCCTCTTGACAAAATCCGCACCTATACTAGGATCTAATTGGTTTAATGTAGTGAGCATACTCATTAGCTTTACAACTTCAGCATATGGTTTACCCATTAAGTACTTCATAAGTTCTGTAAGTTGTACAGAATTTATTAAGAAAGTCCTAGGGTTTGGTTGTTGTGATGGTTTTCCTTTTGTATTAGTAGTCATCTTTCCTTTCCCCTTATTTATTATTTTATTTTAAATGTATCTTCCAAAAAATCTTTCCAGAATTTCTGAGTTTGCTCTTGATATTTTTGAGCTTGCTCAGGTTGTTCTTTTAATAATTTTTCAAATTGTACTTTCCACTCTGCGTAAGTTGGAATCTCTAATTTAAAATTGAACATATTTCTCCTCCTTTTATTTGTTATATTATTGACCTTTAAATTGATAATACTTATCCTCTATTAAGTCTTCACTAGTTAAATATGTATTATCATTATTTGTTTTATCATAGATTTCTTTTAAATCTCTGATAGTTTGATTGAGAGTTCTGCCTTGTTTTAAGCATCCACAGACTAAATCTTCTACTTCTATTATTGCTTGTTTAACTCGTCCCATTACTGACCTCCTTTATTAATCTATTTAAATACCAATTAGCTTTTTGTAAATCTTCTAATGGTTCTCCTTTGAATTTATAACGAGAAACATATTTCAAAACATTTCCTTTAAGGTACCCATGATATTCATCACCAGTCATACAGTCTCGTATAACTTCTATAGTTTCTTTCTTACCATATTTATAATGAGCAGGTGAATTAACCTTATCGTCTACCATATTTCCTCTTAATTGAATTATACTCAATAGTTTCTATATCATATTCACCATTATGAACATTACGTTTAATTATTAAACCACTCCACCATAATCGTTGGGTACTTTTAGCATACTCTTCTTTGTGATGTAAATAACATCCAGCAGATAATCCCATTACTTTTCTACCCAAAGGTGTTGTACATATTGAATAGTCAAACAGATGGCAGTGTCCTACTGTAGAAGATACTTTATTTTTTAATAAAAGTGAACGAGCAATGTTATCCCCACTAACAGGTTTACCCATAACACCCGTAGGGTAATTATGACAATAGTGAACACCATCAATGGCCAATGGTTTTTGATAAGGAATAACTTCCCAACCAAACTCCTTAAATTTAAGATCTTCTATACTAATTGCCCCATCAAGTTCTGGGGTTTCCTCTACTATCCTATCTATTCTATCTTCATGATTACCAAGTAGCATGACTTTTCTTGGTCGTTTACCGTTAAGACCTTTATTAAATTTTTCCAATGCGTCATGTGCATGGTCAATATCCTTTTTATATCTTCTGCCCTCAAAGGATTTTTTTCCTCTATCATAACTTGAAAGAGAATCCATACTTGATAGATCTCCCATACAAATTATAGTATCAGGTTTTAGATCTCGTGCAAGCTTACCTGCCCACAGAAATCTATCATTGTTTGCTTTAGGTGTACAATGAGGATCACCCATTACTAAATGTGTTGCCATTTTTTCTCCTATTTTATTTTTTCTACTGTATCTACTTTAAGATTTTCTTTTCCATGTTCCTCGGTGTCCACTTGATCCCACTCACCCTTATGAAACTTTTCTTTAGCTTCATTGGTATTCTTTGCTTCTATATCAATGGACTCCCAAACATCTGAAGTAAAATGTATTTTATATGTTGCCATTAGTTTAACTCCTTATCTCTTTTCTTTTTTAAATACTCAATAAAATCTATAACATTATCTTCATTATCAAATTCAGCTACAGAATTTATAGGCATACTCTTGTTGCTTTTTTTGTCATCAGCAAATCCCCTTAAACCATACAAGAAAGTTGTATGTGGATCTGATGTTGCCATTTTAATCATCCCCCGTGCTACCGTACTGCATAATTCGTATTGTTCAGTAGACATTTTGGCTTTACTATCCATTATTATACCACAGGTAAAGCCCTTTTCCCATGGAGTGACTAAAACTTTTATTGAGTTTAGTGTATCAAATTTTTTATCCTTTGTCATTTATACCAATACTTTTCAACATTTTCATTATTGTATTCTACAATTTTATATTCAAATCCCCTCTTCATACTTTTTCTACCAAAATCTTCTGCCTCTTTTTCAGTATTAAATATTACATTTGTAAACATTCTGTATTCTTTATCCTTTTTCTTTTTAAATAATACAAAGTATAACATCATTGGTATAGATGGAAGGTAGACCCCTCTAAACTACCCCCCATCATTAGCTAAAGTCTCATCTTTTTTAGGATTATTAACTTCAGTATACCAAACCCATTTAGGGTTCTTACCTTGCGATTGTTGCTGTGGCAACAGTTGCAATTCACTTCCCCAACAAGGAAGTTTGTATGGGCAAAAGGAACATACAAAGCCCAAAATTTTATTACCTGTTTTCTTTGTTCTAAATGTTTCTTCAATTTCTGAATAGCATTTTTTAAAAGGTTTCTTTTCAGTAATACTTTTCATATTATTTTCAGCATTTTTAATTGCTGTAGTTTTATATTCATCATCTGCCAGTGGTGCTTCGCAAGTTAGCCATTCTCCTGTAGATTTATTAATTACAATCCATCCACCAAATGGTATCTCCTCACTCTCACTATATAAATATCCTTGAGAGACATATCCAAAAGCATCGTCCTTAACTACTGCTTCAAAGCCACCCGCTTCTCCAAATTTATTTTTAAAGGAATAAGGTGACGCACTCTTAATATCCCAAATCTTTTTATTAATTTTAACATCATACCTTCCTTCAATGGCTGACCCATTAAACTTATACTTAACATTTTTTTGTTCATCTTCTATTTTTACTCCTGCTGATTTTAAAACAAATATAGATAAGGCTTCAATTAAATCCCCAAATGTATTTCTCATTTTAACATTATAAGGTTGACCTTCACCTTTTATATTCTGTGCTTCCATTTGTAATTGGCACAAGGGTCTCCCCACATTAGACATTCGAGGTTTAAAACCAGACCTTCGTTCTTCTGTAAACTGTTTGCGTAAGGCGTTTTTACACGCCTCACCAAACTCTTCAACAAGTTTATCAGAAATTTTAACAGGCTCTTTTGAAACCTGATTCAAATACATTTGAACTTTGTTAATTATATCACTCATTAATTAGACAACACTTCAACTGGATCTTCAACTTGTTTAACTACCTTTGCTGACTCACCATCAGAAGATGTAGATTGACCTTTCTTGGCAGCTTTATAAAGTTCAACAACCTCACTATTCTCTGTATTAATAATATCTTGGAACACAGATAAAGTTTCCATATCTTCTTTAGACATTTGTAAATTAGCATCAGCATTAACAGAAATCTCTGGTGTGTAATATACATTACCACCCTTTTTCTGTCTTTTAGAATCAATTGAAAACGTAGTAGTAAACATAAGTTTTTTACGTTTATTAACTTGATCCAATGCAGAACCTACAGGAGAAAAGGCTGTACCTGTAACTCTCCATAATACAGGTAGGTTAGCAAGTGTATGATCTTCACCATTTGCTTTCGTACCTTTAAAAGATAAGATACCATACAATAATCTATAACATCTTATAGTTCTCTGCTCTGCTAATTGTTCTGGTGTAAGTGATGGTCTTTCCTTAAAAGGAACCTTACCACATTTTACACCACCTAGTATATCAATCGCTTCCTCTTTCCAATTTTTGAAAATTATAGAACGATTTACATACTCTCCTTTCTCAGGATTATAATGCATGTACTGCATTGCACTAAGAAAAGGTCTGAAGGTAACTGGTTTACCAAAAACATTTTGGCCTACACTTGAATCATAAGTGAACAAGTGCCCTACTGGTAATTGATTACCATCATCATCTTCAGGTGAACGATTGATTCCAAGTCTTGGTATTCTTATACCATTACTAGAACCATCATCCTGTCCAATGGCTTGTTTAATTTGTTCATCGGACATGTTTTTTATATTTGCTATTTCATTATTCATATAGCCTCCTTATTGTTAATTATCCTTATATCATACTTTATAGGTTTTGTCAAGTACTAATGTAGTATAGCATATACTATACAGTACCAGAAAGCAACGAAAAAAGCTATCTCAATTATACCTGCGACAATTGGTCCTAACATACCCTAGTCTCCCCCTCAGTTAACTCATACGGAAGATTTTCCAAACGAGCAAACCACATCATATAACTCTGTAGTTCTTCATCTTCATTTATATATAACTTTGTAGGTATGCCTTCAAAGTCCTGCTTCAATAATTGAAGTTTATCATAAGCCTTCTCCTGCTCATCTTCACCCCAATCATCTATACCTTTATCAAGTATTGGTACATCTGTCATTATTTATCTCCTAGTATTGTACTTCAGGTTTTAATTTAACTTCTAATGTACCTGAATGATTTTTATCTGCATGAAATTTCATTACTTCATACAATTCTCCTATATCTCCAACAAAGTCATCATCAAAAATAGTTTTGATAATTGTCTTTGGTCTTTTATATTTGATAAACTTTTGCTTATCATCATTATACTTACCATCCTGTACTTCAGTATGTATAATTTTAACATTTTTAAACATTAACATTATTATCCTCCTTAGTTATGTTTGTACCATCTTCATTTTTTCTCCATTCATAATCATCTGAAACCCAATCAGGGTCTTCATAGTTTAAGAATCTTTTACCTGTATCGATATCTTCATCATCACGAGGTAGGCACTCTTCAATCTTCTTCCAAACTACAAGTTCATCACCCGACATATCATTAACATGGCTACCTCTAATAGTCTCTCTATAAGTTTCCCCATATTCATCAACCTCTTCAACTTTAACACACTCTTTTCTTTCGAGAAGATCTTCGGCTTCTGCTTTTGTTTTAGTAACTATTTCATATTCCATTTCAACTTCATATGTTTTACGAACTAACCATTTTTGATAACCTATTTCTCCGTGGGGAGTATCTTTTTTATACGTCCCATTAATTATTGGTATTTCTTTTACAAATTTAATTTGTGTCATATTTGACCTCCTTTATATTTAACCAATCATACCCCATTTTAACATCTGTGTCAAGTGGAATATTAAAATTAATTCCATAATACTCTTTCAATGCAGGTATTACAGAAGCCGTACCCTGTTTAAATATTTTACCCATTACAGCTTCTTCACCAGGATAAACATCAGCCACAATAGAATCGTGAACTGTGTTAATAAGTAAACTCTTTACCTTTTGTTCTTTCATTAGTTCATATATTTTTATACATGCTAATGGTACAATATCAGCAGTTGCAAAACCTTGTACAGGATAATTTTTTATTTGTGTACTATAACTAGATCCACCCCAAGGCATTCTCTCTGCATATGGAAATGAATATTCTCTACCTGTGGGTAGTTTAATTCTTTTATAAGTAATTGCATGGGTTTGTAATTCATTATGCCACCTAGTTATATCGGCATATTTTTCTGCAAATCTTCTATAATATTTCTTTTCATCTTCAGTCCCTGTTGTGCCACCATACAATGGTTTAAAGGTATGTGCCTTTGCATCTTGTCGAGATACACCAATAATATCAGCAGTGTACTGATGAACATCTATATTATTTTTTATATCTTCCATGCCTTGTTTATCTTGTGCCAAGTATACTGCAGTTCTAAATTCTAATTGGGCAAAGTCTACTTCTAATATCTGACCACCTTCAAATCTAGATTGTATTACCTTACGAATAGGAAAGGTACCACCCCTAGGTTGGTTTTGAAAGTTAGGATCACGACTAGATAATCTACCTGTTGCTGTTACTGCTTGCATAAACTTAGGATGCAGTAGATTATTTTCGTTTGTAAAATTTTTTAATCCTTCAACAAATGTATTTAGATATGTAGCAATAGCATTGTGCCTTATAACTGCATCAATAAATTCTCTGAACTCTCCTTCAGCTTCTCCTGCAATTTTGTTTAATGTAATTCTATCTGTTCTAAACCCAGATTCAGCTACATCATATACACTTCTAGGTCTTTGATTAAACCCTGCAAGTTTTGCTGTATTACTATAGGTGAATCCCTCGCCATCACACTCACTACACTTACTATATTTTTTATATGGTGTGCCATCAATTTTAAGTTTTTTAATTACACCTTTGCCTCGACACGATAAACATTGTGCTGCCAAAGTTTTCTGAATGGGTGCAGTACAAGTTCTAACCAATGCTCTAAATTGACTAAAAGATAATCTAGGTCTCTTCTTATTTTTACCTGTGTGTTTATCTATACCTATATTAAATATCTTTGCCCACTCTTTTTTATCAATAGGTTTCTTTGAATAAATTAACCATGATAATTGTTCTGGACTACCTAAATTAATCTTAGTATCTCCCATCTTTTCATATACAATCTTATCTATCTTTTGTTTTAGATATGCATACTCTGCCCTATATTCTTTTTCAACTTGAGATAGGTCTTCTAAATTTATATTAATACCATTTCTTTCCATGTTAGTTAATACAATTAAAAATTCATTCATCATCTTAACTGTCTTTAATAAATGTTTATTATTATCTGATTTTAAATCTTCCATTTGGGAATCAAATAGTTTTCTAGTAATAGCTACATCTATTCTACCATATTCTTCTACAATATCTACTGGTATATCTTCAAAGGATTTTCCTTTATCCATCCATTCTTTTATTCTGTCATCTTTAGCACCTATTTTTCTACGCTGACAGC
>Ga0187827_10009742_pt1 | contig 10122 bp, 9 predicted proteins | sample ETNtaG_39_FD_167969 | JGI IMG/M metagenome (GOLD analysis project Ga0187827, IMG submission 167969) | Marine microbial and viral communities from oxygen minimum zone, Eastern Pacific Ocean - ETNP2014_SV_150_PacBio MetaG (Illumina Assembly) | ecosystem: Environmental > Aquatic > Marine > Hypoxic... | reverse complement strand
CTTGTAAAAAACATATTTTCTAGAGCAAACGAAGCTTTAAATTTTAATTTAAGTAAAATTATTTTAAGTGGACCGATTTCTGAAATTAATTTAACCAAAAATACGCAGCCAGCAATATTTGTTGTTAGTTATTCAATTTTTTCTGTAATGAAAAAGGAATTTAATATTGATTTAAATCAGGCAAATTATTTTGCTGGTCATTCACTTGGAGAGTATTCTGCTTTAGCTTGCGCTAATTCTTTGCCATTTGAAGAGGCTGTCCGTTTACTGTACGCAAGAGGTAAATTCATGCAGGAAGCAGTGCCATCTGGTATGGGAGCCATGTTAGCCGTATTAGGTTTGAAAGTAGAGGAAATTTTAGAACAAATAAATTCAATTTCAGCAAAAGGAACTTGCGAAATAGCTAATGATAACAGTCCAGGTCAAATTGTTGTTAGTGGAGACAAGGATAGTATTCAAATTTTGCAAAATAGTCTTAAAAAAAAATCTATACGTGGATTAATTTTGCCTGTGAGCGCACCATTTCATTGTTCTTTAATGGAAAGTGCTGAGAAAAAAATGAGTCAAGAAATAACAGAATTAATATTTAAAAATCCGAAGCCATCAATAATATCTAATGTTACCGCAAAGGCTGAAAATAAAGCCAGTAAAATTAAGGAGTTATTGATTAAACAGATTACTTCAAGAGTAAATTGGAGAGAAAGTATAGAGTATATGATTAATAATGGAGTTAATGAATTTATTGAAATTGGGCCAGGAAAAGTTCTAACGGGCTTGGTGAGAAGAATTAACAAAGATGTAAATGTTTTTAATATTAATTCTATTGATGATATAACAAATTATATAAATAAATGATTAGTTTTAAAAATAAAAAAATATTAATTACAGGTGCAACTGGTGGAATAGGTAATGAGCTTGTTAAAAAATTTTTAAATTTAGGAGGAAATATAGTAGCTACAGGAACAAAGGCAGAAAAATTAGATATTATAAAAAAAAAATATCCTGATGTAAAAATCCAAAAATTTGATATCTCAGAGCATTCAAAAATAGAAGAATTTATAGACAATGTTATCTTAGATTTGGGCGGGTTAGATGTACTCATAAATAATGCCGGAATAAATAAAGATAACCTGTCTATAAGAATGAAGGATGAAGAATGGAAATCAGTAATTGATGTAAATTTAACTTCTACTTTTTTATTGTGCAAGCATTCAATAAAAATTATGTTAAAAAATAAGTCCGGTAGAATTGTAAATATTACTTCAATTGTAGGTCACTCAGGAAATCTAGGTCAGTCAAACTATGCCGCTTCAAAGGCTGGTATTATTGGTATGTCTAAATCCCTTGCGATTGAATACGCAAAAAAAAATATAACAGTTAATTGTGTCTCTCCTGGTTTTATATCCACAGATATGACGATGAATATTGCAGAAAAAGTAAAGCTGTTTCTAGCATCAAGAATACCTATGGGGAAATTCGGGTCGGGGGAAGATGTATCAAATTGTGTAGCTTTTTTATCTTCGGACTTAGCTTCTTATGTCACTGGAGAAACATTACATGTTAATGGTGGCATGTATATGGCTTGACAAAATTTACGATTAATCTATTAAGTTTACTATTACCAATTTATTAAAGGAATCAAATGGGAGACGATGTAGCGAGCAAGATAAGAAAAATAATTGCAGATCACTTAGGAGTTGATGAAGCAAAAGTAACTGAGGAGGCCAGCTTCATAGATGATTTAGGAGCGGATAGCTTAGATACAGTTGAACTAGTTATGGCGTTCGAGGAGGAATTTGGTTCTGAAATTTCTGATAGTGAAGCCGAAAAAATATTAACAGTTGGTGATGCAATAAAGTTCATAGAAAACAAATAAAAATAAGATTTGTTTTCAATTTTTTAGTATGAGTTTTGACCATACAGGGATGATGATAATTGTTTCCTCACCTTCTGGAGCTGGAAAAACTACACTTGTTAGATTGTTGGTCAAAAGGAACAAAAATTTTGAAATTTCAATTTCAAATACAACACGAATGCCTAGGAGAAATGAAATTGAAGGTAAAGATTATTATTTTACCAATGAAGAGAAATTTAAGGATTTAATTAAAACGAAATCTTTTTATGAACATGCAAAAGTTTTTAATAATTTTTATGGTACGTTAAAAGATCCTGTCATTAAGTATTTATCACATGGAAAAGATGTATTGTTCGACATAGACTGGCAGGGTTCTGAACAAATAAAAAGACTAAAATTAAAAAATAAATTAATTTCGATATTTATCCTACCACCAAACATTAAAACACTTAGAGATAGATTATCCAATCGTGATATGAGGGATAAATCAATACTAAAAGAAAGAATGAGTCAGTTTAAAAACGATGTATTATATTGGAAGGAGTATGACTATACTGTGATAAATAATGATTTAGAAAAATGTTATAAAGAAATTATGTTAATAATTGATTATGAAAAAAAGGGAAAAAAATTTTTATTAGATCAAAATAAAATTAAAGAAAAAATATCTGAATTAGTTAGCTAAATTTTCATACTCTTTTGTAATTTCAAAATAAATTTCTTTACTTAAATTCTGTGGTCTTAAATTTAAATTAATTTTTAATTTATTCAAAATTTCCTTACTATTGTTAAATAATTGCTTCACTGGTTTGTTGATCATTTTTCTTTTTTGTGAAAAAAAAACTCTTGTAACTGTTTCCAAATTTTTTGCATTTTTAAATTTTACATATTTTGTTTCTGGAACGAATGACAAAACGCTACTTTCTACTCTTGGTTTTGGATAAAAACAATTTCTAGAAACATCAAAATGTTTTGTAACTTTTAATTTCCAATTGCAAATTATAGATAATCTGCCGTAATTTTTGGCATTGGTTTTGGCAGTAATTCTTTCTGCAACATCTTTTTGAAACATTAAAATTAATTTTTTATACCAAAAATTTGAATTACAATTTAATATCCATTTTGCAAGAATTTGAGTAGATATATTGTAGGGTAAATTGCCAAATACAGTTAGTTTTTTTCTAGATAAATTTTTTTCCTTAGTTTTTAGTATGTCTTCATTAAAAATATTTATCTTATTTTTGAATTCTTTTTTTAAATTTCTATAAAGCAATTTATCTTTTTCAATTAAAAAAATATTTTTTGGTTTTTTGTTAATTATTTCCCTCGTTAGATTGCCCGTGCCAGGGCCAACTTCCAATATATCATCTTTTTTATTTATATCTCCAATATCAATAATTTTATTTATAATGTTCATATCTGTCAAAAAATTTTGCCCCAAACTTTTTTTTGGTAAAATTTTCACTGTATTTTATTAAAAATTTTTATTGATTCAATTAAACTGGATGGATCGGCAACTTTTTTTCCAACAATATCTGCTGCAACACCATGATCGGGCGATACTCTGATAAATGGAAGTCCCAAGGTGATATTAATAGCTTTAAAACCCATTATAGTTTTGATCGGCGTTAAAACTTGATCATGATACATTCCAACAACCACGTCGAACTTTTTTTGATTTTTTGATAAAAATAACGAGTCAGCAGAAAGTGGGCCAGTGATATTAATTTTTATTTTTTTTATTTTTCTAATAGCAGGTTTAATTATTTTTTCTTCTTCTGAGAATTTTTCATAAGAAAAGCAATGCGGATTTAATCCCGTAATTGCGATTCTGATTTTTTTTTTTAAATATTTATTATAAAAAAAAACAATTTCCTTTATTTGATTTACTATTTTTTTAACATTTAATTTTTGAGATACTTTTTTTACCGGAATATGTGTTACAATCGGTGTAACAGCTAATTTTTTGCTGTAAATTAACATTGTTATCTTGTCATAATGTCCTATTTTATATGCAATAAATTCCGTTATACCACTGAATTTTTTATTCAAAAAAGTCTCTTTTGACACTGGTCCATTTATAATTCCTAAAATTTTATTTTGTTTTATCAAATTTAATCCTTGAGAAAAACAATCAAAAATAAATTTATTTGATTTCTTTGAAATTTTTTCAAAAATTTTTTTTTGACTGTATTTTATATCAATCACAGGGATAGCCGCGCCTTTTAAATCATCTAATTTAAAGTTTTTTTCAATTAATTTTAGTTTTAGATTAAATTTAAAATATTCTAAGTGCCTGTATAGAAGATTGTAATTTCCAATAACCAAGCATGGAAGGTGTCTAAATTTTTTTTTTTTTATCCAAGATTTAAAAATTATTTCAGAGGAAATACTATTGGGCTCTCCAAGAATTATAGCAATTGGTTTAGTCATTGAAATATTTGATTTTAATATTGTTTTTAACTTGATTAAAATAATTTGTTGAGAAATTATTTAATTGTCTATTTTTTTCAACATCAATTAATTCTTCCATTTTTTTTTCAAGATCTATCTTATTTTCCTCAACTCTTTTATTTTCAACTTTTAATATTAAAATTCCTCCTGAGATAGGAATGGGTTCGGTTACCGAACCTATTTTAGTTTTTTTTATAGATTTTAATAATAGTTGAGAAAATATACTTTCACTGACCCAGCCTAATCTACCCCCTTGTTGAGCAGAAGGTGAAGAACTAAATTGAATTGCAGTATCTTCAAATCCTTTTTTTTTTATATTTTTTATCAGATCATCTATTGTAATTTGATCTTTTATTTTAACATCAGTCACTTCTTCAGTGGTCTTTTCTAAATCTATAAGTTTCTTTTTATTATTATAGGAAGCACTTTCAGTTACAATTGTTATTTCGTTCTGCTCTTCGTTAACAATATTATGTTTTGTCGACATTTCTTCATTTTTATTATTTGATTCTTTTATTGCCGCATTCTCAATAAATATTTCGTAAACTAGATACTCCACATTCTTTTTTTGTTCTGAAATTAATATTTTCAATTTTTTATCGATTTTTTCCTTATCAATTACAATTTGGTTTTTATAAAATTGATAAACCAATTGATTCCATTTTAACTCAAGTAAAATTTTTTCTTTAAATTCATCAAATTCATATTCTTGAAATTTTAAAAATGTCATAAAATCTTCGATGTTTCTAAATCCAATATTTCGAGAAGTTTTGATAATTTGATTATTAAGTAGTTCATCTACTATAATTATATTATTGTAATTTGATAGCGCAGCGATTATTATTTTGTCTTTAATTAATGAATCAATTGCGATTTTTCTAGATTCTTTTTCACTCAATTCTTTAATTTTTCCCACAGTTATTACATTTAAATAATTTATTTCTTTATCCAAATCGTAATTGGTAATAATTTCTTCTCCTACTGATATAATTACTTTAACGTTCAATTCAGCATTTGAACTAGTCAATATAAGTATTGAGAAAAATATAACGGTTATTGATAATTTGATTTTTTTCCCCACTTAATTAACCGTGAGTCCCGTTGCCGATATTGGTATCTTTCCAAAAGGTATAATTGTTAATGTAAACATTAGATTTTCGCTAGGTTCTAAATCATTATCCGCGTAAAAACTTTTATTGTATTCTACTGCTGCTCTCAGGCAGTCATTTTCATATTGATAGCTTACATTATAAAATTCAGTGGCTTCAGTTGTAAAGTTTTCACGAGTTTTAAACTTTAAAGAATTTGATTTATTTAATTCTAAAACAAGTCCAGCGTTAATATAATGGTTATTTCCTATATGGTTATTTTCTTCAAGATATTCAAAATTTGTAACTAATTTGTTAATTTTAAAAATACCTGAAATTTCATTATAATTCAGAGTACTGTAATTGTTATCTAGTGAAAATTTATAACCAACTTTACTAAACTCATTTAGATAATAATTTACATTACCAACCAATTCTGATGTTTTTTCATTCATTGTGCTTTGTCTGGGCATATCAGCGTTATCATCATAGTTAAAAACTTGACCTATTGACAAATTGAATTTCTCAAAATCATTTTTATTCTTATAATTGTAATCTGTTCCTAAAGTTAAACTTGTACCCGACTCGATTGCGTCAATAGCTGTTAATTTATTTAAAGAATACAGGTTTGACATTCCCAATTTCAAACTATTGTTACTCATATTTCTCATATGGCCCGGCGCTGTCCTCAACATTAGTTTTGGTGTTAGAGTTTTTTTATAATTTTCTGACCGTTTTTCTAAAGGCAGAGAACTTAATAAAGATACTGCACCCATGAGTTCAATATTATTTTTGTCATTTTTATGATCAGAAGTGTTTTCTGATCGATAATTTGAATTTTTTAAATTACCTTCAAATTTTGTTATAATACCAGAATTACTAATATAATCATTCGACTTCCAATGAAAATCGTTAACTAATTTTGTTTGTTTTTTATTAGTCTCGTAATTTTTATAGTAGCCTCTAGATTGAAAATTGAGAATTCCTAGTTCATCAGAAATAGATAATTTATTTTTATAATTGTAATTTGGCGCTACAAACTCATACCTCTCTTCAGTTTTGCTTAAATCTTCGTATACATCCATATTTATATCCAAATCTGAATTATTTTTTGAAAAATTCATAGCTATTGAGGAATTCATTACCGTGTTACTTCCCATTATTTTAGAATTAATGTCGTGAACTTTAAGGTAAGTATCATTTGAGGCTTTTTGAAAATTAATTGAAAGTTTACTTTCATCAAATGTTTCGAGATCTAAATCAATATCAGATCTTGCAAAGATATGATTTCTACTTCCATCGGTTTTTTTGTTCGAGGTTTTTTTATAACCTTGATTAAAACTTCCATCTAGTATTGAATAACTATTTTTTGTTACATATCGATATTCTGTTTGGATTACTGGATTTTCATCTGCATAAATTTTTGGATTTAATGTTGCGTCCTTATGTTCTGCTAAAGCGAAATAATATGGAAAATTAATACCATTTCCTAACAAAGAAGAATTCGTTATACTCGGTGTTAAGAATCCGGATTGTCTCTTTACCGTTGGATCAGGGTGAAAAAATGTTGGAGTATAAAATACAGGGTAACCATATAAGTATAATTTTGCATTTTCATAACTGATTCTTTGTTTTTCCTTGTCATGAATTATTTTTTCCGCCACGAGTTTCCATGGGGGGCATTTATCTCCCTTTTTTTTGCAAGTCGTAAAAACTCCTCCCTCAATATAACTTTTATTCTCAGTAATGACCGCAGAATTAGCAACTAATCTTGGGTCATTTTCAATATTTCCAAAAGTATCCTTCTTAAATTTCAATTTTAAATTTGACCCTGCCATTCTTTTATTGTTAACATCGATAAATATATCGTCGAAAAAATATTTATTCTCATATTTATCAATTATTTTAATATAACCTCGTGATCTTAAATTTTTATTTTTTGTAGAGTAGTTAAACATATCTAGAAAAATTGAATTTCCGTATCCATCATTCATTTTTGTTGATTGGTCAGATTTTATAACTTGATTTCTTTTGTCATATAAAGCGATTTCAGTCTCGATGGTTACACCATCACTGCCCTTAAAAAAAACGTCGCCCTCAGCTAATATTTCTTCTTTTTCTTTTGAATATCGAATCTTGTCTGATTTAAGTTCATCATTTGTTTTTCTGTCAGTGATTTTTACAGATTTTTTTGCATCTATGATATTTTCTTTCTTATCGTAAGTTGCATTTTCGGATTCAATGATAATTCCATCTTGTCCTACAATAACAACATTGCCTTCTGCTTGAATTGTTTCGCTATCCTGAAGTAACTTTATATTTAATGCACTGATATCGAACTCATCAGCAACCAAACATTGAGTTAAAGAAAAAAAAATTAATATCAAATATAAAAATATATTTTTATCATTTTTCATTAACATGAATCATTCCTATAGAACTAAAAATCAAAATTATGCTTAAAGGAGTCCAAACAGACATTATTAAAGAAATTTGTTCCGTTTCTCCCAGTGCTCTAGATAAGTCATTAAGATAAAAAATGATAACCGAAAGAATAATAGTAATAATGACATAACTCAGATAATTTCCCCTATACTTTACATTCATTACAACGGTCCCAGCAAGAAGTGTCATGGACATTAAAAAAAACGGGAAGGACAAAGCTTTCTGAAATTTACTTTCAATTTCCTTAGTAGAATAGCCCAAATATTTGTAATTTTCTTTTAATTTGCCTAGTTCCCAAAAAGATACAGCATCTAAATTGGAAAAAATATTTTTTATGCTGTTAATTTCAAAGTGACTTACAAAAAAATACTCTGCAAAATAGTCAGAGACATTGTTACTATCATTGTAATAAATTGTGGCATCACTTAATTTCCAATTATGCTTACTGATATCAGCATTACGTGTTTCAATTCTTAATAGAGATTCATTGTTTTCGTCAAATTTATAGATAGAAACATCTATCAAACTATTTTTACTTAATCTTTTTGCTCTAACTATATTTGTATTCCCGTCGATTTTATCTTTTATCCAAATACCGTTTTCTGTAAGTGCAGCCAAATAATCATTATCTTTAGTGTAATGATTCTTTATATCCAGATATTTGTGTGTAAGTTTTGAAGTTATCGTATTTATACCCGTTACAATAATTATGCCAAAAACCAATGATATTAAGGACGGAAAGATTATAATTTTAAAATTTGATACGCCTGCTACCTTCAAAGCAATTATTTCTTCTGACCGAACAAATCTTAAAAACAATATGACTGATGAGATTAAAAAAATAAATGGGAAAAGTCCATATATCATTGAGGGTACCTTTAAAAAAGTTAAAATTACAGGCAATAAAAATCCAACCGCATGATCCTTAAAAAAATTAACTTCTTCGAATATATTAAGAACAATTCCCAGAGCCAAAAACATCAAAGTAACATTCAATACAGTTTTAGAGTATTCAATAAAAAAATATCTTTTAAATATATTAAAATTAAACATTTTATTGATCTAGATTTTCAAATTTAAATATTCTAATTAAATTTAGATAATTCAATAATATTAATAAAGGAGGCAAAGAATAATAAATGATTGAACCCGAAACAGAATTTCCTGAGTATCTAACCATAATTTCTGCAAATACCAAGATAGTAAATGCCGTTATAAAAACAATATATTTTTGAAGAAAATAATATTTACTTTCTTTCCTTGAAGATAATAAATAACAAATAATTATTGATATGATGGGAATGTAAAGAGGCATTCCTAATCTTCTATTCAGTTCAGCTGTAATGTCATCTATCCTAGATCTACATTGAAATTCTAAAAGAGTAGTTTTGTTCTCATCTAAAAATGGTATAATGCAATTTAATAAGCTAAGAGTATTATTTTCCTGTATCTTTGGATAAGTCGTAGTTTTGCTTTCAAATGAAGATAGATTAATTTCCGTTTTCTTAAAATTTACAAAGTTGACTTTATTATTTCTTTTCTCTGATTGGATTGTACCGTCGAATAAAACTAAAATATTTTGTTCATTTTTTTTTATAATGTATCCTCTTTTAGCAATGATTGTTCTCGATTGCTCAACATTTGATGTGTCATCTCTCAAAAAAATATTTAGCATTTCTCCATTATTTTTTTTCTTTTCAACAAATACAGTCAAGTCTTTAACAGTATCATTAAATTTTTTTTCTTTCACCAAAGATGGAAAGAGACTTATACTAGATGATCTTAAAACAGATCTTGCAAGATTCAGAGATGAATGACTTACAACAAGTGACATAAATAATTGAAACGATGTAATTAAAATTGAAATTATAATAACAAAATTTACGAGTCTGATTTTATTTAAGCCAGATGTCCAAAAAATTAATAATTCGTTGTTTTTTTCAAATTGCAATATTGTAGTTAATAAACTGATTAAAAAAACTAAAGGAATTAATCTATTAATGACTTTTGGTATATTTAAAAGCGAATATGTAAAATAAACACCAAATGCATGTCCGTCTTCGGTAACAAAATCTAAATAATTTACAGCTTGAACAATCCAAACAATTACACACGTTGATATTAATACTAGCGCAAATAAAGAAATAAATTGTATAAAAAAATATCTATAAATTGTATTTCTCATTACGGTTGATTTAATATATATGTTAATTTAATTCAACTGTAACAAGAAAATATGAAAAATACTATTATTTTTGATAATAAAATTGATTTTAAACA
>Ga0187827_10009739_pt1 | contig 10124 bp, 10 predicted proteins | sample ETNtaG_39_FD_167969 | JGI IMG/M metagenome (GOLD analysis project Ga0187827, IMG submission 167969) | Marine microbial and viral communities from oxygen minimum zone, Eastern Pacific Ocean - ETNP2014_SV_150_PacBio MetaG (Illumina Assembly) | ecosystem: Environmental > Aquatic > Marine > Hypoxic... | reverse complement strand
GATTATTTGTTCTGCTTTAAAACGCTTTTTCCCCATAAAAATTACCCCCTTTCTGTTAATGTTTTATCACAATACTAATTTTAAGGGTGGATCAGTTTTTCGGGGTAGGGTCATGATGTAGATGGATATAACTATGATTTGCAGGAAATAGAAAAATAATAAAAGAAAAGATATGTCATATTTAATTTTCGGCCTTCTCGCCATCCTACACGGAAATATGGGAGACTCATCAATTTTCTACGGTTAAAAATTTGTGGTGAATTTTGTGTCATAGAAACGGCAAGAACGGCAAGTTTGAAGGTTTGGAGATAACCGGCCTCAAACTTTTAACGTCCAATAAACAAACGTCCACTGTGTCCAAATTGTGTCCAAAATAATCTTAATCAGCCTTAACCCACCTTAATCCTCGTAATTGACAAACTGATATAAAATCTTGTAAAGTAAAGACTAGCGGTCAAACTAACCTAAAATCAAGTCGTTATAAAAATGTTAAAAAATCCCCTAAACCTGCCTTGGGAGCAGGGGGTCGGAGGTTCAAATCCTCTCGCCCCGACCATTTTTTCCTTATAAATCTATTAGTTTACTTTTAAAATCATTACTGTGGCTTACTGTGGGTTTCACTTTCAAGTACACTGGAGTTGACTACAATTTGACTACAGTGAATTTAAGATCCCTGCCGCTTCCATCACACAAAATTCCCACATAAAAAAAGGGCTACAGGTGGCTTATGCCTACTGAGATTTAGATAGGTCAGGTAACAACCTTTCACGCAGGCTCCGAAATTCAAGCTGGTTTAAAAAAAGAGCTTGCCCCACCACCACCATATATGTTGTAATTATCCACCCTTAAATAAGTAAGCACAGGTGCAGAACTATTTGGATTAAAAGCCAATGGAGGTTCGGTTTTTTGTTTAATTTTTCAAAATTTAAAACTTTAACTAAACGAGATAGCTCTGATGAGTTGTCTCGTTTTTTTTTAGGGACAATTTATGAAAGCTAAGCGAATTGCATGTGTACTTATTATTTCTTTTCTGTTTTTGTTTAGTGGTTCTTCAGCCGTGTTTTGTGGTGACTTGCAAGCTGCTAAAGATGCATTTGATACATCTGGAAAAAGTAGTTTAGCAGGTTCATTTATCTTTGGTTCACAAGAGATTATTTAAATAAAAAAAGGAGGGTTGCAAATGTCAGATATAAAATATAAAGACCGCAAAAGCGCATTGAAGGCAGTTAAGGAAGATGGTAGTGAACTCGAATACGTCGCTCCCAACCTCAGGGCCGACCGGGAGGTGGTGCTCGAGGCCGTCAAAAATTGGGGCTTTGCGCTCCAGTACGCTTCCGACAACTTTAAGGCCGACCGGGAGGTGGTGCTCGAGGCCGTCAAAAATAACGGCCGGGTGCTCCAGTGCGCTTCCGACAACCTTAAGGCCGACCGGGAGGTGGTGCTCGAGGTTGTAAAAAACAGGGGCTTTGCGCTCGAGTACGCTTCCGAAAAGCTTAAGGCCGACCGGGAGGTGGTGCTCGAGGCCGTCAAAGAATCAGGCTATGCGCTTGAGCACGCTTCCGACAACCTTAAGGCCGACCGGGAGGTGGTGCTCGAGGCCGTCAAAAATACCGGCTCTGCGCTCTATTACGCTTCCGACAACTTTAAGGCCGACCGCGAGTTCGTACTCGAGGTTGTAAAAAATTTCGGCTATGCGCTCTCTTACGCTTCCGACAACTTTAAGGCCGACCGGGAGGTGGTGCTCGAGGCCATCAAAAATGACAGCGATGCACTCAGGTACGCTTCCGAATCACTACAGAACGACCCAGAGTTAAAGAAAATCGTGGAGAGCAGGAGGACACAAAAAGAAACTGGCAGAGAGCTTTCACGGGGAAATTGTGCCGGATCCCAGTGAATCAAAGTAGCAGCCGAACTAAATGCAATATCAAATAAACTCAGTTTGGGATAGGCTGTCGACCCCGACAAGGCGGCACTCTCTACCGCTTTCCCCATTATGAGAATAGGAATGGCTACAAAGAAAAAGAAAGCTAATTGATTTAATATCGAAGAATATTGATTTCATTTTACATCAAGATTGGTCATTTTGTTAGTTATTTTAAAATCATATTTAGGATATTCGTAAAGGGGAAAGCGACTTTCAGTTTTACCAAGTGAATAACCCCAGATACTCTCATACTCTGATATATTTTCACCGATGTCTTCAAGATGCTTCAAATACTCACTTATTGATTTAGATTCAATTATTACCATTTTACCCATTTTTCGAATAATAGGACTGTGAACCCTTGTAGCATCATGGTCGAATTCCAGGATTCTCCTGCCGTAACGCGTAATCCCAATCACCCTGAATGTCAGGCTTTTGCCGACACCGGGTAAGTTTAATACATTCCGGTCCGTTGCCAAAAAAGGCAAACCAGCAGATTCGAGCAAATCCGCTATATTATCAACCATCTTTTCTGCATCATCCGAGAATTGCCGGATAGTGTCATGATTTTTTTCCGGTATCCTGCCAAAAACTTTCTCCTCCATTTGTTCCTGGATAGCGCGCGCATTCGTGGCAAAATTATGATAATTTTCCATATAGCCTTTCACAGAAAAACAATAATAGCTAAGGATACCGATTTCATTAAGCACCTTTCTCAATTTTGCCGAATGCCCCCTGCGAGAAGAAGATGTTGTCATTACATGTTGATTTGTTATAATCCATCCTGCTGAGATAAGCCTTTTTACTGCATCACGCGCTTCAGGGGTTACTTCCATGGGTGATTCAAAATGGGTTTGGACAACAAACTGCTGTATGCCTATTTCCGAAGCTTTAGCCTTGAATTCTGCTAATATTTTTATAAGGTTATTTGTTATTCTTTGAGGAATATATACCGGCAAACGCGTTCCCAATCGAACTCTCAGCAATTCGGCATACTTTTCACCATTTTTTTTGGTTTTATTTGCTTCTTTTTTTCTCAATGCCATCTCATAAATGGCATCGAGAATTTTTTTAAGCGATTTATCGGAACTCATTAAGGCATCGCCCCCTGTAATTAGGATATCCCGGAGCTGTGAATCCTTTTCAAAATATTGCATGAGTAAATCTAATTTTTCTGACCAGGTTTTCTTGGGTTTCAGTTTGTCTAGACTAAAATTAAGATGGCCGCTTTGAAAATCATACATACGCTGGCATGAAGCGCAAAGTCCTCCACATGCTCGCCCAACCGTATCCGGAATTAAAATTGCGACTTCCGGATAGCGTCTGTGCAGATTGTTACGCGTGGGTAAGAGCCAACCAGCGGCATTGGGTTTACCCACTTCTACTAGGTCCTCTTTTTCCCAGGCAACGATATGGCCAAATTCTTCAACAAGATGGCTGCTGTAAATTATATAATCCCTGATTGCCAGATCTGCTCCAATAGCAAAGTATGGAACCCGGACATGGAGCAAGGATAAATAATAAGGGTTAACAAAAAAAGGAATGCCTGCTTTTTCGGCACGGTATAGTATTTTCATAGTATCAGGATCAAGGGAATCTCCAAGCAGCTTATTAAGTAAGTCGGGTGAACGTACGGCAAATTTGAGATGAAAAACATGGTCGTCCCACCATTTCAAAGCTTCCAGGTATTTCTGTTCCTTCGATATACCTGGCTCAAACTTAAACCTGTTGCTCTTGATTTCCCCTTTATCAATCAGCTTGATAATTATTCTTAATATTCTTTCTTTATTTTCTTCTCGTAACTGAACAATCCGTGGATCAAAACCAGTAGGAAAACGTTTCATCCAGGATTCAACCTTTTTTAAATCATAAAGTTTAAGTTCGCTCACTCCGCTTAGTTGACGGAAAAGTTGAAGCATATCCTTAAAGAAATAGGGCTTTGCACCACCGGTTCCATAGGTTGTAGCCAGCCATATTAATTTTATCGGATTAGTAACCGCAACTTCCCCTCTCAGGTTCAAGTCCCTAAACTCTCTGCCGGCATTATCAATGTAATCAAGGAGTCTTATGGCAGCATAGTCTCTCCATTCCAGGACTTCAAAGGTTTTGCGTTCTTCACTTGCGTTTTGATAATATGTTAACGCTACGGGACTTTTTTCCAGAATTTCTATAACCCAGTTTTTTACGCCAACAAGAGCTTCAATCTTGTTGTGAGCATTTTTCATAATTTCATTTAACCGGGGGTTCTCTTTTAGAAGCTGCTTAAGTAGTTTGTGGGATTTGACGCAGATAGCAACTCTGTCCAGTTCTTTTATTTCGAGATTTACATCATCCCGTCTTCTTCGTTGATCTTCCACCTTACTTTTCAACATTTTTTATTCCTTTCCTTATTAGATCCCAGGTAATTGAATCTTCCTGCGGCAGGGTGAAAGAAAAAATTCAGTGTATTTAATGATAAACATGAGACATCCTCATTTTATTTTGAATAAAATATTTAAGTTTGCAATATGACATAAAAGAGTACTTTCTCCAAGTTATCTGCAAAGGGAAATTATGCTAGAAATCTTTGTCAGGGCAAGTAATAATAGATTTTAAATTAATATCCATAAATTTATTTGTTCATATTTACGAAACCATAAAATGCCATTCCCGCAAAGATAATTAGTGTAGGAATTAAGAAAAAATCAAGATAAGTTACAAGGGATGCTAATCCCAATGCTCCGAGGAGAAAGACCAGTACTGGAGTGAAACAGCAAAGGGCGGCAACAATAGTTCCAATGATTCCAACTTTTAGCAATTTATTATGTGATGATTTTTTCTCCATATTTGTAAGCAATTGCAAAATGAGCTTCTGTATTGCCTTTATCAGCTGCTTTTAAATACAATTCTTTTGCAGTTTCCTTATCTCCAGAGTTATAACTTTTGTTTGCTTCATCGACTTCTCTATGAGAAGCGTCATCCCCACAACTAAACAAAAACAGAAAAAAAAATAAGTAAACATGCAAATCGCTTATCTTTCATATTGAGCCATCCAATTTTTTAATTATTTTTCTTGCTTCAGCATTTCCCTGCTCTGCGGCAAGACGAAACCACTTTAATGCTTCTTTATCGTCTTGTTTAACTCCATCTCCGTCTTTATAGATAGCTCCCAAGTTGAATTGTGCGTCAGCATCTCCCTATTTTGCTAATGAATAAAATAATTTGTATGCTGTTATATAGTCTTCTCTAGCATAAGCATCTACACCATCGAAAAAGTCTTTTGGTTTAGCTTTCATAAATTCTCCTTCAAAAAAAAACGAGACAACTAAGTTTAAGCCATCTCGTTTTTTGAAATTTTAAAAATTTGATAAAGTAAACAAAAGTCCGAAGCTCCGCTGCTTGTTAATCCAAAAAGATATGCTTGGATGTACAAAAGTTTTCAGGACTTTATCATGATGACAGTTACCAGAATGTTGGAAGAACTTCATGGTTTCTGCTCCTATGAGGATTAATGCGCAATAATAGCATATTCAGGGTTTATCTTGAAAGATATTTGGAGAGGGGTCGACTATGAAAAAACTTTGGCCTTAGGTTTTGGTTCCAATTCCAATCTTTTAATTTTTTTTCTTGCTTCAGCATGTCCCTGTTCTGCGGCAAGTCGGTACCACTTTAATGCTTCTTTATAGTCTTGTGTAACTCCTTGTCCTTCTTTATACATATATCCCAAGTCGTTTTGTGCCTCGGCAAGTCCTTGTTCTGCGGCAAGACGAAACCACTTTAATGCTTCTTTATCGTTTTGTGGAACTGCTCGTCCTTTTTCATACATTACTCCCATGTTGTTTTGTGCCTCGGCATCTCCATTTTCTGCGGCAAGTCGATACCGTTTAACTGCTTCTTTGTAGTCTTGTGGAACTCCTTTTCCGTTCTCATACAAATATCCCAACAAAAACAGAAAAGAAAAAATAAGTAGGAGTACAATTAAAGATATGCTTCGATGTTCAGAAGTTTTCAGGATTTTATTGAGACGACAGTTATCTGTATATGGGAAAAACTTCATAGATTATGCTCCTATAAGATTAATGATTAATGATGGCATATTCAGGGTTAGCAGTGGATTTGTATTAATAGACACATAAGCAGTGGAAATCTTGCAGTTTTTTAAAGTTTTTGTAAAAAAACTTTAAGGGTATTAAATTAGATGGATACGACTTGCAGCATTTAAGGGACATGCTCAAGCAAAGTTCGACTTTGATTTATTTATCAAGGGGACTCCTCCTATCCTGGGGGGGAATAATTCCATAAGACGTAAGACGCTGATTTGCCATTAAAAAAACAAAACTACACATGCATCTTTTAAGGTTGGATCAGTTTTGTGGGGTAAGGCCTTACCTGTAAAGTAGTCGAATTTGGAGTTCATCAGTCAGTTTTTTTAGGAAATTGCTATTCCCAAAACCCTACGGTAAGTTATTGTATTTATTGGTTAGGATTTGTAACATTTTGATTATATCATTAATATAGTAATGCTTATTGATTTAATAATTTAGGAAGGAATTTATGCTCTGCCTTGGGAGCAGGGGGTCGGAGGTTCGAATCTTTCTTAATGCTATGATTTAATTACCTCCTGAACAAAGTTATTCTGGATAGTCTTGGTTAAACTCCAGCTTACCTCTAGCAGTATATGCTTTCCTATTAATTTTCTTTCCATCTTTGTAAGTGTCTTTGTACCGATACTCACCACTTTCATAATATCCTTTGCTAATTCCTTCCCGCTTGCCGTTTTTATAGTTCATCTCCATCCATAATTGCCCGCTTTTATAATACATCTTACTAATTCCTTTCCGCTTGTCGTTTTTGAAGTTCTCCTCCAACAGCAGCTGTCCACTTTCAGAATATCCCTTGCTAATTCCTTCCCGCTTGCCGTTTATGTAATTCCTCTCAAATTTTAATATTCCACTTTCATAATATCTCTTGCTAATTCCTTCCCGCTTGCCGTTTATGTAATTCCTCTCAAATTTTAATTTCCCATTTTCATAATATACATTGCTAATTCCTTCCAACTTTCCGTTTATGTAATTCCTCTCAGCTTTTAATTTTCCACTTGGATAATACTCTTTTTTTACTTCAGCAAAGGTAAGTGAAGGTAGAATAAATATTGTGACAAGCAGGAATACAACTAAAGATATGCTTGGATGTGCAGAAGTTTTAAGGACTTTATTAAGATGACAGTTACTATAATATTGGAAGAACTTCATGGTTTCTGGTCCTATTAGGATTAATGCGTGATGATAGCATATTCAACACAATATTATTTTCTATCTGCTGAACAAAGTTATTATGGATAGTCTTGGTTAAATTTAAGATACCCTTCTTCGCTATATGCTTTTCTGTTATTTTTTTTGCCATCTTTGTAAGTGTCTATGTACTGATACCCACCACTTTTATAGTAAAACTTTTCAATTCCTTCCTTCTTGTCGTTTTTGTAGCTAGACACAGCCCCTAACTGTCCAGTTTCATAGTAGTGCTTTTCAATTCCTTCCGCTTTTCCATTTTTAAAGTTTTTCTCCATCCATAACTGCCCGCTTTTATAATACATTTTGCCAAATCCTTCAACTTCCCCGTTTTTATAGTTTACATCTTGTTTTAGTTTTCCACTTTCATAATATGCCTTGGCAATTCCTTCCTGCTTGCCGTTTATGTAATTCTTCTCAAAGTTTAATTCTCCATTTGGATAGTATTCCTTTTCAAGTCCTTCCAGTTTGTCGTTTTTATAGTTTAAATCTTGTTTTAGTTTTCCACTTGGATAGTACAACTTTACAAGCCCTTCCCTTTTACCATTTTTGTAGTTTCCCTCTCCTTTTAACTCACCACTTTCATAATATCCCTTGGCAAGTCCTTCCAGTTTGCCGTTTTTATAATTCCTCTCAACTTTTAACTTTCCGCTTTCATAATATAGTTTGAAAATTCCTTCTTTTTTCCCATCCAGAACATTTACTTCTGACTTCAACTTTCCACTTGGATAATATTCTTTTTTTAGTTCTGCAAAGGCAACTTCAGACTCAACTTTTACTTCTACCTGTGCCTGATTAGCAGCACACCCTACTAATAAAAAAGCTGCAAGTAACAAGATTTGAAATGATATATTAAATTTCATATTTATATTTTTATAATGGAACAACTTCATGGTTTTGGTCTCCCATGACAATATTATTTTCTACTTGCTGGACAAAGTTCAGCACAAGATTGCTAATTTTTTTAAACATTTTAATTAAAATCCTACCAAAACTCCCTGCTCCCTGCTTTGAAAATGATAAAGTCATGTCCAGAAATATTTCCTTTAGTCAAATAAAAAACGGAAGAAGCGTTACCATAGTTTATCCATTCCAAAGCACTCACACTTACTATTCCAGATTCACCAATGCACTCTATAACAGGTTCTCCCGCTATTTTTACTCTATTGAGTTTAGGCAGCCCATTACAAAAAAACTCTACAGCACGCTCTCCCGTTATTTCTAATCTATTGAGTTGAGATTGTCCATAAAACTCGTCTGACAGGCGTTTAATTAAATTATAGTTTTCATTGTAATTATTATCTATTTTAAATAAAGGGAGAGGCTTTTCGTACGCAATCTCTATACCAGCTTGCATAATCAAAGATTTTGATTCTAAAATCACAAATTTTGATTTTGATGTTCCATCTAATTTACATTCAAAATTAAAACCGTTATCTATTGAATGAGGTAAATTGCTACCCCCACCATTGACATAAGGTATTTGACTCATCCCTACTTCTTTGCACTTATCAACAAGGCCTAATGCCTTTGCTTTTGGAACATATTCAATAAGCAATGAAAATATTTCTTTAATAGTAATCAACGACTATCCCTAATCTCCCCACTCAATAGTTCATCTAGAAGTTTTCCGTTAAAACTCCAAAAGATAAAAAAGCATAATTAAAAATTTACGTGAATTCATAGTCGCTACTATTATGTTTAGAAAAAAGCACTGTAAAAAAATCTTTTAGGTGGGGCTTTGCCTCATACTCCTTCCTTACTATCTCCTTTGGCTTCTTACCAGCATCAACTACCCTGTTTGATAAGACTTCACCGTTTTTACCTATCTTTAACTCAACTATATCTGCTTTATCAAATGCACTTCCTTTAGTAGCTTCTCTTATTTTCTTAACATAATTACCAGTTGTAATAAGATCCTCAAACTTAATTCCCTCTATTGTTTCACCTAACTCTAACTGGGTATATTCATCAGATAACGCTTGCACCTTCGTTACAATTCTGGCAGTTTTTTTATCAATCGACCCTTCTCTTACTTTATTTCGTATATCGTACATAGCGACAGCATCATCAAGTGATATCTCTTTGTCTTTAAGTTTTTTTTCAAGATTTTCTAACTCCTGTAAAATCTTTTTAAGCCTTAACTCTTTTGACTTACCAGACACCGGTAGATCAGAGAGCTTATCTATATCTACCTCTATTCTCTTGATCCTATCAGAAGATATAGGCTTAGTAGTTTGTTTGAATCCTAAGTCTTTAGCAAACGCTCTCGACTTTGCGATATCTTCAGGCTCTGCACTATAAACTATCCTAAATGTACCTGTGGCAAAGAAACGCTTACCACCACCCTCTACTAAAGATTCCCAAGTAAAATGCCGCTTCCTTATCCTCATTTTTATAGACACATTGAGTTTTGCATAGTTTCAACCAAGGTTATTCTTTCCTCAACAATCTGGTTAACTTTTGCAAGTTTAATCAACCAAAATCGTCACGGAATCTCCCTTTCCAAAAGGATCCACCGCCATAATTTCATGCATACCTTTTTTCAATTTCCAGGTAACCTCATACGGAGGACCGACCTTGGCATATTCCGTCCCATCTATATACCAGGTAATATTAGGGAACGGCTGGTTGACCCTTGATTCCAGGGTAATTTCATGATTCCCCTGATCGTGGGTCAATAAATACTCATCCCAGTTCACAGGACTGGTGATGCGTACTTCACCTCCAGTTTTTGACCGGAAATTTCTCCCTTTGAATCCGAAAATTTCCCCAATAATTGATTTAGTATTAGAGTTATTATCAAATATTTTCCCCCGGTTAAGTTCGAACCCCGCCAAGCGAAACCGGCCCACCGAACCTCGCTGATGTTTCCCATGTAACCAGCTGGCAAAAGGAGTGGGAAGATTATGTAACTGCCCATCTTTGGCGTG
>Ga0187827_10009736_pt1 | contig 10126 bp, 7 predicted proteins | sample ETNtaG_39_FD_167969 | JGI IMG/M metagenome (GOLD analysis project Ga0187827, IMG submission 167969) | Marine microbial and viral communities from oxygen minimum zone, Eastern Pacific Ocean - ETNP2014_SV_150_PacBio MetaG (Illumina Assembly) | ecosystem: Environmental > Aquatic > Marine > Hypoxic... | reverse complement strand
ATGTACACTCGAACCTATTTTATACTCTTTGAGCTTATCAATAAACTCAGCCCGGGTAATGCTTAAAGAATCAATATCCAATAAAATAGGATATAAATGATACGAATGCTTTGTATATTCTTTTTCTTCAGGCGTAATGATTCCAGGCACCTTTTTCAACAAGCTTGTATAGAGATTTGCAAGTTTCCTTCTCCTTTCAATGAATGATTCTAGTTTTTTTAGCTGCTCTATGCCTAATGCCCCTTGAATATTATCCATATTATACTTATATCCTAACTCAATAATCTCATAATACCAGTTTCCTTTATCCGCGTAGCGGTTAAATGCATCTTTGTCAACTCCGAAGTATGAGTATCTTTTGAGCTTTTTCCCAAGCTCTTCATCATTAGTAACTATCATGCCTCCTTCTGCTGTGGTTATTGTTTTTGTAGCATAGAAACTAAATACTGTTGCATTGCTAAAATTACCGATTTTTTTACCCTTGTAATCTGTTCCAATTGCATGAGCAGCATCTTCTATAATATACAGATTATGCTTTTTTGCTATTGCCATTATTTTATCCATATCACAGGAATGCCCTGCAAAATGGACAGGAATAACTGCTTTAGTCTTATCTGTTATTGCCTCTTCAATTTTTTTAGGATCAATATTGAATGTATCTTTCTCAACATCTACAAGAACAGGCTTTGCTCCCAGCCAGGCAACGACATGCGCTGAAGCCGCAAATGTATATGTAGGAACTATAACTTCGTCCCCTTGTTTTATGCCTAATGCAGCCAGAGCAATATGCAAGCCTCCTGTGCAGGAAGACAATCCAATTGCCTTTTTGCATCCAAGATATTTTTGCATGTTCTCTTCAAACTCATTAACCTTGGGTCCGGTTGTAAGCCATCCTGACCTTAGAACTTTCACTACTTCCTCAATCTCATTTTCTTCGATAGTTGGTTTTGCCAAAGGAATAAATTCTCTTTTAAGCTTCATTTGAAATAACCTCACCCGTATCTTGCTTTCCAATTTCAGGATACCACGAATCACAATCCCTGCAAACCTTATCGGTAAACTTAAGGTTCTTATGCTGATTTCTCAAGTCATTATATCTTGTGCTGTTCCATACTTCTTTAATTGTATTAGCTTTAATGTCTCCCATCGGCTCACCTTTCCAGTCATGATTACACCTGCCAACTGTACCATCTTCATAAATGAGAAGCTCATACACAGGCATTACACATGGCTTTCTTTGGTCTCTTGGATTGTGTGTAGCGCCGAAAACACCCCCAACAGAATGCTCATCATATATCCTGACCCTATCAACTTTTCCTGCCCAGATTTTCTTAAATAACTCGCAATTTTCCTGCGGAGTTTTTGATGTCTTAACCATAGAAACCTGTGTCTTAATCCTACCTTTATTATATTCTAAGAAATTTAAGATGTTCTTCTCAACATCCTTGTATCTTGCAGGTATCCTTGTCTTGTCAAATTCTTCAGGCGTATCTATGCTAAAGGATATGAATGTTAGCCCTTTAACTAAACTTTCGTATTTATCTGATGTTAAAAGAGTAGCATTAGTAGCCATTTGAACTTCTTTAAACTTACCGGCAACAGCATTAAATATCTCTTTAAATTCAGGATGTAATAAGCTTTCTCCCCTCCTATGGAGAACCAGGACTGTTTCAGGATATTTTTCAATTTCTGATATTATTTTTTTGAATATATCCAAGTCAATAAAGCCATTTAAATTATCTACATGATGCCGTGGGCAATAGACGCATCTAAGATTGCAGGAGCTAGCTAATTCAATTTCAATTCTTTTTGGAAATTCAGGAGCATTGTAGTTCATCCTGTCCACCTGTTAGTTATTGGCATCCTTCTTCCAGACCCAAATGCCTTTGAAGTTACTTTCAATCCTAAAGCTGCCTGGTATCTTTTGTACTCATTTGCCTTTACCATCCTTATAACTTTTTCAACAATGATTTTATCAAATCCTTCACTGATTATGGCATCTTTTCCATAACCTTTCTCAATATACAAGTCTAATATCTGGTCAAGAATCTCATATTCCGGCAGACTATCAGAATCTTTTTGGTCTGGCCTTAATTCAGCAGAAGGCTCTTTTTTAATTATACTTAAAGGAATGATATCTTTTCCCTTCATTTTATTATAATATTTTGTCAAGTCATACACCATTGTTTTAGGAATGTCTGAAAGCACAGCCAATCCTCCAGACATGTCCCCATAAAGAGTACAATACCCTACTGCAATCTCACTCTTATTTCCTGTTGATAAGACTATATAGCCGAATTTATTTGATAATGCCATCAGAAAATTTCCCCTTATTCTTGCCTGTACATTCTCTTCTGCAACATCCTCTTTACGGCCTTTAAATTCATCAGACAGGGCAGAAACATAGGAACTAAAAGTTTCTTTGATTGGGATTGTTTTTATTGAAATTCCTAAATTTTTAGCAAGCAGCAAGGAATCATCAACACTTCCTTTGGAAGAATATTTGCTGGGCATAGTCATACCAATAACCTTATCCTTACCTAATGCTTCTGCTGCCAGCACAACAGTAAGTGCTGAGTCTATTCCTCCACTTAACCCAACAATTGCTTTTTCAAAATTATTTTTTCTGAAATAATCCCTTATTCCCAAGATAAGCGCTTTGTAAACTTGTTCAGTATCATTTATCTCATAGTTCGTTTTTTCCTCAGAGTTAGTATCTACATAAAACAACCCTTCCTCAAAACTTGGCGCTTCAAATATTTTTTCGCCTTTGCTGTTAAAGTAATAACTGTGGCCGTCAAAGATTAAATCATCCTGCCCGCCAACCATATTGCAGTATATCATTGGGATTTTATTTTTTTTGCACCTTTTGCTGAGAACTTCCTCTTCTCTAATTTTTTCTTTGCCTTTGAAATATGGTGATGCTGTTAATGTAAGGATGATCTCTGCTCCTTTTTCCTTTAGTAGCTCACATGGGCCATCATTCCATGTATCTTCGCAAATCGCTATACCAATTTTCTTTCCTTTAACTTCTATAACCTCAGAATCTTCAGCAGGCTTGAAATACCTCTTTTCATCAAACACATCATAATTCGGCAAATGTGTTTTATTTTGCTTTAATATAATCTCTTTGCCTGAAATTACAGCTGCACTATTATGCAGCCCATCATTTTTATCAATAAATCCGACAACAGCAGTGATATTCCTGCATTGTTTCTTTATTTCGTCTAATGCTTGAATATTTTTTATTATAAAACCATCATCCAAAACAAGGTCTTTAGGAGGATAGCCTGTTATTGCCATTTCCGGAAATATAATAATATCATTCCCCTTATCGTCTGCTGATTTTATTGAGGAAATTATTTTTAAGGTATTTCCTTTAATATCTCCTAGAGTAGGATTTACCTGAGCTATAGCTATTTTCATGATACACCTTATTCCAGCCAGTTAGCATCTCCAGCCTCATGGTATTCAATATCTTCTGGAAATTTTATATAATTCCAGGCGCCCATATTGTCCATTATTAGCTTGGCATTCTTTAAATTTTTCAGGATATCACTGATGCATGTTGATGTATATTGCATGTGAGAAGCTACAATTATGATACTATCCCTATCAGACATTCCATCTGGAAATTTAATCGAGTTACATCCCGTAAGCTTCTTTATCTCTTCATCGCTAAAATAAGGATCATTTACCTTGACATCCAATCCTTTTTCCCTAAGCATCCTTGCTATTGGAATTCCAGGACTTAATACTTCGACTTTTAGATCCCCTGTATAAGCTATCCCCAACACGGCAATTTTTTTAACTCCTTTTTTTATAATACTGTCAACAACTACTTCCGGCTGAGCAAAATCTGTCTTAAGTGACTCTTTGATTAAAGTTAATTTTTCAGGATGTTTTGCCCCTTCCAAAACATATTGAGGAGCTAACGGAATACAGTACCCTCCGGTTCCAAAAGAAGGATGGAATGTTCCTATGTTCCACTTGGTTCCCACCATATTCAAGACACTTGTGATATCCATATCAGGATAAGCCAAAGAAAGCTGATTTGCAAAAGTTATATCCAGCTGCCTGTAGGCATTTTCAACACTCTTAACTATTGCTGCGTGCTTATGGTCCGGAGCTTCTATAATGCTGTCACATATGATTCCCAGGACATCATTCATCAGCTTAGTAGTTTCTTTTGTTGTGCCTCCAACAACTCTGGGCAGGATTTTTAATGTCTTGCCTGATTCGGTAAACCAGTCTCTTCTTGGTGCAATACCTAACAAGACATCCTTTCCCACTTCCATGCCTTTTTTCTCAAATAATGGGATAACTGTATGATCAGCAACAGTAGGCGTTAAAGTGCTCTCTACAATCACTAATGGGGGGTTGTCTGTCTGAATGTCCTTGTATTTGCAAAGCTTATCTACAACATCCTTCAAGATATCATGATATGGCTTTCCATCCCGTTCTGTAGGGATTGTTATCAAATGCACAGCAATATCCTTATCAATCAATTCTTTCCAGTTTGTGGTTGCTATCATCCTTTTATTCTCTGAAAGCTGTTTTACATCAAATCCAAGCCAGAACTCAAAATTTGGGATTGTTACTTTCCCATGATTTACATCATCTACCCTATCCTGCACAAGGTCTGTTCCAATGCAGGTTACCCCTGCTTTTGCAAAATAAGCAATCGAAGAAAATCCAATATATCCTAGGCCCCATACGCCTATTTTTTTTTTGCCTGTTTTCAGTGCTTCTTTAAGATCCATTGTAGTACCTCCTGTTTTCAATGTGAGGTTTTTGGCATATTTATAAACCTTTTGGAAATTGCGCGCTTTTTAATATGGCAGGTAATTTTAGAAAGATTTATAAACTAAAATAAGTATTTATAATAATATGGATACAATCAGTGCTTTTCCCGACAATAAAATTGTATATTGTAAGTGCCCTAAATGCAACACTATTAGAAAAAAGATCAATCAAAAATTCAACATAGTCAAAAGAGGATACGAAAGAAACGGATTTGCGCGCTTTTTTTGTATAAAGTGCAAAATCTGGTTTAATGAAAAAACAGGGGAAAGCATGAAGTGGCTGGAAAGGTAAAATTTTATAGAAATACTAGATTTTTATTATTCATCTTTTAATGAAACACCTTTTACGATAAATTTTTAAATTATATTCTTATGCCTTTTGTAAGATAATAAGCACGTTATTTCATTTTTAATAAAAGTAGGTTCTGAATGACTGATAAAAAACAGAAAATACAGATTGAAGGCCATAAGCTGATGTACCATGTAGATGAGGTATCGAGATGGCTTAAGGGAGATGTAGTTGCACCCATATATGTTGAGTTTGGTCTGATAAATTCCTGCAACCACAACTGTGTTTTCTGCGCATTGGATTACTTGAAAAGCAAAGGCTCTGCAATAAATAAAGATGTTCTAATTAACAATCTAAAAGATATGGCGGAATTTGGAGTTAAGTCAGTAATGTTTGCCGGGGAAGGAGAGCCTTTGATGTATCCGCATATCTCTGAAGCAATTGAAAAAGCAAAAGAGTTCGGACTTGATATCGCAATCACAACCAATGGAGCTATGCTGAATGAGGAAAAGTCCAAATCAATCTTAAAGCATCTGTCTTGGATAAAATTCAGTATTGATGCAGGATCAAAAGAGACGTATGCAAAGATTCATGGCTGCAGTGAAGACGATTTTTCTGAATTAATATCAAATATAAAATTTGCATGTAATTATAGGAAAGAAAACAACCTTGACTGCAGAATCGGCTGCCAGATACTTATGCTTGAGGATAATATCAATGAAGTAGAAGAATTAATCCTTAAGTTAAAAGACTTAGGAGTAGATTATCTTGTGCTAAAGCCGTATTCCCAACACCCAGACAGCATAAACAAGTTAGGGTTGGATATCAAAAAGCATGACAAGACTTTATCAGAATTATCGAAAAAATACTCAAATGATGATTTTTTAGTAATCTATAGAAAATTGACATTGATCGAGGTTGAAAAAAATGAAATTGATTATGAGACATGCTATGGGGTCAATTTTTTTGCGCTGATAGATGCTTTAGGAAATGTCATACCGTGCAACATTTTTTATGAGAAAGAAGGCTATTATTACGGGAATATCAACAAAAATACTTTCTCCGAGATATGGAAAAGTGAGAAAAGAAAAGGGGTTCTAAAGAAGCTTTATGAAAAAGGCTGCGCTGACTGCAGGAAAGGCTGCAGGCTGAATTTTGTGAATAAGTATCTTTATACGTTGAAGAATAAGGATATTGAGCACATTAATTTTATTTAATCAAGAGTATAGAAGGATAAAAAAAGCACCTCTTTGCCTATATCTTCTAAACTTTCTTATCGTGCCAACTTATACAATGTACAGGACAAGAATCAATAGCTTCTTGTATCTTATTAGCTATCAGTTCCTGATCAAAATCGTCATTTGTAAAACTTTTAAAGTCATTTTTATACTTGGGGTCTTCTTTTACATTAAAAATTTCAGGGCAAGTATCACTACAGATGGTACAGCCTATACAATCATCCTTATTGACAAAAGCTTTTCGTGGCATTTTCAAAACAATTTTCCATTACACTGTAGATTCACAAGGCATGCACTTAATCAATTCAAAGTGCCTATACATCCTTTTCAAATTAGTTCGTTGAATCATTCTTCCTATCCCACTAGGCGTATTTTTATATAAGTCCACTGAGTTCTTAATGTGCTTCTTCTGATTTGAAGTATGGAACAATTTAAAACAAAATTTATGATTATTTTGCTCTATATTTCTAGGATTGATTTTATAATTCAACTCATCAATAACTTTAAAATTGTAGTTAAATGACTGCTGTATCTCCTCATCGTAATTGTAAAAACGCCGCTTCTTGCATGAGATAAATTCCATTAATTGTCCAAAATACTTTTCAGCATTGTCATTTAAAAGGTTATTATCGCTTAAATAGAGTTTCAATGCTTTTAGAAGTACAGATGCAAGATCTTCGAGCTCCAAATATAATTCTGTTTTATAGGCTAATATTTCGTTGATTCCTAGCTCTCCTGACATATGTTTTTTGATAATATCCAGATTCAAGATATATTCTTCTGCTTCTTTGCGTGAATTGTATAGATCATTCTTCGTAGCTTCTATAAACTTTGCAATTATTTCTTTCATTTTTGGTGTATATAACTCATCATGCTCATGTATATAAATTAAACAATCAAATACCGAAGCTCCCATCTCTCTTAGAGCAATGAAAACTTCCTCAAACAATGCATTGTTAATGTATGTTTCAACAAAAAGGTCCATCAAGCGGCATGAAATGTAATCCTCAAACTTCATATCCTTACTCCCAACAACAATTTCTTCTATTTCAGCTATCGGAACAGATTCGTTGTCAAAGTGGTAGATTCCCACCGCACCAGGTATAACTCTAAACTTTGTTATAAACCCAAACTTCTTTCTTGTTTCTTGTGAAGCTATTCCAGTACCTGTGAGCAGGATAGCCTGATAGCTACGTACAAAATTCACACCATTATCAATACCATACCTCAATGATTCAAAATGCTTTGCTTTCGTATCGCCGGGTAAGCCTAAAATAAATTCAGTAAAGGTAGTTGTGTCCTTAGACAGGCTGTTATTAAAATTTATAAAATCCTTATACATATCTAACGATATGTTGTTACGTTTTATATTTGTCAATATTTCTTTATCTGTAGATTGTATAGAAGCCCCTATATACCATGTACCTTTCAATAGTCTGGCTGTCTCAATAACCCCCTTACGATTATTTTTTCCTCCAGAACCATGAACCACAATAGGCCAATTGTGTTCTTTTTGGATATCTGCTATATATTGTGCTGTAATAATATCTTCCTTATACATACCGAAGTTAAGATCAGTAATAAGCATTTCATCTACATTTTTGACATGTTCAACAATATAATTCAGTTCTTTTTTTGTCCTTTCATGGTCGAATCTTGCTATTCTGCTTCTGCTTGGAAGGCCACCAACACAAAATGAACAGCTGAATGGGCATCCTCTAGTTGTTTCAAGCATAGGTGCCAGTTTCATATTAAAAAACTCATCTAAAAGCCCAGTTAAATATGGCGATGGTATAATATTTGGGTCTGTTATGCTTTGGAATGGGCCAACGATTAACTCCTCGCCATCTAAGTAACTGCAATTTATAATTAACTCCCTATTATTTTTCAGTTTATTGATATCAAAATTATATTCTTGTAATTTTTTAATCAATTCGACAAATCCAACTTCACCTTCGTTTTGAATATAGAAATCAATAGTTGGGTGCTGTTTTAAAAATTGAACTCTTTCTAAAAGCGATTCTGGATAATTAGGCCCGCCAAAAACAACAATTAAATTAGGAAATTTTTGTTTGGCCAAACTGCTAAGTTTATAGCCAAGCTCTAAATTCCAGGAATAATTAGATAGACATAGTATCTGGGGAGGGTCATCCATAATAGCATCCGATAGGTGCTCTGGAAATTTAAATATCTTAATCCCATAATCATCGCCAAAAATCTTTTTGACATAACTGCCCACAAATGATATCCCTAATGGAAATGTCGAACTAAGAATTCCTTTTCCAGTATGAGTTAAATCTGCCAAGAATATTTTCTTTTTCATTTTTACTTGTTTTACTCGCATTCATGTTCTTGCTTCTTGATGAACTGGATTATATATTTAAATTTTTCTGATTTTACGATAGATTTTTAAATTATATTTCTATACTTTTTATAAGTGAATAAGTATATTAATTTTATTTAAAATGAAGCAAAAGAATGAAATGAAAGTTGTACTATGCAGCGTACCTGTGAGAACCGACCGGGGAGAAGGGGAAGATGATCATCCGGAAATACCTAAAATTGCTATTGTTTCTTTGATAAATTGGATGAAAAAAGAAGGATATTCTGGTGATTTCTTTGATATTGATATGCTTCTTCCAACCGAAAAAGAAATGTTTGATTATTTTAAAGATAATCAGCCAGATGTTGTTGGGCTAAGCGCTGTTCTTTCAACAAGCTATTTTCAGGTTAAAAAAATCTCAAAGATAGTAAAGGAAGCATGCCCTAAAGCAATTGTTACTATTGGGGGCAATATGGCTGTAAGCGCTAATTTATTGCTAAGAAAGACTGAGATTGATTTTTGTGTTTTAGGAGATGGAGAGATTGTTTTTGTTGATCTGCTTGATTATATAAGGGAACATGAAAATAAAAAAGTCATGGATAAGTTATTAAAAATTAAAGGTTTGGGATTTATCAATGAAGAAAATGAATTGGAATTTACAGGTTATGGCAAGCCAATCCCCGATAAGGAACATGATTATCCTGATTATGATATTCTTACAAAAGGGCTTCTTTCAAAACCTTATTTGATAAAAAATTATTTTAAAAATGCCAGGAACTCCCCTGTTTGGTTTTCTAAAGATTCACGGACTTTCGAATCAAATAGAAAGCCAAATATGGCTATGGTCTGGGTAGGAAAAGGGTGTGTGGCCAGATGCACTTTCTGTCAGCGTTTTAGCAGCGGTTACCATCTCTTTGACTTAACAAAGCTCGAGAAGCATATCATAGAGCTAAAGAATAAATATGATGTGCAGTTTATTATAATTGCAGGAGAAAATTTTGGCCTTCCAAGAGAATTTGCTTATCAAGTATCAAAAATTTTAAAGAAGCATGACATATTGTGGGTAAGCGGCGCAGCAAGATGCACTAACTTTAAATCAGAAGACTACGAATTTTTCAAAGCTCATGGCTGTGTAGGGATAAAGTTTGGAGTAGAATCGGGAAGCCCAAAAATTCTAAGTATCATGGAAAAAAGGTTTACTGTCCAGCAAATTTATGATGCATTGAAACTTACTATTGAATACGGCCTTGAATCTCCCATGGCCTTGTGCATGGGAATGCCAGGAGAAACCGATAAGACAATCATGGAGACAGGAAAATTTGTTGGAGAAATATTCCGATTGCAGGGAATTGCCCCAAATAGTTTAGCCTGTTTTTACTCCCTTCCGTTTCCAGGCTCTGTATTATATGAATACGGCCAACTTCGTGGTGTCATTGGAACTTCAATAGGTGAGGAAGAGGAATATCTAACT
>Ga0187827_10009735_pt1 | contig 10127 bp, 5 predicted proteins | sample ETNtaG_39_FD_167969 | JGI IMG/M metagenome (GOLD analysis project Ga0187827, IMG submission 167969) | Marine microbial and viral communities from oxygen minimum zone, Eastern Pacific Ocean - ETNP2014_SV_150_PacBio MetaG (Illumina Assembly) | ecosystem: Environmental > Aquatic > Marine > Hypoxic... | reverse complement strand
TGAGACCCGAAAACCGGACATAATACCTGTCACCAGAGTCACCAAAAGGTAGACCAGGCAAATCAGGAGTGCGATGAGCCACCCTTCCATTATTCTTCCTCCGGTTCAGACCGGTATAGCAGTGCCAACCCAAGAAAAATGGCTACAATTGCCATCACCATCCAGAACATGAAAAAGGGGAGGCCCAGAACCATGGGGTAGATGCCCCACACCTTTGGCCACGGAAACAGCACGGCTGAAACAGCCACTATGTAAATACTGAGAAAGATGATCCGGGTCCGTCTGTATACAGGCCCGTCAGAGGGCGAGAAAAAATGAAGTCCAAGCTTATTCATAGCAGCTCATCCATTTTGATGTTTGTGTCAGCCTATAATGCCCGGTGGGCCTGTACCACCCTCTGGGTTTTGTTCGACACCACCAAGCTCTACATTAATCTTGAGTGTCAAAAGCATTATAAGGCCCAAAACCATAATGGCGACAAAGGCCAACCCCGCACTAGTGAAGGGGATAATATTATCAATATCAATTGTGGAAAGAAGGGTCTGATTCACCCTCGCAATCTCGATCCCAAAATCATCTATATATCTAAGCACTTCCATTCGGTAGACCTGGTCTGTCTCCAAATCGTATCGTACCACACTACCTACCAGCATTACCCTGTCAGCATTTTGTGATTGATTGTCAAGTGTGGCAAAAAAAATATGGTCAGCCTCAACTTGGGTAGCAGCTCGCTTCAACATTGCTTTATCCGCAGTCCCTATGACACTGTCCGCTGTGGCTGGTCCCAGTGCTTCCATGACAGGGTTAGGCCCCTTATAAACAATTCCCTGATATTCAGAGAAAAGATTGTGAAATTTGAGATTAATCCTGTTGTGGTGCAGTTCAGGAATATTCTCTAAACGGGTCCCGACAAAGGCTATTACTGGCTTCCTTTTTTTCTCAGCCCCGTATAGAAATGGATAACAGAGAAAAAGGGAGATTGCGGCATGGATAAGATTTTTTCTCATGGTACTGAAAAATTTACAGTGAAAGCACCATCACCCCATAAAAAAAAGCGCGGACCCGAGAGGATCCGCGCTTTTCATTTAAAAGTAAAAGTCGTTTAACCTGGAAGAGGCACGTTCGGGTTTGCCCTAATTTCCTTAATGGTAATTGGGAAAAGAGTTCCAGGAGCAGACAGCGCTTCAAACTGAGATTCCCAAAGCAGGGAAGTCTGGCCAAAGCGATACATGTCAAGTATTCTTCTACCTGCGGCAAAAAGATTAACTCGACGCTCATGTTTAATCGCATCAGCTACAGTTGCATTACTGCCGTCATAGGCTGTCATGCCTGTTCTGTTCATGTTCAGGTGCTCAATAGCTGTGTCATCATCACCACCCTTATGAGCAATCTCAGCAAGAATCAGGTAAAGTTCAGCACCTGACATTGCCGTAATAGGTGCATAGTCCGTGCCACCACGATCTTCGAAGAAATTGTGCGCAATAGCAGCTAGCCTTGGATCAGCAGCACCCATATCGTTCCCCTGAGGGTCAACCACATTAACGCTGAGATCTGTATCCACAAGATCTTCAGGGAACGGGTCTCCAAGTCCATCAGGCCTTACGCCAAACTCAAGCTCCGAACGACCGTTAATCTGCCAGGAAAAGTCGTTACTTACCGTAGTTGATGAATATTCAATCAGGTATTGTGATGTTTCATCCCAGGTACTCAAAGCTGCATCGGCATAGGTCTTGGCATCGCCGCTTGAAACAAAACCGCCACCATTAAGACCACCAGCATGAATTGCTTTGGCAAAATAGGCACGAGCCAGCATGGCGTTATAACGGGCCTTCATTTCTGAGGATGACGTTGTTGACAAACCACTTTTGAAGGACGCAATGGCTTCATCATAGACAGTCATCATATTACCCTTGCCTATTGGTTCTCCAGCAACTGTTTTGTCCGAGTAGACAAAGTCCTCGAACCAGTCAGCAATATAGACCTTGACAACACCCGCATAGAGGTATGCTCTAGCCAGGTCTTCAATGTCACCCAGTGTCCCTTCACTCTGAAGGTTTTCAAGTGTAACTACAGCCTGGTCGGCCATCCAGCGTCCCTCAGTAATCTGGTTCCACTGTCCATCTACAAACTCGTTGTAGACATCGGACATCTGACCCTTATCAAGGGAACCCCAGGCATCTCGAGAGCCGATCCAGGTCGACTCATCACTGGCCACAGAACCAGGGGTTATCACAGCACCGATCCCGTTACTGGTGGTATTTAGAGCACCATTTGCCATTGCAGCAGCCACGGCCGGATCTGCAAGGTCCTCTTCAACAAGTGCGTTGGGATTTTCGGCATCCATATCACATCCCACGGTTACCAGGCTCAGCACCAGGATACCAGGAAGCATGAAAAGAGCCTTCTGTTTTATTAATTTGGCTATCATATCATTTTCTCCTTTTCTCACTGTCCTAATCCTAGAAACCAAAGTTCACCGACATGGTGAAGGTCCTTGGGACTGGCACACCAAATGCATCGATACTCTCTCTGAACATATTCAAACCGCCGTCTTGTGCACTTCCGGCGTTCAACTCAGGATCGATCCCTGAGTATTTGGTCCAGAGCATAATGTTACGCCCGGCAAAAGAAACTGACATGTTTGTCAGGCCGAAACGTGTAACCATTTCGCTGGGGACCCGATATGTAATACTCAGTTCTCTCCAACGAACAAAATCACCGTCTTCAATAAGGTTGAGCCCACTGTAAGGTGAGAGCGACTGCCACGTTTCAACCCACTCTTTAGCAGCTTCCGCCCGTACATTGGCGTCATACTGGGGGTTGTAGTTGGAATCCACACCACCGGTCATAAAGTCCCGTTCCGTTGTTGAAGCACCCATGATGTTACGCCCAATATAGGGGTTGGACTTACGGAAGGCATCTGTCAGGTTTGAATAACCGAAGTTCCCCCAGCGCGACTCAAACATGGCATTGATGGAAATATTGCCCATAAGTGTAATGTTGGCACCGAAAGAGCCCATGTAATCGGGTCTCGGTTTGCCAAGGTACCAGGCAAGCTGATCACCGGCTGTCTTGGCACGCTTTGCGTCAACATCAGCCTGCGTCGGAACGGCCAAGGCAGGCGCCCAACCGGACAGAACGCCCATGGTTTCATCGCTGGTAAAAGCCGCAACAATTGTGGCTTTGTCATCACAAACACCATCACCATTCACATCAATAGGATATGCACAATCCTGCAGTTTGGCGCCAAACAGAGCCGCAATTGGAAATCCTTCCGTCAGGAAGTTCCTGTAACGGGGATAGGATCCACCTACTTTCTGTTCAGGTGCGCCACCAAGACTGGTAAGCTCGTCTTCCATATATGAAAGTGCACCAAACAGATCTACAGTGACCGTACTGGATCGCATAAGATTTGCATCCAAACCAAGCTCCCAACCTTTCGCTGTCCATTCACCAATGTTAGTCAGCTGAGTGCTGGCAAATCCACCGGAAGGGGGAAAAGACTGGGGAACAAGGCCATCCTCGGTCGTTTTGCTAAAGAAGACAAATTCACCACCGATTTTATCATTTAAAAGACCAAAGTCCACACCGGCTTCAACCTCCGTCGTAATCTCAGGACCCAATTCCGGGTTGCCCACGTTGCCTGGTCTCAGACCAGGGCCCTCAAGAGAAGACCAAGGGTTATACGTGGTGTACTGGTCAAACGCACCAGGCTGGTTACCGGACTGACCCCAAGATCCACGGACACGAAGTGTGCTCAGGGGACCCAGAGAGCCTAACATTTCGCTTACCAGATAGGAAACCCCAACGCGGGGGTATGTCACAGTCTGGAAGTCTTCACCAAAGGTGCTTGTTGCATCCAGTCGCATACTGAGGGTGGCAAAAAGAAATTCACCAACACCCATACGCTCCTGAAACAGGTAGCCGGCTTCAATTACTTCAGTAAAAGAAGACCAGGATTGGGGAGCATTCAAGGCACCAAGAACCTTAAGTCCCGGGCCTGGGAACTGGCTGCCCCAACCTTCAACATGCTTCCTGATCATCCTGTTGGCATTAAAGCCTGCAATCGTCTCGAAAGAAAGATTGCCCATGTCCATATTATGGACGCCTCTCAAATCCAGGGTCATCTCTTTCTGCGAACGACTAGAAAGATAGAGATAACCGTCAACATTATAACTGCTCTTATTATCTACAGCCCATTTGTAAGGCATATAGTTCTCGCCACGACCTTTTGTCATATTAAGACCAACGTTCGCCTTGAGCTGAAAATTGCTCCCAGGTGTGTAGGCTAAACTGGTAGAGATAAGAGAATTATCCTGATCGGTATTCAGATGCCGGTTTGTCACTTCCCTGGCTGTTGCCCAGGCAAATGAACCGGTATAGTTATCCACAGCATCTCCAAAGGCTTTTGATGTGGCAAAATCTGGTTTGCCCATCTGAATTAGAGAAGTAATCCCATAGATGTTATTATTATTCTGAATTGTACTGAAGGTACGGCCAGTATACATAGTGTGAACACGGACCTTAATCTTGTCACTGGGGAGAATATTCAGAGTGGCGCTTGACATAAATTTGTTGTCAGCGTCGTTGGAATCACCTACAGGAAGGCCGCCAAGAGAAGCATCAGGGTTAAATGGGCCGTCAAAGGTATCATAGCGAACATTTGCAAAATATGTGGCACCAGGAACACCACCCTCCACACTGGCGGACATGGTATTACCACTTGCCTGGTCATAAAGCATACCGGCAAAAGGAACAGACATAATTTGCCACATTTTACCCTGGTAGCTGCCGCCTTCGGTTTTGCTTGTCCAATCACCAGAATACATTTGCTTCATTCTGTCAGCAGTGGTTTGGTCTCTTGCAAAACCTGTATTTTCCTTGTATCGAGACTCGTCATAGTTGCCCGTTGTCTGACTCATCTTGAAAGAAAATCTCGGTTTACCAATGGCGCCCTGCTTCGTAATGATATTGATAATACCGTTAGAAGCCTTAGAACCATAAAGGGCTGATGCGGTGGCACCTTTGAGGATCTCAATACGCTCAATGGCGTCAGGGTTGATCTCACTCATACGCCCCGGGACACCGCCACCCCAGTTCATCCCACCCGCATTGGTGTTGTTGTCCATACGGACACCATCCACATAAATAGTGGGCTGGTTGGATTGGGAAATACTTGAAGTGCCCCTAATTCTGATCTCGGCACCTTCCCCGGCAAGTCCACCATTCAGATTCACCATAACGCCAGGCTCACGGCCGGTGAGAATCTGGTCAACGGAATTAACCGGTGCATTTACCAAGTTATCCATCTTAACCACGCCCACACTGTTACCAACTTTGGATTTTTCCACAGCAACACCTGTGCCGGTTACCACAATTTCGTTCAAGTCAATAGCAGAAGCACGAAGTGAGAAATTCACCTCTGCCACACTGCCACCAAGAACACTAACTTGTTGTGATTCCGTAGCATAACCAATATAGTTGGCGCTTACTTTGTAATCACCTGGAGGTATACTACTCATGCTGTAATCACCGTCCATACCTGTAGCAGCACCTAGACTGGTTCCAACGACTAAAACGTTGGCACCTACCAGCGGATTGCCGTCAGCGTCTGTCACCCGGCCGGCAACTGTACCGGTCTGAGCAAACAGCCACACTGGCATGGCTACCGCAAGAAGTAGCGCAAAACAGCGAACAATAACTCGATTATTCATGTTAATCTCCTCATTTCTTTGAATAAAATTCAAATTTCTTCTCGGGAATGGATGCCTTCACCCCACAATGAAAGGCTAAAGACGCATCCCCTCGTCTTTTCGGCCATGAGCATACAACTTATTTTTTACCTATGTCAAGTTTTTTTTTGCCCCCCGTTATCCGACAGCGGACAAGGCAAAAAATAGCCTATCAAACTGTTGAATCTAAAACGAAACCTCAATCCCAAAAGTGGGCAGAATAGACAGAGTGTATATGGGTTCGTAGTAAAGAACCGGTTTAGGAAACCGCAAACTGGGAGGAAGATGCTCTTCGTCCCCTTCAATTTTGATAATACTCCTATACTCCAACACATTTTTCCTGTTGTAAGCATTCAACAGATCAAAAGTGAGTTTAAGATTCACCCGCCCTTTAACAGGCTTCTCATATTCCAGTCGGATATCGAGACGGTGGTATGCAGGATACCGGACTGAGTTGAAATTCTCCGGCCCTCCAAAAGTAGGGATAAAACGGGCGTAACCTGTTTCCGGGTCCGAAAGGATGATATTTCTGATAGTGGTAGAATCGAAGTCATCCACCGCCTGCCCCACCATGGGCTCCACGCTGATGGCGGGAGTATAGGGAAATCCGGAGCCGTACTGCCACCGGGAACTGACCGTCAATCCCTTCCCCAGCCTCACGTTTATCCCCACACTGAGGGAATGCTGCCGGTCGTACTCAAAGGGGAAGCGTCTAAGAGTTCCCTGGGCCATACGCTCCTCTTCCGCACGGCTGAAAGTGTATGAAATCCAGCCGGCCCATCTGTCATCCATGGTGACACGTCTCTTCTCGAGCCGTCCCTGAATTCCTACCGCGTCCACGGAACTGCCGTTTTCCGCCTCCAGTTCGGGCTGGAACCGCATAGCCGTAACTACATCATAACTTTCAGATAAGGCCGGCGGTCCCGTGATATAATCTCCAACCAGCCGAGACCGGATGTCAGCTTTACGTATAATCAGTTTTTCGAAGTTTTTCCAGAATCCCTCAAAGGCCAGACTAAAACCGCGGCGGTTTTTTCTTTCAAACCCGGCATTGGCGTGCCAACCAACCGGAGAATTGAGTCCTTCCAGTGTTCTGTACTGCATTAGATCAAAGACGCGGCTACCATCCAGAAACTTCTCATAACCGGGACTCTGGACAAACCGGCCACCCGCCGCCCGGACAGTTCCGGCGGTTGTCTCCAGAGAAGCGCGAATCCTTGGAGAGACCAGCAATTCTTCACTGAGGCCTATTCTATCGATCCTGAGGCCCGGCTTGAGAGTAAAATGACCACCCGAAGGCGTCCAGCTGTCCTGGATATAGGCGCCAAAGCGTGAATAGTCGCTGGCAATGTCTACACTGTCCATCATGGTGCCGAACCAGAGAGGAGCATCCACCATAGCTTCACGGACCTTCCGACCGAACTCATTCAATTCTAGGGCACTTGCCATGGTGGCTGAGATGCCGTCAAAATTCCCGCCCAACTCCATGACATGATCACCTTTTTTTATAATACTCCAGCCCCCGAGGGAAATTCTTTCAAAGCTGTATGTCTGATTGTGATTGAAACGAATGGTGTCTACTGTCCCAAAGGTGGGCGGCGGCAAGGGAGGCGCCACCCCCAAGCTCCGGGGAGTTGCTCCTTCTGGGTCATCCAACGGAACAAGCTCACTGGCAAAGTCGCTCTTCCCCCCGTAGAGGTAACCGTTGAGAAAAAAGCCAACCTGAATAAATTCAGATAACGGCGTGTACCACCTTATCCCGGCCAGCTGATTCCACATTCTGTCCACACCATCAATGGCCCCTCTTTCACCGTCCTGTTCGCCTAACTCGGGCTTCACCAGAAAATCCATGTTGTTATATGCCGACAACATGGTAATCTCTAGTCGCTGATCTTCTTTCGGGTGAAGGGCAACTTTAGCATATAGATCCTCGAATGTAGGAAAGGCCAATTCGTTGCCGATCCTCAGCTTTTCTGCTACAGTTCTACCAACTGTACCATAGTAAGATTTTCGTCCACTCACGAGCCAACTTCCGTCGTAAGGTAATTTCCCCTCCAGAATAACATTGGTGTGGTAAGTCGTGGCCGCTACCGTACCTGCAAATGGCCTCTCTTTTGTGCCGTCCCGTGTGGTCGCCTCTAGGACGGATGAGAGACGGTCACCATACATGGCCGGGAAGCCCGCCGTGAAAACCCTCATTTCACTCACGAGTCGCGGATTGAAAGGTGACGCCATTCCGCTTCTACGATAAGGGTTGAACAGCTCCATTCCATCGATGAGAATGAGATTTTGATCCGGACTTCCTCCAGGCACCACAAAAGTATTGGACAGATCATCTGTCGTGAGAATGCCGGGGAGGGACTGAACAGCCGTGAGGGCATCGCCAAGAGTTCCGGACATTTCCTCAATGGACCTTCTTGTCAGTTCAAAAGACGGCGCGGAGAATTCAAATCGCGGATCGGCGCCCCGCTCTCCTTCGGCAGTTACCAATCTCCCTTCAAGAGGTTCAGGCGTTAATCGGACAGTAACAGACTCGGTGGTGCTGTCTGTTACATGAAGGGAGGCCGACTCAAGTCTGTACCCTACCATAGTGACATGAAGGACATAATCTCCGGCAGGAACCCCATCGATCACAAACCGCCCATCGCCATCGGCAGCATCACCACGGGTTGTCCCTTCGAGAATGACGTTAGCATCTTGCAAAGGTTCTCCCGTGAATGCATCAACAACACGCCCTTCCACAGCTTGTCCTTGGAGTGGGACAAATAACAGTAGCACCAACATAATAAACATCCCTTTCTCCACTTTCTCGAATATTTGTCTACTTCTCACTGAAAGTCTTATATATAGAACGTCAGCAAGTCCAGGAATTTCAAATTTCAGATACCGAATAGTTCTAATATGCTATTAGAAGTTTCATAAGAGGAGGTGTATCAGCCAGAACATGATGTTCTCTAACTTTTCCGTCAACAGACATGATCTCTATGACCTTCTCTCCTTGACGAAAACCGACAACCATACTGCTGTTTTGGCTCCAGTAACCTGATCCTATCTGTACCTCTTTTAGCGGGCCGTAAGAGCCGTTCTTGTATTTAACGCGGAACTGGCCAAATGTTACATCATCTACAGCTAGCCCTGGTTTAGCTAAGATATTCCGGTACATTTTTGTTGGTGCCCCGTTCTGACTCACTACCAGGTCCACACGGCCATCACCATCAAAATCAGCCGCGGCAGCACCCCGCTGCTCTCCGTAGACCTCTATGCCTGATTCCTGACCCGGGACAGGAACCAAAACACCCGTCCCATCTCCACGAAGCCAGAGCCCGCGACCCGCATCACTGCGGGACGTCTCGATCTGGTATGCAAAAAAGTTCTGGGAGAGAAAAATATCCTCATGGCTGTCACCATCCATGTCAACTACCACAGCTCCAAAAGCCGGGGAAAACTGGGCTTCTGAGTTTAATTCAATCCGTCGGAATCCTTCGTCGGTTTTCAAGAATATAGAATGCCCCAATACTGTTGCTTCAATTTTATCAGCTTCAGTCAATCGATGGCCCAGTATCCCATACAGATCTGATTCTCCAAAATCAGCGTAAGTCTCTTTCCGGGCTTTAATGTAAGGAATACCTCTGCTGAGGCACGACAGTCCTCTTTCAGGGACCATAGCATCCATCCCCTCATCCCAGTGGCCTTCCACTATATCCAGAGTGCCGTTGCGATCAAAGTCAGCGTAATAAAGCTCCAGGGGATGATCCTCACTGATGTGATACTTTGTATTCAATCCCCAGTTTGTGGCCACTATGTCCAGACGGCCGTCCTCATTAAAATCTCCCGTAGCCACTCCGTTCCACCACCCTACATAATCCGACAACCCATAACTTGCCGTGGCGTCACTGAAAGTACCCCCCTCGTTCTCCAGAATGGTTACAGGGCCCCACTCCATGGCCAGGATCAAGTCAGGGTCGTTATCTGAGTCTATGTCAGAGAACAGCGCCCCCGTAATAAGGCCTATTTCCTCCAGGTGTGCACTGTTCTTACTGTCCGGAACAAAGGTGCCGCTATCATTAATAAACAGCATGGAGGACGCCGGCTCGGGATAACGGCCGGGAACAGTGCGGCCACCGGCGAACAGATCCAAATCTGCATCACCATCCACATCAGCCATACAGAGAGCGCCTACGCTTGAAAGATTGGTAGCGATACGTCTCGTCTCTATGAGATTGCCGTTCTCTACCCTATATCCCTGTATAAAAGACGTCTCCTCCACCGTTGACTCAAAGTTGGAATGACCTACCAGTATCTCAGGACCGGAAGAAGAGGGATAGATCACAACACCTGTCTGATCGTGGCCAGTCACAGAACCTTCTACCTCTCTGAAGGTGCCACCGGTGTTTA
>Ga0187827_10009734_pt1 | contig 10128 bp, 9 predicted proteins | sample ETNtaG_39_FD_167969 | JGI IMG/M metagenome (GOLD analysis project Ga0187827, IMG submission 167969) | Marine microbial and viral communities from oxygen minimum zone, Eastern Pacific Ocean - ETNP2014_SV_150_PacBio MetaG (Illumina Assembly) | ecosystem: Environmental > Aquatic > Marine > Hypoxic... | reverse complement strand
CACGCCGAACGCGAAGCCGCCGCCGCCGCTCTCACCACCCTGGGGCACGAGGTCTAAAGCCCGGTCAGGGCCTTCTGTACTTGTCCCCCAGAGCCTCTTCCCACCTGAGGTAGTTCACCATGTCCGCGTAGTTTCTGCCGGCGCCCGTGGGCAGCACGTCGGTTGGCGGATCCATGACGCCTGATAGTCCCGTCTCGACCGGCAAGCCCGCAGCCGTCCAAGCCTTCATCCCACCCTCCAAGACCGACACGTCGCGATATCCCAAATTGGTCAGCGTGGCGCCGGCCAGCGTCGCCTGGAGTCCATCAGTGCACGTCACCGTCAACTTTGCCCCCTTGTCGGCGGCCACGCTGTCGATTCGGAACTCAAGCCAGCCACGCGGGATCCAGCGGGCGGAGGGCGCGTGGCCTCGGGCGAAGTCCTGGCTGAGATCGACGAACAGGACCGTGGAATCGCTGTTCGAGTGAAGCTGCTCAGGGGACATGAAGTTTACAGCTTCCAGCGCCTGAGCGTAACCTGACGGAAGCCGCCCGGATTCCACTGTCTCCAAGGCGAAGCCGGAGGCACGCCATGCTTCGGCGCCGCCCTCTACCGCGTACACTTCGTCGAAGCCCATCTGCCGAAAGAGCGACGCGGTTATCGTCGCTCGCACGCCCCGGTCGCAGCAGAACACGACCGGGCAGTTGTGAACCGCGGCCACCTCGTCGGAGCGCTGGACAGCCTGCCCTCCCGGATGCCATTGGAAGCCGGGGATGTGGCCGCCTTCGTATTCGGACTGGGTTCGCACGTCGATGAGATATACGTTCTCGCGTTCGCGGCGACGCATCATCTCAGCCAGTCCGTCCATGTCGAGGCGCCGAACCGCGTCTTCGGCGCCGACTCGTGCAGCATAAGATTCGGCGGCAGCCAAGCCTTCCGCCGAAGGCTCGGGCAACTCGAGGCGATCCGCTCCCGTCTCCAGTGTCTGACCCGCCAGCACCCACCCTGCCGTTCCGTTCTCCAGCCCGTACAGATTGCGCTGCCCCATTCGCTGGAGGATCCACGTGCCGACGATGCTTCGGGTGCGACCGGCGCAACTGACCACAACTGTCGTGTCTTCATCCAGGGCCTCGGTGATGTCGGTGATGTCGGTGATGCGCAGGGCCAGCTCCGCGCCCGGGACGCTGCGAGCGCCAGGAACACAGGCTCGCTGATACTCTTCGGGCGTGCGCGAATCCAAAATGACCAGCTTCTCGCCGTTTCCTTGGCGCTCGAGAAACTCGGTCGCCGTGATCTCCGGCACCCCATGCTCGACCTGCACCCGCTCGCCGAATTCCTTGCTGGGCACGTTCACTCCCCATTCGGTGGGGAATCGTTCCACGACCCAGCGATTCATGCCGCCGTCGAGGTACGAGACGTTGGTGTACCCCATCTCGGTCAGCATGCCAGCGGTGAGGGCAGCCCTCTGACCGTCGTCGTCGCATACGACGACCTTGGCGCGCAAAAAGGGGACGGAATCATGCATGCGGAACTCAAGTTCTCGCCTGGGAATCAGACTGGAACCTGGGATGTGGGAGCTGTTGTACTCGCCCACGTCCCTCACGTCGATCAAGGCGAAGGGCGCGCTGCCAGAAAGCAACGAGGCCAGCTCACCGGCGGAGATCAGGTCGGTCATGCCTCGGCCCTCGTTTCATAAGCTTGCCGGGTCGTGGCCGCACGTCCGCCTGTAGGCAGGCAGTCCGGACTACGCGCTAGCAGTTGTCGAACCTGGTTGTGGTGAAATTCGTCACGGTGCAGGCTTCCAGATCGAAGCGGCTGCGTTCGAGGCCTCGGAGATCGTTGCCGTAGACGTGGATCTCCGCGGTCGGTCTGTCGCTGAAATTGTCCATCTGGTGAATCTCGTCTACGTCGGGTATCAGCAGACTGACGTCGCCGGGCTTGACCTCGTTCACGCGGTCCCGTTCCAATTGGGCGAACCCCTCGCGCGACCGGTCGTCCTGCCTCCGGAAGCGGGTTTCGGTGATGGAGTTCTCCCTCACACCAATGAGGCCCCACGTGCGGTGGTCGTGGGGTCCAAGATGGTCTCCTGAGCCCCAGACCACTGAGGTGATGAGAAGGCCGTTGGCCCCGTGATGGAGGAGATACGTGCCGTGGTTGGCGTTTCTACCACGCGAGCCCGCCGGGAGCCGGTACTCCTCGGAGATGGCCTCAGGGTCGTTTATCAGGCGTTCAAGGTAGGAAGAACCTTTGTTGAGCAACCGCTCATGGTCGGGTTGCTCGTCCACCAACTGGCTCATGTCGTGGACGAATTCCTCCAGGGAGTATTTGACGATGGTCACAGCTCACCTCCTTCGATCTGATCGCGGCCATTCAGGATCACGGATCAAATCGCCCCACTTCCAATCCATCTGGGTCGTCCCAACGGACTAACAGTTTACCCCATATCTCTCGGCGGGTTGCGCCAGCCCACTGCGGCGATCCCGCCAACCACAATGTTCCGATTGCACCCGATATGAATGCCTTGATCTGGCGGCGGCGTTCAATTCGTCGCTGCGCGAGCTCATCCGCCGGTCAGCACTTCGCGGAGTCTTCGAGCCAACTCGACCTCTTCCCCGGGACGCAGATTTACCGGGATGATCGCGATCTCGCCTTCGAAGCCGGATGCATTGACCCGCACGCCTGGATCGCCGTCCTCGAGCGTTTGCAGGACCCGGTCGCGATTGGGGCCCTTCCAGTCGTGTTCGAAGTAGATCGTCGCCCTGGGCGCGTTGGACATCGATTCCAGCATCTCTGGCCTGGCCTCGCTCAGCTCCAGCCGCAGTCCCGGGATGTCGCCGAGCGATTCGACGACATGGGCGCACTGGTCCCGCCATCCCGACATGACGGCGTCGAAGTCGGTGTCGACGAAGATCTCGAGGGCGGTGACGAGGCCCGCGATCTCCTCCTTGCAAACCTTCGCCGCCCGGCCGATCGAATCGCTGTTGGGGGCGCCGTTGGCGTACGCAGCCTCGATCAGGTCGGCTCTTCCGGCGAGGATGCCGGTGGACTGCGGGCCGAGCACGCCCTTGCCTCCGCTGAAGCTGACCATGTCGGCGCCCATCGCGATGAACTGGGTCAGGTTCTCCGGGGGAGGCAGCATGGCCGCGGCGTCGACGATGACGGGAACATCGCGTTCGTGCGCGATCTCGACGACCTTGTCCAGCGGCAACGCCCCTCCGCGTCTCGGTCCGAAGATATAGGCGACGGCCGCCGTGTTCTCGTTGATCGCGTCTTCCAGCTCCCACTCGTTCGTGCTCACGCTGTTTCCAATCTCGACAAGCGTTGCGCCCGCGGCTCGGAAGTTGTGGTCGTAGTTGACCCTGTGGGCGCGATGAAGGATGATCTCGTTCTTCATCCCCGTCGTGTCAGGCAGGCGCCAGACTTTGGCCGGGTCCGATCCGGCCATGCACGCGGCGGCCTCGAGAACCATGCCAGCCGCCGACCCGGCGGTCACCAGCCCAGCCTCGGCGCCGGTGAGATTGGCGATGACCTGGCCTGCCTTCGCGTTGAGGTCGTGCATGTCCACGAACCACCGCGAGGCGTCCTCCATGGCGGTCACGACCGCGGGCGGCATGATGCTGCCGCCGTATACGGTTATCCACGACGCCGCGTTGATCAGCCGCTTCACGCCCAGCCTTTCGTAGAACTCAACACCCTGGCTTGTCATGCCTCAATCACCTCTTCTGTCGCTGTTGCCCCAGCCCGGACGATGGCCAGCGGGCTACTTGCCGCGGAACACGGGAGTGCGTTTCTCGGCGAAGGCGGTGAGTCCTTCCTCCGCGTCCTCGGTTCTCTGAAGCCGTCGGTTGACGATCCCTGCCAGCCTGACGCGGTCTTCCAGACGCATGCTCAACCCACGCACGGCAACCTCTTTGATCGCGCGCATGGCGAGCGGGGCGTTCTGCAGCAGCTTTTGGACGAATTCGTCGGTGGCGGACTCAAGTTCGTCGTGAGGCACGACTTTGTTTACCATGCCCAGTTCGAGCGCTCGCTCGGCGTTGATGAAGTCGCCCGTGAACAGGAATTCGAACGCGTAGTTCAGCGGGACACGATGAGCGAGCATGCAAGGTCCGCTAACGGAGCCAATGCCTCGTTTGGCCTGAGGCCAGCCGAACTGCGCCTGGTCCGAAGCGATGCGGATGTCCGACGCCAAAGCGATGCCGCCGCCTTGCGCGAGGCACAACCCGTTGATCGAAGCGATTATGGGCTTGAACACCTGCGTCTGGTACACGTACAGGTCCTCGGTGGAGATCTCGTCGGAGTACAGGTCGTCGCTCCGACCTGACATGGCGACCAGATCATGCCCGACCGAGAACGCTCGGCCCTTGCCGGTAATGACGGCCAGCCAAATCTCGGGGTTTTCGTTCACGTCGTGAATCGCGGCCCAGAGCTCGTCGCGCATGGCGACATCGATGGCGTTTAGCTTTTCCGGCCGGTTGAGCGTGATGTAGCCGACCCTGTTTCGGACTTCGTATTCCACCGTCGTCATGTGATCATCCTCCGTTGCCGAGTTTCGTGCCCGTTGGTAGTTGGACTAAGCCGTAAGATCGTGTGCTGTCGGGTGTCGTTGAGACGCGCTGGGCGCTGCCGATACATCGTCTAGCCACTAGATTCTTCCCTTCCATCAGAGTGACACTGATGGGATTCGAGCGCGGTCTAAGTCTACGCCTGTCGCCGTACGCCGACAAGAGCGAAAACCTCGCGACAGCACGATGGCTGGGCCCCTGTTGTCGCGGCCTGATCCACCGGCGCCATTGAACAGTATAAACGGGCCCGGACGATACAGGGCAACCCCACGACAGTCTAGGGCGCTGGCCGATCACAGGACACCTTCGGATGAGTCACTTGGGCGAAACTTGCGTTGTGTTCTTCAGCATCGGTAGCATGTGCACCAACCTACCATGATGCGCCGAACAACCCCCCGACTGACCGGCCTGATGCTGACGCTGCTCGTCATCGAGTTCCTTGACGAGTTCATTTACGGCGCACGTGAGGCCGCGTGGCCGTTGATCCGGGACGACCTGAGTCTGTCGTACATCCAGGTCGGCATTCTGCTCAGCGCGCCTAATCTCGTGGCAAACGTCGTCGAGCCGTTCCTCGGCGTATTGGGCGACGTGTGGCGTCGACGAGCGCTGATACTTGGCGGCGGGGTCGTGTTTGCCGCGGCCCTGGCGCTCGTCGCCGTGAGCAACGGCTTCAGCCTCATCCTGGCGGCGTTCATTCTGTTACACCCAGCCTCCGGAGCGTTCGTGAGCCTGTCTCAGGCCACGCTGATGGACGCCAATCCGGCTCGGCACGAGCACAACATGGCGCGGTGGACGCTGGCGGGATCGATCGGGGTCGTGATGGGAGCGCTGGCGCTCGGGGCCGGCGCCGCGGCCGGCATCGGATGGCGATGGGTGTTCATCGCGACGGCTGCGGCGACTGTCGTCGCCGTCATCGCAGCGGCGCGGATGCCGTTGGACGGCGCGTCGGGCGCTCGTCGGACGGAGCCGTTCACGGCCGCGTTCCGGCGCGGATTGATAGACGCCCTACGAACATTCAAGCGTCTGCCGGTGCTCCGCTGGCTGATACTCCTCGAGTTCTCCGACCTGATGCTCGACGGCCTCCACGGCTACCTGGCGCTCTACTTCGTCGATGTCGTTGGCGCAGGCGAGGCGAAGGCCGCGATGGGCGTCGCCGTGTGGACCGGAGTCGGGTTGGTGGGCGACATCCTGCTGATCCCGCTGCTTGAGCGAGTCCGAGGCTTGACCTACCTTCGATTCAGCGTCCTAGCGGAGCTGATCCTGTTTCCGACGTTCCTGCTCGTGCCGGGCTTAGGGCCGAAGCTTGTGATCGTGGCGCTCCTCGGATTCGCCAATGCGGGTTGGTACTCGATCCTTCAGGGGCAGCTATACTCGGCGATGCCCGGCCAGAGCGGGACCGCGCTCGCGGTCAAGAACGTCTCAGGGCTCGCAGGCAGCCTCATGCCCCTCGGCATAGGCGCCGCCGCCCGAGCCTGGGGCTTAGGCACGGCGCTCTGGCTGATGCTTGCAGGGCCGATCGTGTTGCTGGTGGGGATGCCTAGAAAGTCTGTGTGATCAACGATGCGATGATGCGAGGGCGACCCTCTGGCGGCCGGCCGGTGATCCGTTGTGACGAGTCATCAGGCGGGGCGACGGAGAGACCAATTTCTCGTTGGATTGTGTGGTATATGATCCAGAAGTCAAGCAAGTCCGTACATTCGGACTATCGCCCATCGATTGGCCAACACACCAAGGTTGCGGGCCGTACTCGTTACCGCCATCAGTTCCTGGGAGAAACCCTAATTCGACGTCGTACCAGATTAATCCGATTATGGGGATGAGCAATACCAGCAACCACCAGGCTGATTTGCCGCGGTCATGCAATCGCTTCACTGAGATTATGAACGCCGGCCAAAGCAGAAACGGAGCCACAAATAGTAGCAGAAACCCACCGGCATTAATCGCAACGTCCAAAATGCCGATAACTCCTTGGAACATAATCGCCGGCAGAACCCACTCCAGCCAGAAGGTCGAACGGTCAACTCGGCCATCGAGGGAAGAGTAGAGTTGCACGAAGCTGATGCCGCTTTCCTTGGACGAAGCACCCCTTACGGGCTGTTCCTCGCCGGGAGTTTCCTGCTCAATGAGGTTGGCTCGACACCGACGGCATTCTGAGTTGCCCACGGGATTAGCAGTTCCGCACTGTGAACATTCGGTTATGGGAATGAAGTTCATAGCCCGCCCTCCACGTTCATCACAACTGGAACCTTTCACACGTTCCAGTTCGTGCGGAATGGCCTACCGTCTGATGCCGGAATCCTCGTTCCCAACAGAGACCAACGACCAACGCTCAATTCCGACGAAGTGTTCCCCTGCCCGTGTGTCTACGCGCTTCGTCAGGTTGCATCGAGTTTGAGCCGCTTCGTTCTTCGGGATGGCTGCTGGAGCCGAGTTACCCCTTCAACTTGAAGCTCGCCGGCACCTCGTCGACGGCGCCGTCGTTGACTAGCTTGTCGAGGTGGGTGGACACGTTCCGTTCCGCCGAACGCCATAGTCCCTTTTTAAGGTTCTTCGGATAGATGTCGCGGGCTATGTCGGGAGCGTTGCCGTGCCCTTTTCCGAGCGCGGCTAGGACTTCGCGCTCTCGTTGCAGGCGGTGCTCCATCTGCCAACGGACCAAGCCTTTGCCCTTTGGCGGCGGGACAACCGGTCCGTGGGCGGGGCACACCGTGTCGTGCCTGAACTTCAGGATCAGCTCAAGCGATTTCATGTAGTCGCCGAGGTCGCCCACCGACGTCGACGACGCACCGAGCACGGTGTCGCCGGTGAACATGACTCGGTCCTCGCGCAGGTGGTAGCACACGTGGTCGACCTCGTGGCCGGGCGTGAACAGCGCTCGCAGAGTCGCGCCGCCTCCGGTCTTGAGCAGCTCACGCGACTTCAAGGGTGTCACTGCGTCCTCGTCGTCGAGCATCTCTTGAAGCCGTTTGACCAGCTTCGGATGGCAGCGAACCGGTGCTTCGAGTGCCTCGTGGATGCGGTCCAGCCCACCAATGTGGTCGACGTGTCCGTGGGTGATGACGATGGCGCCGATCTTCGGCTTGCCCAGCTCGGCGTGGTAGTCGAGGATCGACTGGATCCATTTCCGATGGTGGTCGCCCGTGTCGATCAGGATCATCTCTTCGGACGGATCGCCGACGAAGAAGTTGTTGCTGCCTCCGGGATGGGATACGGCAACGTCGTCGATGTGCATGTTGTAGACGTGCGGTGTTACTTGCATGGTGTTTCCTTTCTGCGTTGGGTGTCGCTATGATCGCGCATTTGCGGGGAAATGGCTACACCTGTGAGGAGCCGAGCGGCCCTGCCCGAGGTGGTTTGTGCTTCACCGGTGCAGCGCATCCGGTGGCCTCGGCGTTCACGCCGAGCCTGGTTAGTGATGGCTTGGCCGTGAACGGCCAGAGCACCGGTGTGCCGTATCGGGTGGCCTCGGTGTTTACGCCGATCCTGATTCGCGATGGCTTAGCCGTGAACGGCCAGAGCACCCGAGCCCCGCATCACCCGCCCAGCGCGTTCAGCCGCTCAAGCGCTTCTGGCGGCAGCGCCACGTCCGTGGCAGCGACGTTGCTTGCAACTTGCTCCGGCTTCGACGATCCGACGATCACGGATGTGACTTCGGGCTTGGACAGAGTCCATGCTAGCACAACCTGTGGAACGCTTGCACCCAACTCGGTCGCGACTGCCTTGAGCGTTTCGATCATCCGAAAGGTCTCGTCGTTCCAGTACGTGCCTCTGGCTCGTGCGGCGTGACGCGAGGCCATGTGGCTGTCTTCCGGAGGCTGTTCGCCGGGATCGTAAGTTCCGGTCAACACTCCGCCCATGAACACCTGGTAGGGGATCACCGACACCTGCTGGTCCAGGCAGGGCGGGAACAGCTCCGTCTCGATGTCGCGCTTGGCGAAGTTGTATTCGGGCTGCACCGATTCGAATCTCTCGTAGCCGTGCTTGTCGCTGGCCCACAGCGCTCGCATGAGCTGCCATCCGGCGAAGTTCGAGCAGCCCAGGTAGCGGATTTTGCCCTGGCGAACCATGTCGTCGAGCGTCCGCAGCGTCTCTTCTATCGGCGTGTCGGGGTCCCAGTAGTGCACCTGGTACAAGTCGATGTAGTCGGTGTCCAACCGCCGAAGGCTGTCCTCGACGGCCTGGGTCAGATGCTTTCGAGAGAGGCCGACGTCGTTGGGGCCGGGTCCGGTCGCGATGAAGCCTTTCGTGGCGATGACGAAGTCATGCCGGTCGGCTCGGACCGCCCTACCGACGATCTGCTCCGACATCCCGGAGTGGTAGGCGTCCGCCGTGTCGATGAAGTTGACGCCGTGTTCGCGTGCGGCGTCGACCACGCCGAACACCCTCTGGTCGTCGACGTACCCCTCGCCGAACATGTTCGTGCCGAGGCATATCTCGGATACTTTGAGGCCCGATCGGCCGAGTCGTTTGTATTGCACTTTGTGCCGGCCTCCAACGTGTTGGTCGACGCCTGAGGTCATCGCGCAGGCCCTGGCTCAGATCCTGTCTGGCCCAGGACGCCTGTGAATCTAGCGTTGGTGGCCTCGGTGTTTACGCCGAGCCTAGTTCGTGAACGGCCAGGGCGCCTGTCATCCACGCCTCAGACTGGGTCGTCGGCCCTGATCAGGACACCGTCTTCGTCGAAGCCTGGGACGTTCATCTGCACTTTTGGTTCGGCGCCGTTGAGCTGGATCTCCATCGACATGGACTCGCCGGGGTTCGGACGACCAGGCGAGTGCCCCAGCGGTATGATTTCGGTCCGTAGCCAACCAGGCTTCAGCTCCAACAGAGCGACGGTTCCGAGCCTCAGTTCCTTGTGTCGCGGGAACGTGATCGAGCCGCTGTTTATCATGGCCACTCGATCTCGATACTCCAGCCGCTCCAGGTGGGTGTGGCCAGCTATCATTACGTCCACTTCACTTGGGAACAGCTTCTGAAGTTCAGTCATGGCGCGGAACTGTCCTTCCATGCTGTGGATCATCCCAACCCGCCAACCCTCAATCTCGAGCGTCTGCACTTCTTTGGACCTATGGTCTGGGATGGGATCGTTGTTGCCGGTGGAGCATAAAACCGGGGCGAATTGCTCCAGCCAGTCCAGTGTCATGGGCGAAGTCAGGTCGCCGCCGTGGAGGATCAGGTCGACGCTCTTGAGAAACTCCACCGGCTCCGGGCCCAGTTCGTCCAGGTGACGAATCAGATTCGGCAGGTGTGTGTCAGATAGTAGTCCGATAATCATGAGGGGCAATATAACGCGCGGACACCGGTGAGTCAATGCGACGCCCGAACACGTTGACTCGACCTTGACCATATGCTAACTTTGCGGCACCCCAATCGAGAGAGGAGATACGCATGCCTCAACGCAGAGAGGCCGCAATCGTAGGAGTCCACGAGTATCCGCTCAGAGTTGTCGGACCGGGAACCAGCGCCCTCCAGATCAAGGCGGCGTCGGCGAAGGCGGCCCTGGACGACGCGGGACTGTCGTGGTCGGACGTCGATGCGGTTTACGACACCGGCAGCCACCAGGGAATCGGCGGGCTCGGGATAT
>Ga0187827_10009733_pt1 | contig 10128 bp, 9 predicted proteins | sample ETNtaG_39_FD_167969 | JGI IMG/M metagenome (GOLD analysis project Ga0187827, IMG submission 167969) | Marine microbial and viral communities from oxygen minimum zone, Eastern Pacific Ocean - ETNP2014_SV_150_PacBio MetaG (Illumina Assembly) | ecosystem: Environmental > Aquatic > Marine > Hypoxic... | reverse complement strand
ATAAAATAGTAACGGCAATAACAAAAAAAACTAAAGCTATAATGCCAGTTCACTGGGCGGGTAGACCTTGTGAATTAGATAAAATATATTCAATAGCAAAAAAATACAAATTGCATGTGATTCAAGATAGCGCCCATGTTATTGGTGCAAGATTTAAAAAAAAACATTTAATAAATTTTAGTGATGCTTGCACCTATAGTATGCACCCGCTTAAAAATTTAAATGTTTGGGGTGATGGTGGTTTTGTTGTGACAAATAAAAAACCATTGGCAAAAAAACTATACCTTATTCGTAATCATGGTCTTAAAAATAGAAACAATGTTGAAATTTTTGGTTATAATTCTAGATTAGATACAATACAGGCGGCAGTTGCAAACTATAAAATGAAAAATAAATTGAACAATATTACGAATAAAAGAATAAAAAATGCAACAATGCTAGACAAATTATTATCTAAAAATAAAAATGTAACTACCGTTAAAAGATTAAAGCATTTAAAAGAAGTTTTTCATTTGTATCACATAAATGTAAAAAAAAGAGATTTGCTACAAAAGTATTTAATTAAAAATAATATAGATGCAAAAGTACATTATCCTATACCAATTCACCTTCAAAAAGCTGCAAAATATCTAAAGTACAAGAAAGGTGACTTCCCAATAGCAGAAAAGATGGCTAATACATCTTTATCTTTACCTGTCCATGAATTTATTGATGAAAGACATATTAAACACATGGTTCATTACATAAATAAATTTTATTTAAAGTAAAATACTAATGTTTCTTTTTTAGACTGCTAGAAGGTTTTTCTGAAGAAACCAAAGTGATATCTGCAGCTTTTGTTACAGACGAATCTGGATGTGCAGATTTACGATCAGAAATTGTTTTTTTAGCATAATCTATAGTTCTTCTTCTGATAACATTTAGTTCATCTACTGTTATTCCCATTCTATTGGCAGTTTTTTTGAGTTTTTTTGGATCAGAAAAATTTATTCTATCCCATTCATAGGCTCTCAATATAGTTAAATCATCAGCTGACCAATGTTCAGATTTAATTACTCCACCGATTGTCCACATTGTTTTAGCATCTGTTGGATCCATTAAAAGAGAGTCTGTTTCTTTTGCAAGATCAAACAATTCTGTATTTCGTAAAGGTAATGCTATAAAAATTTTCGCATAATCTACATCTAGCGTTTCAGCAATTTTTATAGTCTGTCTAATTTCGTCCCAGGTTTCTGTAGGAAAACCAATAATAAAATTAGCACCAACAAAAATTCCTTTTTTCTTTGCATATTTTACCATTTTTTTTGCATGCTCATAATCTAAAGGTTTTAAAACTATGTCCCTAGTCACTCTTTCACTTCCGGCCTCTATTGCTATGTTTATGTAACTGCATCCACTTTCTGCCATCAAATCAATTGCTTCATTATCTAATCGAAAAACGGCTGTAGCTGGTGATGTCCAAGGCATCACAAGATTTCTTTCGATCATTCTTTTAAACAACGCTTTTGCTCTTCTTTTGTTAGTATACATATTATCATCATCGAAGATTACAGATTTAATGCCATATTCTTTTTTTAACCATTCAATTTCATCGCAAACATGATCAGGAGTTCTTGCTCTAAAGTAACTACCTTGTAAAGAGGGTACTTGGCAAAAAGAACATTTTTCAGGACATCCTCTAGATGTTAGTATTCTTGCGTAGGGATATCCACCTGGTTGATCTACGCTTTTTCTTTTAGCCGCAGCAAATCCTTTAGCATATTCTGGAAAGTCAATTAAGTGGTACGCTGGTTTAGGTAATATATCTAAATTTTTGATAAAAGCAGCATGACCTCTGTGTTCTAATTTACCATTGCCATTCTTTCTAAAACATATTCCTCTATCAGGCAGTTCACAAGCGCCAGAATGAAATCCAACAAGCTGTTTAAAAACAAACTCACCTTCTCCCATCACTACGTAATCTAAATTACTATCTTGCATTGCTTTTTCGGGATTAGCTGTTGCATAAACTCCTCCGAGAACCGTTATTATATTCTTTGACACTTCTTTTACTAATTTTGTGGTTATGTGTGCTGCTTCACCATACTGGTCCATTAAAACTGTTATTCCAACTATGTCAGGATTAAATTTGCTGATTTGTTTTGCTAACTCTTCTTTAGACAAATTGTCTTTATAAGCATCGATAATTTTTACCCCAGAAGATATATCCTCAACCATAGCTGCAATTTGACAAAGATTCCAAGGAACAAGATCCCACAAAGCATTTACATCTTCATCAATCCAATGAAAGTTAGGCATAAGAAACAATATTTTTTGTTTCTTTTTTATAGAGCTCAAATTTACTTCAAAGTGCGTTTCAACTAATTTAGGGTTAAGTTGCCTAAAGTATTTTCGTCTACCTTGTTTGTCAATCAGTCCCTCATGAACTTTTTTAATATCAAAATTTTGACCACTGCTATTCTTCATTCTCAGAAACTATATCTTCTAACTTTTGATAAATCAAATATCAATAAACTTTTTTTAAATTTATTTAAATGTATCAAATAAATTTATTTAAATGTATCAAAGAATTTGATATTAAACTGGTCTAATTGAATGATTATTTTACAAATAATTTTACCTTCAGCCTTATTCGCAGCAATTTTTATCACATTTCATTTTTTGTTTTTATATTTACTTTCTTTTAAAAAAACCACTCAAATTATACTTCCGTTTATTCTTGCTAATTTGATTTGTTTTTATTTTATAAAAGATACAAAATTAGTCAGATTATTTCTTGATTCTTTTATTATTAATTTAGCAATACTAATTATATATATGGAATTTTTACTATTAATAAAAACAGGATTTACCTTATCCATTATTACTTCATTTAAAAAAAAAGATAAATTATCCCATAATGAATTGATAAAAAACTACGCAAATGGAAAAGGGGCCAAATGGATACTTTTAAACAGACTTAATAATTTAAATAAATTAAAAATTATAAAATTAAATAAAAACATTACATTAAATCAATTAGGAAACTTTTTATCTATTATAATAATTTTCTCAAGAAAAATTCTATCAATTAAGGATTTTGGATAAATGCAATTATATTTAATAAATATACTATTTTTTTTAATAGCAAATTTTTTGATTAGTATAACTATAAAAAAATATACATATGAGAAATTTTTTATTTATGTAGTTATTTATTTTGTTATAGTAAATTTTGTTAACCTAGCCTATCTTCAAAATATTGATTTATTTACGTTTCAAATTTTATTTTCTGTTTTTATATTATTTTTATACTCAGGACTTTATCGCTCAATATCTGTAAAAATTATGGTTTATTTATATTCAAAAAAAAATAGTGTAAATATAGATAGTTTTTATAAAACTGAGTTTAAAGAAAAAAGTTTTAACAAAAGGATAAAAATTTTAACTGACAATGGATTTTTATTAAAAAAAGGCAAAAATCTAATATTATCAAAAAGAGGAAGAAAATATTTAAAAATATTTCAAATAATGCATTTAATTTATAAAATTAAATCCAGCGGATAATATGGAAAATACCACCTTAAGTATCTTTGTTCCTTGTTTTAATGAAGAAAAAAACATAACTAAATCCCTTAACAATATTAAAGAAGCTGTTCAAAATATTCCGTATGAAATGTTAGTAACAGACGATGGATCAAAAGATAAATCCCTTAAAATGATTGAAAAATTTAAAGAAGATAACCCAAATTTAGATGTAAAAATATTTGTTAATCAAAAAAATAAAGGTCTTGGTTTTAATTATTACGATAAGGCTCACAAAGCGTTGGGTAAATATTATATGTTAGTAAATGGCGATGCAGTTGATCGACCAAGTGAAATTAGAAAGATAATAAATAATCTTGGAAAAGCTGATATGATTTTACCCCATTTCATTGATAAGAGAAATTTTCTTAGAAGAACTATTTCAAAATTATTTGTTATAATGTTGAATCTTATCACATTTAATAATTTGAAATATTATAATGGCCAGGTTTTACATTTGCTTGATAATGTAAAAAAGTACGGGGGTGGCGTTTCTGGTTTTGCGTACCAAGCTGAGTTGGTAGTGGCTCTTATGTTGCGGAAAAAAACTTACATTGAAGTAGAAATAGAACCTGCTTTCAGATTGCATGGAACAACTTCTGCTTTTACCTTACGCAACATTATAAGTGTCGGAAAAAGTATAATTGCAATCTTTTACAATCAAATGGCTTATCTGATAAAAAAAAAATTTAAAAAAGTTTAAATTTAAAGAACCAAACTTTCTTTTGCTAATAAACTTTCTTCCCCAGAGACATAGTTATTTCTAGACAAAATTTTGTAAACTGCTTTTTCGAAATATTCAACCCAATCATCTTTTTTTAAATATTTAGAAAGAGTAATAAATACTGCCAATGCAGTTACAGTTCTTGGGACTACTTTTGAATCCCATCCAGATTTTTTAACTATTTTATCTTGTTCATCTTTTGATATTCTTTCCATATCGTCATATTCTTTAATATCAAATTGCTTAATAAAGTCGGCTAACTGTTTGTTTAATGGAATGGCGTAAAGAGGATGTTTGAAAACTTCTTTTGTTACAGGATTAACCCATTCAGCGTAGCGTGCTTTAATTGGAGTAAGATTTTTTTTAATCTGCTCAGTAATTCCTGCTCCTTCATGTGTTCTTAGTAACGGAGTCATGGCTATTTGAGTGCCCCTTAACATATATTCTGTAGAAACTTTCATCACATGAAATAATTCTTCAATTGTTGTTTCTGGTACAAACAAAATAATGTTGACTGAAGGGCTAAAACCATATTTTAGCAAGCCTTGGATAACTAGGTGTTGGTCTTTTTCAGAAACATTTCCTTTTTTATTAATCGATGGAACCATTAATAATCTTTCCGCAAAAGTTTCAACTCCGGTACCGAAATGATGAAAACCTGCTGCTTTAAGTTTTATTATTAATTCATCGTGTAATACCCTTTCAGGTTTTTTAATTATAAAATCACCAATTTTTGCTTGGCAATTAAAAATTACATCTTTATTTATTCTGCCTTGTTTTTTTCCATTTATAATCAAATCGCAAAGATCCATAATGTGTTTAAAACCTGGATTTGAACCATCCCAAAAAGCATCATCATTGAACAAGACTACTTTGGGATCATATCTATCACAATGTCTCACAATTAAATCATAAATTTGTTCAGGTGAGATTCTATAAACAGGATGTGGTTGGCTTCCACAAGTCGCTAGTGCGTTCATTGATAAAAACTTTCCATTTTCTGGTTTTGACGGAATTTTTTCTTCTTTCTCTATTGTGGCATTAGACATTCTCAAAAAAGAATGAGAAGAACAAAAGCCACACTTCCAAGGACAATGGCTGGAAGTGTATAGTCTTATTGTTTCAACAAAAAATTTCTGTGTGTCATTATTTTCTGTATGAATTTCACAATGTGGATCTACTTCTACTTTTTTTAAAACATTATCACTTAAATTAAGTGAAGCTGCTCCTTCGTTGTAAGTATAATCCCAATAATCTTTATAAGGTATATCTAAATCTTTTATTTCATCATAATTCAATTGCACAAACTCTTTTTCTGTTAAAGGTTTGCTAGGGTTTTTAATGATGCTTGTAAACTTATCATCAATTGGAAATGCTACCCCATCAATATTTTTTGCATAAACACTTATATGCTTATCTCTATTTTTTGAAAAGCTCACACACAAATCGTAAAAAATTTTTTCTGCAAAACCAAGAAGAACTGCATCTACTTTTCCATTTTCTATATAAGCTTTATAAGCGTGCGCTCCTCCCTGGCCACCACAAACAATTATTGACTTTCTGCCTGATTTTTCTACTCGTAAACGAATATCGTGTAGCATAGAAAAATATCTTGCTATTTTTTCTGAATCAACACTTGCGCCTATAACATCGTAATAACCGGCTGATATTTTTTCTAGACTATCTTTAAAATCTCCTTCGGTTAAACTTAAATCTAATACATCGCAATCTATACCCCTTCTTTCTAAATAATTCTTTAATCGAAAAAGACCAAGAGGTGGGGACACCGTTGAATAAAAGACAGCATTATCCTTAAATCCAGCGTACAGTAATACTTTCATTTTTTTATTCAAAGCCATCAGAAGATGCATAATTCGTATAAGAAATTATAAATATTGTCAATGTGCTAATGTTTTGTTTGGGTTCATAAAATTGTATAGTGTAATAAATAAATTCAATTTATTATGAAAAAAATCATCATACTGGGAAGTAATTCATTTGCAGGCTCTTGTTATGTCGATTATTTATTAAACAAAAATTATCAAATTTATGGATTTAGCAGATCAAATGAACCGAACAAATTACTTTTAAAGTATAAATCTAATAAAAATATTTCGAAATTTGAATTTATAAAATTTGACATTAACAAAAATCTTAATTTTTTAAAAAAATTTATAAAAAAAAATAAAATAGATTACATAATAGACTTTTTAGGACAGGGTATGGTTGCTGAAAGTTGGATTAATCCTCATCACTGGTATGAAACCAATGTTCTTTCAAAAGTAAAATTATATAATATTTTATCAAAAAAAATAAAATTTAAAAAATATATCCGTATTTCAACCCCTGAAGCTGTTGGTAATGTTAAAGGATTTATTTTCGAAAACACTATGACCAATCCATCAACACCGTATGGTATTTCTCATTTAACTTCTGACTTAACTTTATTAGCTTATTATAAATTTAATAAATTTCCTGTAGTAATCACAAGGTTTGCAAATTTTTATGGCCCACATCAACAATTACATAGAATTATTCCCAAAGCACTTTATTGTTTATTTAAAAATAAAAAATTTTTACTTCATGGAGGCGGTAAATCAATAAGATCATTTATTTTTATAGATGATTTTTGTGAAGGAATTTATAAATCTATGATTAAAGGTAGAACAGGAGAAATTTATAATTTTACAAACAGAAAATATATTTCTATCTCTTGGTTAGTAAAAAAAATTTGTTCTTTAACTTCTACAAATTACAAAAAATTAGTAAAGGTTACAAAAGACAGACCTACAAAAGATTATGCTTACAAAATGAGCCCAAATAAAGCTGAAAGAGAACTAGGTTGGAAAGCCAAATATACAATTGAAGAAGGTTTAAAAAAAACAATTAGATGGTACAAATCTAATAAAAGACAATTGTTACGTTTAAAAAATATTTATATACATAAACCATGATAGGAAAAGAAATAAATCTTCTTAAAAATTATCCAAAAACTAAACGTGACGTAAGTAAAAGACGTGAAGAAAAAACTGAAGAACACAGAAGGATAGCTAGAAAGTTTGGAAAAGATTTTTTTGATGGTGATAGAAAGGTTGGATATGGAGGCTTTAATTATAACCCTAAATATTGGACTCAAGTTGTAAAAGATATAAGCGATTACTATAAACTTAAACCAGGTAATAAAATATTGGATGTTGGTTGTGGAAAAGGTTTTATGCTATATGATTTTTTAAAATTTAATCCAAAGTTAGAAGTTTTTGGTGTAGATGTTTCCGAATATGCAATTGAAAATTCCATTGAATCTTTAAAAGAAAGATTAAAAGTAGCTAACGCAACATCATTACCTTATCCTGATAATTTTTTTGATTTAGTCATTTCAATAAATACACACCATAACCTTGATGGAAAAGATATAGTTAAAGCTTTTAATGAGTTACAAAGAGTGACAAAAAAAAATTCATACGTTGTGCTTGATGCATATTCTAATGAAAAAGAAAAAGAAGAATTAATGAATTGGAATTTAACAGCTAAAACAGTAATGCATGTAGATGATTGGAAAAAATTTTTTGAAGAAATAAATTTTAAAGGTGATTTTTATTGGTTTAAACCATTATGAAAAATATTAGCAAAAATAATTTAAAAAAAATATTATATAAAATGTTGCTAATAAGAGAAACAGATTTACAAATTTCTAAAAAATATTCTCAAAATCAAATACGTTGCCCAACACATTTATCAATAGGACAAGAGTGTGTTCCGAGCGTTATAGGAACCTTTACTTCTAAAAAAGATCTATGTGTTAGTAGTCATAGATCGCATGCGCACTATTTAGGCAAAGGAGGATCGTTAAAAAAATTTATTGCTGAATTATACGGTAAATCAACTGGATGCTCAAAAGGCAGGGGAGGCTCTATGCATCTTATTGATATGAATGTTGGATTCGCTGGTAGCACAGCAATCGTATCTAATAGCATTCCTGTTGGAGTTGGTTTATCACTCTCGTCAAAAATATTAGGAAAAAAACAGATCATAATTATTTACTTAGGCGATGCTTCTGTAGAAGAAGGAGTTTTTTTCGAATCTCTTAATTTTGCTGTTGTTAAAAAAATGCCTGTGATATTTGTTTGTGAAAATAATTTCTATTCAGTTTATTCTCCATTGTCAGTTCGTCAACCACCAAATAGAGAGATATATAAAATGGTGAAGGGATGTCATATAAAAACTTTCAAAACCAATGGAAATTTTACAAACAGCGTTGTTTCTTCTTTTTTAAAAGCAAAAAATTATGTCAAAAAAAATGAAAAACCTGTTTTTTTAGAATATCAAACTTATAGATGGTATGAACATTGTGGACCAAATTTGGATGATCACCTAAAGTATAGAGATAAAAATGAACTATTATATTGGAAAAAAAATGATCCAATAAAGATTCTGGAAAACTTTCTTATCAAAAAAAAATGGATGAAGAATAATTCTATACAAAGTATGAAAAAATCAATTATCAAAAAAATTGATTTAGCTTTTAAATATGCAAAACGTTCATCTTTTCCAAAAAAGAAAGATCTATACAAATATTTATATAAATAAAAAATGAAACCTAGAAACTTGAAATTTACTGAGGCCATTAATGAAGCAATGATTTTAAGCATGAAAAGACAAAAAAATATAATTTGTTATGGTTTAGGAGTAGATGATCCAAAAAGAATTTTTAATACTACAAAAAACCTTAAAGAAATGTTTGGTTCAAAAAGAGTTTTTGATGTTCCGACCTCTGAGAATGCTTTAACAGGAATAGGAATTGGTTCTTCCCTTAACGGTTTGAGACCAGTTATGGTTCATCAAAGATTAGATTTTTTTTTATATGCCATGGATCAATTAATTAATACTGCAGCAAAATGGTCTTATATTTTTGGCGGGGTAAGATCTTTGCCTTTAACAATTAGACTTATTATCGGTAGAGGTTGGGGACAAGGTCCAACACACTCTCAAAGTTTACAATCTCTTTTTTTACACATTCCAGGATTAAAAGTTGTCATGCCTAGCAATTCTTATCAAGCTAAAGGTTTATTAAATGCGGCAATTTTTGACAATAACCCAGTTTTATACTTAGAACATCGTTGGCTTCACAATACCTACTCTAATGTTCCAAAAAAATTTTATAGATTAGCTCTTGATCAACCACAAACTTTAAAAAAAGGAAAAGACTTAACTATTGTAAGCATGGGTTATATGACCAATGAATCAATAATAGCTGATAAAATATTAAGATCTAATGGCATACAATCTGAAATTATAGATATGTGTGTTATGAGTCCACTAAATCTAACTAAAGTATTTGATTCTGTTAAAAAAACCGGACATTTATTAGTATTGGATACAAGTACGCCTATTTGCTCTTTATCAAGCGAAATAGTTTCACAAACTCTTATAAAATGCTTTTCTAATCTTAGATCAAATCCAGAAATTTTGGCTCTACCTCATGTACCTCAACCAACTAGTTTTTCTTTAACTAAAAATTTTTATAATAGTTATGAAGACATAATTAAATCTGTAAAAAAAATACTTAAAATCAAAAAAGATATAAAATTTAAAAAAAGCACCAAATTTTTTCATGATGTACCTGACGATAGTTTTAGAGGACCATTTTGATGAATTTTACAGCAGCAGTATTAACTAAAAATAGCAGTCCATTAAAAATAATAAATAAATTAAAATTTACAAAACTTAGGAGAGGTCAAGTTTTGGTTAGAATACTTCATAGTGCAATTTGCAGAAGTCAGATCATGGAAATCGAGGGAAAAAGGGGGAAAGATAAATACTTGCCACATCTACTTGGGCAT
>Ga0187827_10009725_pt1 | contig 10133 bp, 10 predicted proteins | sample ETNtaG_39_FD_167969 | JGI IMG/M metagenome (GOLD analysis project Ga0187827, IMG submission 167969) | Marine microbial and viral communities from oxygen minimum zone, Eastern Pacific Ocean - ETNP2014_SV_150_PacBio MetaG (Illumina Assembly) | ecosystem: Environmental > Aquatic > Marine > Hypoxic... | reverse complement strand
TGGTTACAGGCGAATCATTACCACGAGGACGAGTTTCGCCGGGAGTTGCAGGCGCAGCTGCTGGCCAGCAAGGTTCAGGCCGAAGTTCTGAGTGCTGTCGGCAGCGCGGCTGAGCAGGTGCGGGCGCGGCACGTGCTTGTCGCCACGCGTGAGCAGGCCGAGGCGCTACATGCGCAACTGGCGGCTGGCGCGGATTTTGCAACCATAGCGCTTGCGCACTCGCTCGACAGGAGCACGCGCGTTAATGGAGGAGACCTGGGATGGTTTCCGCGCGGCCTACTCACCACGCCGGAACTTGAAACGGTGGCGTTCGCGTTGATGCCCGGTGAGCGCAGCGGTATTGTGAAAACCTCGCTCGGTTTTCACCTTGTCGAGACTCTTGAGCACGACGTGCAGCGTGAACTATCGCCGCAGTCCGCGCTTGCGGTTCGGCAAGTGGCCGTGGAGAATTGGCTGGCGGAACTGCGCGCGGGGGCGGATATAGAGCGGTTTGGGCCATGACGAGCTGAACGGGGCAGGAGCACTGTTTATGCGACAACGCAGATTCTCGTTTCTTGACGTACTGACCTCGGCGTTGCTCTACGCGACGATGATGATCGGCGGTCTCTATCTGTTTATCTTCCTAGAACCGCAGACCGTCATCAACCCCTTCCCGCCGCCGACAATGCCGGTGCGGGCAGTGCTGGCGACCAATACGCCCACCCCGGCTCCCGCAACGCCTACCCCGCTGCCATCGCCCACCGCGCTGCCCACGGCCGTGCCGGTCGTGGTCGCCACCGAGACCAGCCCGCCGCCAACGGTTATTGTGGTCGCACCGGAACCGACGACCACCCCAACCACTGAGCCGACCGCCGCGCCGACGGTCTTCGCTTATGCGCTCCAGGAAGGCAGCATCGGTTACACCACGCAGTTTGCCTATCCGGATTTGGATTGCGCTTGGATGGGCGTCGCCGGGGCAGTTTTTGATGCTGCGGGCAACGCCGCGGAGGACATGATTGTGCACGTGGATGGCCCGGACGGATTCGCCATCGATGCTATCGCCGGAACCCGGCCCGAGTTCGGCCCGGCTGGTTACGAGGTGACGCTGGCGAACGCGCCGATGGCTAGCGACCAATTGTATGTCGTCCAATTGCTGGATGTGTATGGCGAGCCGGTTTCGGAGCGCTATGCAGTCACCACTTTCGATGACTGTGACCGTAATCTGATTCTGGTCAACTTCGTACACAACCAGTGACGGCGGTGCGTCGGCACGATGGGCACGCTCTATCTCATCGCCACGCCGATTGGTAATTTGGAAGACCTCAGCCCACGCGCGGCGCGCATGCTTGGCGAGGTTGATGTAATCGCGGCTGAAGACACGCGCCACACTCGCAAACTACTTTCCCATTTTAAAATAAATACCCCGCTCACCAGCTACTTCGAGCACAATAAACTGAGCAAGCTTGATGCCGTGCTGGGGGCGCTGCGCCGCGGCGATGTCGCGTTGGTCTCTGACGGCGGCATGCCCGCGATTTCCGACCCCGGCTATGAGTTGCTGCGCGCTGCGCTGGCAGCGGGCCACGAGGTGCGGCCGCTGCCGGGGCCTTCCGCCCTGCTGGCGGCGCTGGCGGCTTCAGGCCTACCGACCGATGCGTTTGTCTATTTAGGCTTTCTTCCGCGCAAGTCCTCGGAGCGCCGGCGGTTGCTGGCAGAAAACGCTTCCGACCGGCGCACGCTGGTCGTATTCGAATCTCCGCATCGGTTGCGCGCGGCACTGGTGGATATTGAAGCCGAGCTTGGCGAGCGCCCGCTGGCAGTGGCGCGTGAACTCACCAAGCTATACGAGGAAATCTTCCGAGGCGCGGTCAGCGCTGCGCGGGAGTACTTCTCGCAGGCACCAGTGCGCGGCGAGGTCACGATTGTCATCGGCGGCTGCCCACAGTCGGGGCAAGAGAAATGGTCACCGGCGCGGGTGCGCGCTGCGCTTCAAGCTGCGCTGCAGGCAGGCGAGAGTCGCGCTCTAGCGGCAAAGGCAATCGCGCAGCAGAGCGGTTGGCCCCGGCGCGAGGTTTATCGGTTGGAATTTCCGGATTGACCCCACTCGCCGAGCTATTCGCCGCTGAAATTGGGCTGGCGCTTCTCAAATAAACTGTCCAGCGCCTCGCGTAAATCGGCGCTGCGCAGCAGCTCCAGCTGCGAATCGATTTCTAGGTCTTGACTTTCGCGCAGCGGTAGCTCGTAGCCTCTGTCGATAATGCGTTTGGCGATTGCCACCGCGCGCGGGGGTAGCTGCAAGAACCCTTCGGCCAGCCCGACAGCCTCCACCTCCAACTCCTGCGGAGGCACGACGCGGTGCAGTAGCCCGCATTGCCGCGCGCGCTCCGCGTTAAAATTCTCAGCGAGCAGCACCATCTCCTTGGTGGTGGCGACGCCGGTCACGCGCGTGATGCGCTGCGTGCCCATGAGCACGGCGATGCTGCGTTTCACCTCCGGAAAGCCGAAGACGGCATCGGTGGCAGCGACGCGAAAATCGCAGCACAGCGCGAGAAGCAGGCCGCCACCGAGGCAATATCCGTGCAGCCGGGCGATGGTCGCTTTTTCCAATTGCTCGAATTCATCCAGGTAGTTCTGCAGGTCGCGTAGGCTTTCGCGGAAGGCGCCGGCCTGCTGGCCGACCAGTTCGCCGATGACGCGCACATCAACCCCGGAAGAGAAGTGTTTGCCCGCACTGTCCACAATCACCGCCCAGATGTCGTTGCGGTCTCGCAGGCGGCGCGTGATTTCGCGCAGCTGCTGGAATGTTTCCCGGCGCAGCGTGTTGTGCTGCTGCGCGCGGTTGAGCGTCAGGCGCGCGATGCGGTCTTCTCGCAGGATCCAATCAGTGTATTCGGGCATCGACCTCAGCCATTATAGCCCCACCGGAACACCGAACACCTTCCCGCCTAGGTTCAGTCCTAGGCGCGAGACGCCGCGCGTCACGCCTTCGCCCAGCCAGTACTTCTCGAAAAGGATTTTGCCCCAGTGCCACATGCGCCCCGAACGCGGCAGCGGCACCAGCGGGTCCGGCTCGGCGTAGAACTGGCCGCTGGCGAAACCGGCCGAGCCACTGCCGGTCTCGATCCAGCAAAAACCCAATCCGTCATATTCAGCCAGCGCGCCCGTGCCTTGAATCTCGGCGGCGATGCGGCGGGCAACAGTGTGCGCCTGACCTTCGGCGAAGACGCCCGCTTTAGGCAGCGGCTTGCCGTTCGCCAGCGTGACGTGCGTAACGTCGCCGATGGCGTAGACGTTCTCAGCGCAGGTTTGCAGCGTGTACCTGTGAACGGGTACCCAGCCGGCCTCGTTTGCCAGAGACGATTCCTGTGCCACGGGCAGCGCACGGTGCGGTGGCGTGGCGGCCAGGAAGTCAAAGGGCGCCGCGTCGCGGTTGGCAAAAAGCAATTCTTTGCGCTCCGCATCGATGCGCGTCGGCTGCAACTGCGGGTTGAAGTGGATCTGTTTTGACTCCAGCATACTGACCACCGCGTGCCCCATCGCGGGGCCGGCCACGCCCATGGGCAGCGGTTCTGGGGTGTAGACTTGCAGCTCGCATTTCTCGCGGATGCCGCGCTGCCGCAAATGGTCATCCAACAGCAGTGCCATCTCATAGGGCGCCGCCGGGCACTTGTAGGGTACTCCGGAGACCAGCACTCCCAATCGCCCGCCCTCGAAGCGTTGCAGCGCCGACCACAGTCCAGAAGCGCCTTCCAGATTAAAGGGCGTGTAGGCCGCCTCGCCGAAACCGGGCATGGCTGCGGGCGAGAGGTCCGCGCCCAGCGCGACCACCAGATAATCGTAGTTCAGGTCGCCGTTGCTGCTGCGCACGCGCGCGCCGTCCAAGTCGATCTCGTGCGCCTCCGCCGCGACCAGTTCCACATCGGGGCGCAGCAGACGCCGCAGGTCTTTGGTGATTTGTTGCGGCCGCCGCCAGCCGACCATTACCCACAGCAACGAGGGGGTGAATACGTATTCAGCGCGCTTGTCTACCACGATGACGCGATGCTCCGCGCCGAGTTGCTTGCGCAACGCGTTGGCGGTTACGATGCCGCCCACGCCGCCGCCCAGAATTAGAATTGTCTTGCCGGTCATTGTTTCTCTCCTTTAGGCTTCTTCACGTCCGTTAATGGTTTCACCTGTCCTAGCGAGTACGCGCTCCGGGTATTCCGGTACGTTGGCCTTCGTCCTTCACTACTTCCACGCGAGGCTATTGTTTGACGAGTATGCGTTCCCTATGGCGATGGTCGCATGAGGGCAGCCGGGCAGGCAGTCGCCGCAGCCGTTGCAGCAACCCATGTCGATCAGCGCCGGCTCGTCGGCGTCAATCTTCAACACGGTGCGTGTTTTGCAGACCACGTGCGCCGGGCGCGCGGCGGTCCCAGGTGTGGTCATCCACAGCCGTCGGCGCCCCACTTAGCTCAATCGTCCACATGCTCGAGCGCGATTTTTCATTGCCGTGACAGCGCCCATCGCTGTGTTTCAGAAGACCAGTACCTCATCGGCTGCCAGCGTCCACTCGCCGAGAAGGTCCATGCTGCCGGGCTGCACGCCCTGGATAATCAATTCTTCGACTACCATTTCAGACCCGAGCCCGCGGGCCTCCGCGCACGTCCCTCAAGTGGCCACTTCGCCCAGGCGGGCGATTGAGCGCAGCATGCGCCCGATGTTGTAATAGCCATCGGGCGTCCTCTGATTGGCGATGGCGCAGTTGACCCCATCGCCAATCAGGAACATGCGCACGCTGGCCTGCGGGCGCTTGACCAATTCAAGGGCCATGCGCAGCGCGTTATACGGGCGCTCGTTCCCGTAAGGTCCGTCGTTGATGACGAACAGGTAGTTTTTCGGTGCGTCAGTCATGTTTTGCCTCTTGGAATGTCCTAATATGTGAACCCACGTTTCAGGCCATCACCTGAATCTATCCTTCTGGCGCAGGTATGATCTCCCCAATCACTTCGCCCGGCGTCGACAGTCGTGCGCACCACGCCGTGAACCGCGCTGGCGACTGACCCGCTTATGACATATGGAACGCCAAACCTCTCCAGCGCATGCGTGACGATGAGCGTCACGGAAATTGGGTCAGCAGCCATCAGGGGTTTTCTTCGTGTGGGCCGTACACGCGTTCGGCTTCGGCGCGTACATCTGGAAAGAGTGCGGACATGGCTGCTGCTGCCCCACATTATAACCGTGATGACCGCCCAGGCTACGCACCCCGGCTGCCGGAGGGCAGCCTTCTCTGGCGCGGCTGTAAGAATCCCGCCCTCATCTGCGTCGATTGTATTGAGCCAACACAAACCCAACGAGAGGAAATCACCATGACGAAAGCAATCTGGAAAGACACCGTGCTGGCGGATAGCGACGACACCATCATGCGGGGGGCAACCACTATTTCCCACCCGAACCGCTGCAGAGCGAGTATTTTCGCGAGAGCGAGAAGCGTTCAACCTGCCCATGGAAAGGGAAGGCGAGCTACTTCGACATCATGGTGGCCGGGGAGACGAACGCCGCAGCCGCCTGGGTTTGTCGATAGCCCAAAGCTGTCGCCGGAAAGATTAGGGACTATGTTGCGTTCTGGGGCGGCGTGAAGGTTGGCGATTGGAGATGACTGAGTTCGATGCGATAGTGATTGCGTCAGGCCACGCACCAGAAATCTTCATTGTCCGTGAAGCGCCAGTCTTGCAGCCGCGCGCGGATTAGCGCCCGTGCGCCACGCGAGCCGACCGCAGCCAGCAACGCAGCGCGCGCGTGCTGCCGCCACAGGTCCGGCAGCTCATCGGCGTGGTGGATCGGGCGACCGCGCAGCGTGCGGTCTATTTTGCCTGCATCGATATCCACAAAGGCGACTAACGGAGCGCCTCCGCGCACAAGGTGTTTGGAGAGGCGCCGGCCCATTTGCCCCGCGCCCCAGATGATGACAGCGTCGCGGCCGCGCAGCGGGCCGCGCAGCAAATAGTGAGCCTTGGCGCGCAGGAAGTTCTCCACCGAATAGCGCGCGTCGGTGCGCGTGGCGCGCGCAGGGTGGTCACGCCAGCGCAGCAAGGTCTGCGTAATTTTTTCCATTCGCTTCCCCGCCAGATGGTAGCGCAGCCAGAGGTCGTAATCCTCCGCCCAGCCGCGCTCCTGATAGCCGCCCAGCGCCAACAGCTCGGCGCGGCGCAGCATGACGGAAGGGTGAGGCAGCGGGCTTTCGATGAACATGTCGCGCGCGATTTCGGTCGGCGTGGTCAGCGCGTTCAACCATTCGACGTAGCGGTGGAATCCTTCCGTCACCGTGTTGGCCGGAAAGGGCTCGACAAGGCAGCTGACCACGCTCAGCCCCGGTTGTGCGCGCAACCGCTCGGCCTGCAGCTCCAATCGGCGTGGGTGCGCGAGGTCATCAGCGTCCATGCGCGCTATAAACTCGCCCCGACAGGCAGCTAGGCCGCGGTTGAGCGCTTCAATCAGGCCGACGCGCGGGAGCTGGATGGGGCGCACGCGCGGGTCTTCTGCGGCGCAGGCCTGCAGGATTGCTCCGCTCTCATCGCTGGAGCCATCGTTCACCGCCACCACTTCGAAATCCGGCAGCGACTGCGCCCGAAGGCTGGAAAGCGTTTCGGGGAGCGTGGTCGCCGCGTTGTGAGCTGGCATCAACACGGAGACATCCGGGGCGCTCATGTGCTCATTCTACCCCGGGGAGCGATAGAATCACATTGAGACTCTCGCCGTCACTGGTGTCCTTCGGACGCATAGAATCCAGAAAGCATGAGAGTGACTTTACCGGCCGCGCGCGCACGGTATAATTTCGCAGCGGCAGGCGCACAGCCTTTGGCCGCGCCCGGCATCATATCGCGAGGTCAGATCAGAAATGTCCCCCAGTGACGGCATCACCCGAATGAACGTTCCCGGCCCCAGAGCGCAGGCGCTGATTGCGCGTGACGAGAGCGTGGTTTCGCAGGCGTACGGGCGGCCATACCCGTTCGCCATGAGCCGCGGGCAGGGCGCGCGCGTTTTCGACGTGGACGGCAATCGCTTCCTCGATTTTGTGGCCGGAATCGCGGTCAACGCCACCGGCCACTGTCATCCGCGCGTGGTGGCGGCACTGCGAGAGCAGGCCGAGAAGTTCCTGCATGTTTCATCCGATTATTACCACGAGCAATGGGTGCTGCTGGCGGAAAAACTGAACCAGCTGCGCCCGTTCATCGAACCGGCGCGCGTCTTCATGGTCAATTCCGGCACCGAGGCGGTGGAAGCAGCGCTCAAGTTGGCGCGGCATCACACCGGCCGCGATAAGTTCATCGGCTTTCTGGGCGCATTCCACGGGCGCTCCACCGGCGCGCTCTCTTTCACCGCGAGCAAGACGACGCAGCGCGAGGGATTTGGCATGATGCCCGGGGTGACGCACATTCCCTATCCCGACCCGTTCCGCCCGCTGCTGGCGGCGCAGCCGGGTGACGCTGATTGCGGCGAGACTGTCATACGCTATCTGGAAGAGGTGATCTTCCGGCGGCTGCTCTCGCCGCAGCAGGTGGCGGCTGTGCTCGTGGAGCCGATTCAGGGCGAGGGCGGCTACATTGTCCCGCCCGAGAGTTTCTTCGCGCGCCTGCGCGCCCTGTGTGACCGGCACGGCATTCTGCTAATCGCCGATGAAGTTCAGAGTGGCATGGGGCGCACCGGCAAGTGGTGGGCCATCGAGCACTGGGGGGTGAAGCCCGACATTATTTGCAGCGCGAAAGGCATCGCCAGCGGGCTGCCGCTGGGCGCGATGATTGCGCGCGAGCGCATTTCCACCTGGCCGGCCGGTAGCCACGGCAACACCTTTGGGGGTAACCCGCTGGGCTGCGCGGCGGCGCTGGCGACGATTGCGGTGCTGCAAGAGGGCGCGCTGCAGAATGCCCGCGAACAGGGCGTGTTCCTGCAGGACGCGCTTGCGGAAATCGCGGCGCGTCACGCTGCCATCGGGGATGTGCGCGGAAAGGGGCTGATGATTGGAATCGACCTGGTGCGCGAGCGCGATTCGCGCGCTCCGGCGAAAGCGCTCGCGGAGCGGGTGGCGCAGCTTGCTTTTGAACACGGTCTGCTGCTGCTGCCCGCCGGCGAGAGCGTGGTGCGCATGGCCCCGCCGCTGGTGCTCACGCGCGCTGAGGCCGAGGAAGGCCTCGTAATCTTCGAGCACGCGCTGACGCTGGCCGAGGCCGAGCCGCGTTAGCGCCCTTCTTTCACGTCCGCTATGTCCAAGTCGGCGTAGCTCTCGCGGCGGCGGATGAGGCGGTGGCTATCGCCCTCCACCAGCACCTCCGCCGGGCGCGGATGCGCGTTGTAGTGCGAGGCCATGCTGTAGCCATAAGCGCCCACATCCATCACCGCCAGAAGATCGCCACACTGCAGCGGCGGCAACTCGCGCTCGCGCGCGAGATAGTCGGCCGATTCACACACCGGCCCGGCCACGTGGGTGGGGAGCGGAGCAGCCGTCTGGGAGGCCGCCTGCAGCGGCAGCACGCGGTGATAGGCGTCGTACAGCGCCGGACGCGGCAGCGCGTTCATGCCGCCATCCATCACCAGAGTGCGCGCCGAGCCGGTTTGCTTTGCGGCCTGCACACTCAGCAGCAGCGCGGCGCTATCGGCCGGCAGGCTGTGCCCGGGCTCGACGATTAAGCGCAATTGGCTACCGCGGGCGCGCTCCCCTCCGGACGGTACTGCACCGGGAAGCCGCCGCCGATATCGAGTGTGTCCCACGTTTCAGGAAGCTCCGCCAGAAAATCGAGCGCGCAATCCAGAACGGCCAGCAGCGGGGCCGTTTCGGGCAGCTGCGAGCCGATGTGAATGTGCGCGCCGCGCAGCTCCAAGTTTGGCCACTGCGCTTTCGCCAGCCGGCGGGCGTCCTCGGGCGGCAGGCCGAATTTCGAATCTGCGCTGCTGCTCCGTAACATCTAGCAACACTTGCTTGGTGATTGACTCAATCCACTGTTCGATTATCTCGCGAACGGTAATGGTGTTCATCTCTCTAGTTACCCGACACTTGCCCAATCACCGGTCTCGCGCATTAAACCAGACCGCACATATTCAATAGTTCTACTGGTGCACAGTGGAAATTTAGACAACTCTAGATAACCATCGATCTGGTTTTCTACACTAACAATTTTCCCGCGGTTGCATTTCGAAACCGCGCCATGGTTCCGATGAGTGTCTGTCGCTTTAGTGCGAAACAATCGTTACCTGGTGTGACCATACCTGACACTGTCGTGAGACCGCATCGGTACTCGGATTCTTGCAGGAGGAGCCCTGACATTTCACAGAAATCACCATGGCCACCATTCGGATAGCAGAAATGAGCAGGCGCTCGTCCTAATTCCTGATGGATCTTTATTCGACTTCGCAGAATCTCACCCCGCATTTGTTCTACCTCTAGATCGGGACGCAAGTAGGCATGGGTGCAGGTATGACTGCCAATATCTACACCATTGCTATGTAAAGTACGCACCTCGTTCCAATTCAAGTAGTCGAAGCTTGAAAAGCGCGATCTTATCTCCTCAATTTCACCGACGCCAAATTGCAAAAAAAACTCTTTTAAAACCGATTGCCTTCTATTTTCAGACATGGGTTTTATCGTGTCAGAAATTTCAAATCGGAGATTCGCTCGTTGTCTGCGATTGTGTGCCGGTCTGATTTCCCAAGAGCCTTCGCGGCGGGGTACCCGGAGAGTGCGATTATCGCAGCACATGACTACCATAGGTATCAAGTCGGCCCAATGGTTCTTCTTCGTGCCAACCAAATCTGTGATGATAAACACGGTCATGGGGAGACCATCTTCTTCTTGGAGTATCTGCAAGGCGCATGTAAGGTTGTTTCGAAACCCATCGTCAAACGTAAGGATCACCCAGTTGTTGGGAATCGAATTACCTAACTCCAGCTGGCCCACGAGTTTTGCCAATGAAACGATGCGGTAGTATTTTTTGATGTGACGTATCTGTTTGCGGAAAAGGTCCGCGGAGATGTGACTTACCTCGACGGCTGGATCGACTACATGCGGGGTTACGCCATGGTAATTCAAGACAACCGCTCCACGTCGCCGTCGCCGGAGCGCGGGCGCAGTCACGAGGGAAACCGCACCCTCGCTGATGTCACGCATATACCATGCAGCACTG
>Ga0187827_10009723_pt1 | contig 10133 bp, 3 predicted proteins | sample ETNtaG_39_FD_167969 | JGI IMG/M metagenome (GOLD analysis project Ga0187827, IMG submission 167969) | Marine microbial and viral communities from oxygen minimum zone, Eastern Pacific Ocean - ETNP2014_SV_150_PacBio MetaG (Illumina Assembly) | ecosystem: Environmental > Aquatic > Marine > Hypoxic... | reverse complement strand
GGGGGTGGGCGTAAACCTGCGTATTGGCAGAATGGCCTTACGTGTGGATTACGCTTATGTGAATTATGATGTGTTGAAACAGACCAATCAGTTCGCTATTGGACTGGAATTTTAATCGTGGAAATTCAGGAATGAGAATGACTATATTCGTCCCTCATTCTACATACGATTCCATTTAAAACAATTCAGAACTTTCTGACGAAAAATAAAAATAGGAGATAATCATGCAATTAAAGGCTAATTCATTTTTGGCATTAATAGTATTTCTGTGTGTATCAACGTCACTTTATGCACAGCATAAGGATATTTCAAAACTTATTGAAGAACGTGTGAAAATCAAGGATGGACAAAGATCCTTTAACACTCATGGTGTAACATATAATCACGGAAAAGCTCCACAGGTAAACAACCGTGATTCCAATTTTTCTTTCACCCTCATCGATTCATCTAAAAATGGATATGGTGCATATTATAAGACTACAAACCCATTGGCTTATGGTGTGGATGAAGGCTATTTTGCTGTTTATCGTCAGTGGATAACTGAAGAGGCAACCCATGGTATCATTGGTGCCGCTCAATCAGAAGATGGTGAAGATTGGTTCACATCCCAAGCACTGAATATGGCATATCCCACAGGTGATGAATCGCCTAATCTTCCAACAGCCACGGGGACACCACAAGGAAGGTATCCAAGTGCGGGATACGCTGAAGGTGCAAAACCTACCGCTATATGGAATGAATATACCAATGCATCTTTTGGTGGTGGCTCAACTGGTGGATATCCACTCCATACGTACAATACATTAGGAATGGGTGAAGATGCCTATTGGGTCGCTCCAGTTCAATCCAATTCAGGCTGCGCAACATTCCCCTGTGATCCGCCAGATCTTTGGAATGGAAATGCAATGCTGATTCCAGAAGGTAATTCTTATAAATTCTTAGCCGCCTATTCATGTTGGTCCACCGCTCTAGACTATGCAGAGAAAACCTATATGATCACAAGCTCCTATCATACCAGTGGGTATAATTTGTTGAATGACCCTTATGTCTGGACAGATGATCTGGAAGTAACAGATGAGGGAGACTCATTATGGTATGGTGCAGGATACATTTCCACAGCAGATTATCATATCAACGCTGATGGCGTCGGATATATGGTTCAGGTTGGCTGGGCTAATTTAACCGATATAGATGGGAATGATAATGATGTTGAGGAGCACGTAGGTCAGAACCAGGGAATTTTCTACAAAATGACAGATGATTATGGTGATTCTTGGACAGATGATGGCGGATTCAAAAATTCTGGTTACCATGTGATTCCTGATGCGGTTGCACTGCGTTTGACTGATTCACTTTACAATGTGTGGACCGAAGAAGAAAATGAATATTATTGGCATTATGGAGATTCATTATTCTTCGAAGATGATACAACAGAAGATGGTGAATATATCCCTTATTTAATGGCCCCGGGTTGGCGACCATTTTACACCTTTGAAATGAAAACAGATGCTGAAGGTGGACTACACATTGTTTTCCCGACTTTGAGAAGCATTTGTTACGATTACAATGGCGGATGTGATGATAATGATGATGACGGGTATGCTGATTCATTGTATTATACGTGGACATTAGGAGGGTCAGGTATCATGCATATTTACAGCCCGGATCCCATGTCAGGTGAAGATAATTGGACTGCTTCTTTAGTACATGATATGGCGGCTGATTATGAAGCCGAGTGGATGCAATCTAATATTGCAACAATGTTTCATGATGGTGATAGCGATTTCTTCGGTACCATGCAGTATTTCTATCCAAATATTACCATGAGCGCTGAATCAGATGGTACAATGTGGTTTGCTATATCTGGGATGTCGGACTATGGGTACAGTGCAGACAGTTCGATAATACCTTTAGATATTGACGTTTTTATGGCAAAATCAACTGACAATGGACTCCATTGGTCTGAAGCAGAAAATGTGACCGAAACAGAAACGACCGGAGAACTAACGGACTTAGGATATCCATCCGAAGCAAAATTAGAAGCTGGTTTGCATATTGCCAGTCAGGGTATGGATGAATCTGTGGGAGTTTTTTATCAAATGATGGATCCTAATGTAAATACGATTGTGGATAATGATGGCTATGAAGATTACAAGCAATGGGTCTATGTAGGTGTCTACGAGAATGATTGGGAATATGAGGATACTACGAGTGTTGGCATTGATAAAGATCTTACTCCCAAGGATTTTACCTTGAATCAGAATTATCCAAATCCATTCAACCCGATTACGCAGATTCAATATGAAATGAAATCTGCTGGTCAAGTAAACATGGAACTATTTGATATTCGTGGTGCAAAAGTTCGAACACTTATCAATGAGAATAAGCCTGAAGGTTCCTATAAGTTTGCATTTGATGGATCACAATTATCCAGTGGTGTTTATTTCTACAGCATGACATCAAACGGAATTACCAAAACACGTAAACTCGTCTTAATGAAATAATTCTAACTCCATTAAATAATCGATGAAAAAAGTGGGGTATTGTTTATGAGGACAATGCCCCACTTTATCGTTTTAGATATAAAGAAAGGGGAACCCTTATGCATTCAATACTAATTCTCATTACAACATTAAGTCTTTTATTCGCAAAAGATATTAACTACAAAGTTCAATCAATCGAAAAAGATGCAACCAGTCCATCTTCCACTCAGGTGGGAAATGATATCCAGGTTAATGAACTTAGAGCATCTCGTGAAGATACCACCACAATTTGGTTCGAAGATTTTGAAGGGGACATATCAGGATGGGTCATAGACTCCCAGTGGGAATTAACTGAAACGGAATCTAACAGCCCTACCCATAGTCTGCATATAGACGATAGTAATTATGATATTATTTCTTCAGCCATTTCTCCAATTATGACTTTCCCGGAAATAGATGAAAACTCTGGGATTAGTTTTTCCTTCGCCTTGAATTGTAACCTACCTGATTATGATGGTTCTGGCGATAATTATCTTGAAGATTACTATTGGGTTGATATCGCAAATTTAAGTGATGTTCCAGTCTATTTTCATTCATCATCATCGGATGCTTATGAAGGACAAAGCTGGTGGTGTGCTGATACAGATGTTGGTGGATATACCGATGCCTGGGTACAGGTATTGCAGTCTCCCGTGATTACAGTTCCCGTTGGAGGAGAATTGTCTGCAATGATGAAGTGGGGCATTGAAGCATCTGCTGGTGCGTCTGTTGCAGGTACCTGCACAGATGGCTGGGATGCTGCGAATGTCAGAATCTCTAATGATGGTGGAAGCACTTGGAATCTTTTAACCGGTGATGATGTTTACGATTTTGAATATGGTTATGGCTGGATTTATAATGATGTTGAATATGATTGTGGTGGTTCCTTAGAGCAGGTCGCTGCAGGATGGGGTAACCAGGCAGATTGGCATGAGGTTACTTTTGATCTAAATGCGTATGAAGGCCAGGATGTACTTATTCGGTTTGCTTTTGGTTCAGACCCTGCATACTCAGCACCCGATGACAATACTTTGACCGGTTTTAAGGTAGATAATATAACAGTCACAAATGGTGATGGAGATGTTGTTTATTTTGATAATGCAGATGACGAGACATCTATGATTCCTATGAGCGGACTTGATTTTGCATGGGATCAGGTATTTTATGATTATGGGGATATTACACGCCCAGGTGGTCTAGGTTGGGATAGTTATGATGCCGGAGATCCTTTTAACGGAAATATTATGCTAGACCTTTCTGATTTAGCCGGTTCCGATGTCCGGTTCCGATGGAAAGTTCGGCTTGATGACAATGATGATGGGGGTAATGGTGATGGTTTTTTTATTGATGATATCCATGTTTGGGAAGTTAATTACAATGTTATACCCACGGTTCAAAATCTAAATATTTATAGTGAAGACAGCCAGGTCTCACTTACTTGGGATATGCCGCCATCAGAATCTTATAATAACGATGAAGTTTCAAATGATGATGGTTCGCCTGAAAATAGTTGGGCCTGGGGCGTAGAAACAGTTAAGTATGCATCTGTTTTTGATATGCCCTATGGGACTGAATCAGTGGTAGTTCATTCTGCTAGTTTTGCTCCAAACTCTTTAGATGATCAACCCATTTCGGCAGAGATTGAAGCATATAATGTTTCTCCCATAGGTGTCCCCGAAACGGTACCTGTTTATACGACAACTGCTACGCTGGAAGATGAGGCTTGGACTAGTATCGAATTTTCAGATTGGACTTTTGAAGGTGATTTTCTCATTGCATTGGTCGTTGATTCCACAGTTTATATGAGTATTGATGAGGATGCAACTACTGCCTATTCTTATATTTCCAGTCCGGATTTTGGTTCGGATGACTGGTTCCGGATTAATGATATTCTGGATACAGGAGGTGAATGGCTGATCCGTTCCGTCGTCACCACAACCGGTACGGCCGTTGATCCTGGATTTAATGTTTATCGTGATCCTGGTGTAGATGGTAGCGAATGGCAACTCATGTTCAATGGGCAGAATATTAGCACAAATGAATATGTTGATAACCTGACAGAAAACGGAATAGAATATTGTTATAAAGTTTCTGCAGTTTATGGAAATGAAGAAAGTGATCAGGCGGGTCCCGTGTGTGCAACTCCGGAATCAAATTCTATTTATGAAATTGCTCATGATGATGGGAGCGCAGAAACAAGCTATAATTTCGGTACCCTAAATTATTTCGCTGTGAAATTCACACCATCCGGTTACCCCGCTGATCTTTACCGAGCTAGTATTTACACTGCTGGGGCTACTAATGGTGTTGGATTAGTTCATGTTTGGGATGATGATGGTGAGAATGGATCGCCAGGGACAATATTATTAGAAGGACTTCCCATCACATTTGTAGGCAGTACCTGGAAATACATTTCTTTATCCGACTTTAATATTACCATTAATGAAGGTAGTTTTTATGTTGGAATGCAAGAAATGAATCCGCCACCCATCGGAATAGATACAGATAGCCCTTCCACAAATAGTATTATTAATATTGACGATGGGAGTGGTTGGGAACCTTTAGGTAATTATTTTGAGGGTGCGTTGATGGTTCGTGCAGAATTAGATTCTATGAATGCTCTGGGAATTGATGATGGTATAACTGTGAATATTCCAGAATCTTTCGGGCTCAAGCAGAATTTCCCAAATCCGTTTAACCCTACAACTACGATCGAATTTGATTTGGCATCAGGCGCATTTGTTTCAATAGTGCTTTATGATGTAACCGGGCGGGAAGTAAAGACACTTGTGAATAGCAACTTTCAAGCAGGCCATTATGTATTCGACTTGAATGCAAGTGAGTTGCCATCTGGTATGTACTTTTATAAGTTGACAGCCCAAAATTTTGAAGGTCAAATGATCTTTTCATCAACCAAAAAAATGGTATTGATGAAATAAATCACTAATTGAAAGAAGATGGGTGAATACTCATCTTCGTTATATAAAAAGAGAATAGCCCTTTGAAAAAAATTATTTTCGTATTTAATCTATTCGTTATAAGTGCTATCTATGGCGATATCTATTCTGACCGTATTCTGGTTTATATTGATAATTCCATTACTAATTTTCAGGTTCATAAAAATACAGGCCGCACAAACCTGGAAGAGTTAAACCGAAAGTTGGATGAATTAGCGGTAGATAAAATTCAGCAATGGCTACCCAATGCAAGACCGACAGATCGAGACGGGGATATTTATTTAAATCGATACTATGTGATCAAATTATCTTCCCCTCGAACGGATATTTTAACGCTAGTGAAAGATGTTGAATTATTATCATCAATTCGTTTTTCTGAAACCATGGGTATTAACCGTCCTGACTATATACCGAATGATCCATCCTGGAACCAAGAATGGCATATGCAAAATATTGAAGCAGATCATGCTTATGATCTTTGGGATATTGATGGTGGCGAGATTCCCGGGCAGATGTCAGAAGGTATTATGATTGTTGGAGTTTCGGATGATGCTATGGATTGGGATCATCCGGATTTGATTAACAATATATGGCAAAATCTTGGAGAAGATGCAGATGGTGATGGCGTTGTACTTGTCCAAAGTGGAAATAGTTGGATATTTGATTCTGGTGATGAAAATGGTGTGGATGATGATAACGATGGCTATATTGACAATTTTATTGGCTGGGATATGGCAGATAATGATAATGATCCTACTTATAATAACAATAGTTCTCTGAGTCATGGTACTCTTGTGGGCGGATGTATTTCTGCTACAACAAATAATAATACTGGTATAGCATCAGTAGGCTGGTCGGTAAAATTGATGCCATTTCGATGTTCCAATGCAGGTGAATTTATTGAAACTGGTTACAATGGAATTTTGGGTGCTGCACAAATGGGTGCCAATGTGATCAATTGTAGTTGGGGAAGTACAGGCGGGGGAAATCAATCTGTGATTAATACAGTTTATAATACTTATGGCTGTATCATTGTTGCAAGTGCAGGAAATGGTGGTGATGATGGGAATACAGATTTTGGAATGCATTATCCTTCCGGGTTAAATCATGTAATCTCTGTGTCGGCAACTGGCCCAGGCGATAATTTTGGTTGTTGGGCAACAGCCGGAGAAACAGTTGATCTGTGCGCACCCGGAGAAAGTGTGTATACAACGAGCCTGGGAGGCGGGTATGGTTCTGCCTGGGGTACATCATTCTCATCACCCATAACAGCTGGCGCAGTTGCACTTTTATGGTCAAAATTTCCAACTGCTGATCAGGAATGGGTGGAAGAAAGAATCATTACTTCCACTGATGAATTCTCTGATATGACTGGGTCCTGTCAAGGCACTAGCTTGGAAGGCATGCTAGGCTCAGGACGATTGAATATTAATAAAGCATTGACTGCAGGAATATTTCCAAGCCTGTCTTTTCAGGATCTCAATTATCAAAATGATTCAGATGGAGATGGTGTATTCAACCCTGGCGAACAGGTAAATGTTAAACTTGTGATTGCAAATGGAGAAGGTTGGGCTGATGCGGAAAATGTAATTGCGACTCTCACGACTGAAGATGATCGAATTGAAATTTTAGATAATACAATCGTATTTGATAATCCCATCCTCGCGGGTATTTCAACCTTTACCTTGAATGATCATTTTTTATTACATTCACTTAGTAATGCCCAGCTGGGAAATATTCCCTGCATAGTTCATTTACAAGCAGGAGCAAGTGAGCCTTACTATGAAATCGATGTTGATATTTCTGTTTCTCTTTCCTTAAATCAATATGGGTTTCCAATAGAAGGCGTTTCCATCAAATCATCTCCACTTATTGCAGATCTAGATAATAATTCACTTGGAGAAATATATTTTGGTAGTGAAGATGATAACATGTACGGTTACATGGTTGCCGGATTCCCTATATTAGGATTTCCCTTTGAGGCTGGTGATAAAATTCAATCCAGTCCTGCCGCAGGTGATGTTGATGGAGATGGTAATAATGAAATTGTCTTCGGGTCTGATGATGGAAAGCTTTACATCCTGGGCACAAATGGGAACCCGGAATTAGCTTATTTAGTATCCGGTTTTATCATTGGTGCTCCTGCATTGGGTGATTTTGATGGCGATAATGATTTGGAAATTGTTTTTACAACGCAAAATAATTCATCAGGAAAACTGTATGCCATTCATCATACTGGTGAGAATTTGGATGGATTTCCTGTGGATCTGGATGAAAAAATGGTGGTGGGTGCTGCTCTTGGCGATTTGGAAGGAGATGGATTTTTGGATATTGTCGTTACAACATATGAAGACAATATTTACGCAATCAATAGCGATGGATCAATTAAATCCGGTTTTCCATATGTGGCATCTCATCGATTTAAATCGCCTGCTACTCTGGTTGATTTAGATGGTGATAATGATCTAGAAATTGTAGCGGGGAATGATGATGGGAATCTTTATATCCTTCATCATGATGGTACAGTCATGACAACCTATGATGTAGGGGATGATATTCGAGGCGGTATTTCAGTTGCTGATATTAACGATGATGGCAGTAATGAATTATTATTTGTTGGTTATGATGATAAAATTCATGTTTGGAATCCCACGACAGAATCAGAATTGGATGGTTGGCCTTACGATATGGGAAACAATGCTCTATCATGCCCGGTAACAGCAGATTTAGATAATGACGGTGATTTGGAAATTGTCACCGCCATGAAATCAGGTACGATTTATATTTTCCATCATGACGGATCAATTTTTAATAATTTTCCTTATACTGTTTCCGGGAATATTGAAACAACTCTCGCTATTGGGAAATTGGATACCGATGATGATTATGAAATAGTCTTTGGTACGACATCGGGACTACATGTAATTGATATTAAATCGGAGAGTGGTGAAAGAGACTCTTGGAAATTGCATCGAGGGAATATGATGAGAACTGGATTATATAATGTCACCCTGACTTCGACCAATCCAAAAGATCAAATTGTACCAGACAAATTTTATGTGAGTCAAAATTATCCAAATCCATTTAACCCGTCAACAACCATCGAATTTGATTTGGCATCAGGTGCATTGGCTTCCATAATACTTTTTGATGTAACTGGTCGGAAAGTAAAAACACTTGTGAATAGCAACCTCCATGCAGGTCATTATGTATTTAAATTGAATGCTAGCAAGTTGCCATCCGGTATGTATTTTTATCGGCTGAACGCAAATGATCCATCGGGGGAGATGATATTTTCTGCTACAAAAAAACTGGTCTTGATGAAGTAATCAATGTATGATAAGTTACCTGTGGATTAGGGAGAATTATATGAGGATATTACCAAAATTTATTTCTATTATTATTTTTTCATACAATTTTATTCTTTTGCAAGAATATCAGGAAGTATGTGGTACACCAGAGCCAACTGAGGAGGAGATCAATGCCACAAGGATGCTTGTAGATGATTACTGGGATTTAAATGGGAGAGATGGTCGTGATAATGATCCAGTACATATATTGGTTGCGTGGCATGTAATATATAGTTCCTCAGGTCAAGGAAATATTAGTGATGCGACCATTGAGAATGCAGTTAATGGTTTGAATAGCGCATATAATGAAACATTCAATTATTACTTTACACTTGATACAGTAACGAGAACCATGAGCGATGAATGGTTTGAAGTTAGTTCTGATTCAGCAGCTGTATATTCATTTCAGGAAACGGCAATGAGAGATTCATTAAGTATAGACCCTGTCCATTATTATAATGTTTATTCTGTAAAGACACTTGCTTCTGGAGGTTGGATTACTTTGGGTTGGAATTATTTTCCAATGTGGAATATAGAAAGCAGTATCTGGCAAGGTACTACAATTCATTACCAATATATTAATAGTGGTACGCTACCTCATGAATGTGGCCATTATGTAGGGTTGATTCATACTTTCGAAGGAGGTTGCTCTGGTTACAATGATGCTGTGGATGATACCCCAGCTATGTCGGAAGATGCAATATATTCTTGTAATCAAAGCCAAGACAGTTGCCCAAATGATCCTGGTAATGATCCCGTTACAAATTATATGAACTATTCAGACTGCCAGAATGTGTTTACAGATGGCCAAGCTGAACGCGCATATGCAATAATCGAAAGTTACCATCCGGGTCTTTTAGAAAATGAGTTTTATTATCCCAGTTTATCTGTTAGTGGGCTGAATTTTACCAATGATACCGATGGAGATGGAATTTTCAATCCTGGGGAGACAATAAAAATTAAGCCAAGCATAACCAATTATTGGGGGGCAACTGCAGATGATGTGTATTTAGTCCTTTCAACGGATGATGAAAGATTGGCAATTACAGATAGCATTATTCAATTTCAAAATCCTATTGGTCCGGGTGAAGTGACTTTTGAACTATTAGATTGGTTCGAAGTTTATGCTTCTGCGGATGCTCAATTAGGCAATATTTTATGTAATATTAATATTACAAGCGGTAGTGAAGAGTATCCTTATGAAATCGATGTTGATATTTCTGTTTCTCTTTCCTTAAATCAATATGGGTTTCCAGTAGCAGGCGTTTCTATTAAATCTTCTCCACTTATTGCAGATCTAGATA
>Ga0187827_10009719_pt1 | contig 10137 bp, 11 predicted proteins | sample ETNtaG_39_FD_167969 | JGI IMG/M metagenome (GOLD analysis project Ga0187827, IMG submission 167969) | Marine microbial and viral communities from oxygen minimum zone, Eastern Pacific Ocean - ETNP2014_SV_150_PacBio MetaG (Illumina Assembly) | ecosystem: Environmental > Aquatic > Marine > Hypoxic... | reverse complement strand
CTATCCATTTCCCACCCCATTTCGGTTTAATTACAAAGTCAATATCTTTATTAGTCATTGCGAGTCTAGCAATACTTGTATGCACATGCTCAAATAATTTTACAAATCCGCTATCTCGATTCTCAGGAAAATGTTCCTTTGGAAAATATTCAGTAAAAGATACTAACGAATGACCATAAGATATAGAAAAAAGTGTTACCTTTTTCCTGTGGTTACTGTTTTTGCGTTTATTTGAAGTATTATTTGATTTGACTTTTTCAACATATTCATCCATTCTTATACTGCCAAGGGTGCTGATTTTATCGGGAGTTACTATGCCTGATTTAACAATAATATCTTTTGTCAGATCATTTTGAACAATAATATGGCTACCAACAAATTTACCCAAATCACTATAAAATTTGTGATAAAAACTCCTAGATTTATTAAGAAAAATATTTTCATTTTGAAGTATTATATAAGGCACTCCGATTTCATTAGAAACTTTCCCTATGTCATAATCGCGTATATAATGAACGGCGGAACCAACAACACAGTCAACTTTTAATCTTAAATATAAAGATTTTAAAAACTTTTTTAAAAATGATCTGAGCTTTTTTTGCATTTTGACTACATCTTTATTATCTCCGGGAATAAAATAATTCATAGAACGTTTTATTTCACTAATATTTGAAGACCAAAAAAGTGCTAACAGTCTCATTTGCCATTTATAAGGAAGTAGTAAAACCCGAAATTGTTTACTATTTGACAGAACCGCCAAGTCCCCTCTAAACCGATGAGGGTTGATTGCCAATATTGTTGGTTTATTTAATGGAACTTCACCATCAATTGGTTTGACTACCTTTATTATTCTGCTGTAAGTTAATACAAAAGGCCATACTATCCCAAGTTTTGCAATTCCTTTAATTAGAATTTTGATGCTTAGATTTACTATTATTAACATAGGAATTGAAGATGTTTTAGTGGGTTAAATTTTTATTAAGATGTGTAATAAATATATGGTTAGTTAACAAAAGAGCAACCTGATAAAACTATTACCTGCTGCCTTTTCACCAGCAGGTCCTTCCACCATCAATTATCATGTTTGCACCTGTCATATAAGAAGAAGCCTCTGATACAAGGAAAACAACAGCAGCCTTATATTCATCCTTTTTAGCCATTCGGTTCATGGGAATATGATTTGTTAACTTTGCAACGAATTCATCATCCTGGTTCGCATAAACTCCACCAGGTGAGAGTGTATTTGCGCGTACATTTTTATCAGCCCAATATGTAGCCAGATACTTAGTAAGGCCAATTATACCATGTTTGATAATAGAATACGTAACAGGCTTCACAGGTTGTTGATGTTCAAGCAAGTTCGCCTTTCTGTAAATACGCTGGTCTGGAGCAATAACCCCCAGATCTGAAGCTATGTTAAGAATAACACCGCCTCCGCTTTTGGCCATATAAGTTCCCACAGCTTGACTACACAGGAATGCACCTGTTAATCCTACAGAAATATCTTTATTCCACATTTCGATGTTATAGTTTTCAAATCTGTCCCAACTATCATCTTGCGCTTTTCCGACTTTAGGATCATTCACCGCATTATTTATGAGAATATCTATATGATTAAAAACAGAAAGGACTTTACCCAATCCTGCTTTTACGGAATCAGGGTCGGTAATGTCCACATTCATTCCCATTGAGGGAACATTAAAAGTTCGTTTAATTCTTTTACCATGTTTGACGGCAATTTCTTCATTGATATCCCATAATATGGGAATCCCTCCTGCTTCAGCTATAGCATCAGAATGTTGAACTCCTAAAAGCCCCGCCCCACCGGTAATAATGGCAATTTTGTCATCTATTCTAAATTTTTGCAAAGAGTCTTTCATAACTCAACTTATCACTGTTACACTTCAATCCTTTTTGCCACACCTTCTTTCATTGATACTCTTGCTGCCTCAACAATTATTAATGATGCCTGTGCCGCTTCAAGATAACTCATATCTTCCCTGTTAAACTCATTTAAAAAATATGTTGCCTGAGACAAAAACATTTCATCATTTTTATAACCAGGATCGGAAGAAAAATATTCATTGCTGTCTTCATAATTGTTTACAACTAACTTATTATCCAGCATGTTCCACTCAATATATCCTTTTGTGCCAGCAATATATAAGTCTCTACGATTGAATTTCTGCATGAAACATAAATTTACTTGAACAGTATAATCCTTGTACTTTAAGCTTACATGAGCAGTATCTTCCACATCAAGCTCATAATTAGAATAATTCCCGCCACTACAATATACATATTCTGGCAAACCAAAGTACCAATAACACAAGTCTAGCTCGTGTATTTCTGTGAGGAGAACTCCTCCACCCAGGTCTTTTCTGCATGCGTAAAGTTCCCTGAAATCCTCATAAGGATGCCATGCGGGAACATAAGTGCAAACATTAAACACTGCAGAAATAATCTTGCCTATCTCCCTGTTCGCAATAATCTCTTTAATTTTCTTAAGACAAGAATGAAACCTTCGTTGAAATGATATGAAAAAACAGAGGCCATTTTTAATTACTGTTTCCTTAAAATCTGCAAAACCGTCAAGATTGTGAGAGAATGGTTTTTCTATAAAAACGCTTATATTATTTTCGGCAGCCTTCTTTGCAACATTATAATGCAATGAAGTCGGTGTTGAGATAACTATTAGTCCAGGCTTGTTTTCCAAGCCTTCTTCAACTGAATTTAGCAAATTAATGTTATATTTCTTTTTTAAGCTATCGTTTTTATTAACTGAAAAATCTGCGTTAAGCAAAGGAGTTTTCCCAATTGAACGATACCCGGTGAACTCTGTTTCAGGTGGCAGAAGCTTTCTAAATATTCTCAGGTGTCTCTGGCCCGCTCCACCCAATCCAACAAAAAATATCTTATTAATTTTCATTTTCAGATATCTCTGCTAGAAAATATTCAACAAACAACTTGTTATATCTTGCAGTTCTAACGGGGTTGTTTCCACGATATGTTTCGAAAGTATATGGCCCCTTATATCCAATAGTAGATAAGGATTCAAAGATGTCGTAAAAATTTACCTTTCCAGTTCCTAATAAAACGTTTTCATTTAAATCATTCTTATCTTTTATATGAACATGCTGTATGTAGTCTCCAAGCAACACGATATCTGAACAAACATCGTGCCCAAAGGCAATCCTGTTTCCTGTATCAAACACACACTTTATATTTGAATGATCAAGATATTCCATCAATTTAATCAAGTTTTCGCCATTAAGGCTAGTTTCAAGACAAATTAAAATATTTTCTTCCTGGGCAGAGGTTGCTATTTCTCTAAGAACATCCTTATAATCATCAAAATTATTCTCGCAAAGTTCACTATGCTCAAAAAGTGGTAGAATTAACTTCTTAGCCCCAAGGTGTTTACCTCGAGTGATAAGCTTTATAGTATGCCCAAATGCATCTTTGCCGTCAATTAATGAGTGATTAATAATATAATCCGTGCAAAAAGCTTCCAGTGATAAATTGTTTCTACCTGAGAGGGCTTTAATCTTTTCAATGCCTTCGTCTGTCCATATAGGGTTATTTTCGTTATGCTCCCTCTCTGCTATCAGTTCTATGTAATTATATTCCAAAGAAGATGCAAGAAAGAATTCACTTTCCCAATACTCATTAGGAAACCATTGTAGGCTGCCTTTAGGAGATTGAATTAGCCGCCCCTGAATTATACCAAATTCAATATTGTTCTGTTTCGACATTTTATCAAACTGCACATTTCATAAGTGTTTTTAATTTATATTTTGACAGGAATGAAATACATAATTATTTTCCAAAAGAATCTATCAACTTCTTAAGAATTCCGACTTTCTGCTTGGCAATATCTAAGCTCCTATAATTTGTTTTGAACTGCATGATCTTAGGCTGAATCTCCTCGGCAACAGGACAAAGGCCTTTCTTGTATGTAACCCCGTTTATTTTCAGACCGCTGAAAACAGGTTCGAGATATGGAACCATGCATGCACCGTAAAAACCATCGCCGCCATTATCCTTATATCTGTTATAAAAATCCTTCCACGAAACACCAAATATTTCATCTCCATAGTATTTGACGGCATATGTATAATAAGAATTGACATACCCTTCTGGGACTTCCTGTTTAACTATCCAGTCACTACCTTCAACAGCTTCATCAAACAGTTTCGCAACGGCCTGTCTTCTCGAAACAAGCTCCTTAATTCTTTCAAATTGGGCAAGGCCGATTGCGGCAGATACCTCTGTCATCCTATAGTTCAAACCTACTGTGTCAAATCGCTCGTAAGCCGGATCCTGCACAGTAGACATTGCAAGAGAGGTGCGACCTGCCTCTGCAGTCATATGTTTATAACCTATTCCAGCAAATTTCCTTGCCATTTTGGCTAAATTTTCATTATTGGAAACAATCATTCCACCTTCGCTACCACAGGTCATATGTTTTTTATTTTCAAAACTGAATACACCGATATGCCCAAGGGTTCCAGCCATACTCCCTTTATACAGACCCAAAATCGTTTGAGCTGAATCCTCTATTACGATCAGATTATGCTTCTTGGCTAGTTCCATGATCGGATCTATGTCCACTGGTAATCCTTGTAGAGAAACAGTAATAATTGCTTTCGTTTTTGATGTAATCTTCCTTTTTACATCATCGGGATCAATATTCATTGTATCGGTGTCAACATCTGCAAAGACAGGAGTAGCACCAACGTGAATGGTCGCAAACGCATCCATTACAACGGTAAGTGCAGGACCAATAACCTCATCACCATGACCTACACCTGCACCTATGAGAGCAGCATGGAGACCAGATGTTCCTGCGTTACATGCAATAGCGTATTTTACACCCATGACTCGACAAAATTCTTCTTCAAAACGCTGGATCCATGATATTTCTTCTTTATTATTCGAGTCCAAGGCTTGTAATACATATGCCATTTCATTTCCATTGTATTTGCCATATGGATTTTGAGTAAGATCAATTACCATAATAATACCCCTTGAATAATTTCAGCCCGTTGAAACTCTATCAGAAACTTCATCACAACCTGATTGTTAACAATAACCCCCTGCAAGCTCTTTATTATATTAGAATTATTTTTCAAGTTGTTTCGCTTTCCATTCAGCGTTGCGAAACCAGTTGATTTTGAAAAGATCTGGATTGCGACGAAAAAGATCATCTACTTCCTTGCGTGACGCAAAATTCCCCACAATACGTTGTACTGTACAAAGCAACCAATAATCTTCTTCATAATCTAGAGTCAATCTTGCTTTTATGGGATTCACATTTTCCTCCGGGAGAATTGTCGATCTTAATCCAGGGATTTTCTCTATAAAGTGCCACATCATTTCAGTATCTTTGTTGTCTCCCGTTAACTTGCAAGCTTTATCAACTATATCTCGGGTCATAGAAAAACCTACACTCGCGGCACCCGCACTTGAAGACTCTGTGGGATATACCACATCATAGCCTTTTGCAAGCAAGGCAATGCTCTTATGAACTAATACACCTTCAAAAAAAGGATCATCCGCGTCTATAGTATGGAAGGTATTAATAGCATATTTATCACAGCAATCACGCCATCTTTTCAGCTTGTGCCTTACACTCCCACGAAAACATCTGACGTTTTCATTTACTGCAATTTCTTCCACTACATCATCAGTAGACTCGGCTGTTGTACAAACTATCGGGTCTAGCCCGAAATGCAAAGACCTTCCAATAATATGCTCAAGAACATTACCATCTCCAAATGGCAATAAGCATTTTTGAGGAAGACGCTGAGAAGTTGTTCTTACTGTTATGAATACTTGTATTCCCATTCTTTTTTACCTTTAAAGGCAATCAATAACAAAACATAAAATCAATTTTTAAACCCTCAAAAAAGACAGGAACTCGAACCCTATAAACAAAGATCTCCAGTCTTCGGCACGGCGAATACATGTTTTACCTTTCAAATCCTCTAATCCTTTTGGATCTACTGCCTTTTCTAAAAAAGGTGGCAAAAGATGACAATCGGGATAAACCATTTTCTCTAGTTTATACCCATATGACTGCACTAACCGAGCGTATTCCAAAGGATTTTCTGCATGCTTTCTGATATGCTTACTAACACTATGTCCCATATGCTTGTGTTGAGGCACTTGAACTTTTTCTTTCAATGCTTTCAACACAGACCCTTGTGGCAACAACATCGTACTCCTGCTGAACCATATAACAGGCAAAGAAACCATTTCCACATGCCACTTCTACTACAGAACTTCCATTATCATAATTATTCATAACATATTGACCGGCCATACATGCTCGATTAATCACACTGATTGTCGAGTGGCCATGTTCGGCTTCACGAACTACATAGTCTGGATCCTCCATTTTGCTTACTAATTTGCTATAATCATTTCCGGTCGAATCCCAAATAATATTAAATTTATTTTTTACGATTTCTTCTTGTTTACTATTGCTAGTCACTTGCCCCTCCCGATCTCAACTACCTTTCAACCTATTATGGATCTCGCCTCTCAACAGGCCAAATATAGCAGCATCATACCGTTTTTCATCCTTGAAGGATAAGTAGTATCCCCTCATCACTCCCTCCTTTTTGAAGCCAGCTCTTCGCAAAGCATTTATAGATGGTTGATTTGTAGTCTGAGTAACTACATAAACGCGGTAAAAAGAATGTTCAAGAAACAAACACCTTAAGACCATCTCCAGAGCTTCAGAAAAATACCCCTTACTCCAGTAATGAGGTGATATACCATAACTAATACTAGCACTACCCTTTCTCTCATCAATATTTAAAAGACCAAACGTTCCGATTATCTTATTTTCTTCCTTCAAGGAAATGAACCAGTAATGTCCGGTATCAGTCCGGGAACGTTTAGAAAACTTATGTAGACACTCTCTGGTTTCTTCCATTGTTTTATGTTGCTCATGTTCCATATGTTTATAGAAAGCAGGTTCCTTTGAGTACTCGAACATATCTTTCAGTCCCTTTTCTCCAATCTCATTCAGATCTATCAAATCTATTCTGTCACCGTACAGATTAGGAAAATTCATAATAATAAAAAGTCTCTGTATCCCTGACTCTTTTTCTTAATCAATACCCCCTGAGCTTTTTTCTTACTTTCACTTCACCTTCAGTAACTCTCTTCACACCATCCCCCATGGCTCTTCTGATTTTTCTCACCGTGCCGCACAACTGAATAAAGCCAGCAGGCTCAACAGACGTTGCCTGATCAGAACCATACATAGCACGATTTAATGTTATATGTCTTTCGAGAGAAGTTATCCCAAGTGCAACAGCGCCGTATGAAATTGCCAAGCCCACCTCATGCCCGCTGTAACCAATATTGCACTGATACCGATCTTTCAATGTATTTATGACTCTAAGATTGGCATCTTCTTCATTATTCATAGGATAGGTGCTGGTACAATGCATCAACTCAAAAGAACAATCATGTTTTTTGAAAACTCCAACAGCTCTGTCAATATCGCCCAACTCAGACATCCCTGTAGAAATAAATGTATACTTTTGCTCTTCAGCAATCATATTAAGCAGCTCCATGTTGGTCAACATAGCAGAGGCAACCTTATTATATTTAAGGTCAAACTGTCTCAGAAATTTTTTACTTTCAGGGTCCCATGCTGAGGCAAGCCAGTCAATATTCTTCTCTTTACAATACGAGTCAATCTCCTTATACTCAACAAATCCTAATTCCAACCTTTCCTTCTGGCTCCTGTTAGTCGTTCCCCAAGGACTTTCTCTTGGGCTATTCAATTCCTCATCAGTGTAAACAAGCCCAATAGTGCGCTTTTGAAACTTTACAGCGTCTACCCCTGCAAGACATGCAACGTCGATAAGCTTCTTGGCAATTTCAACATCTCCATTATGGTTTATACCAATCTCAGCGATTATAAAAACATCATTGTTATTTAGCCGTTCCATTACGCATCCTTCCTTTTAATATTTCAGCTAATTCTTTCACGACTCCGTACCCACCTTTAGTTTCAAGAGTATGTTTAGCCAGCTTCTTTATATCAAGGTGAGCATCTGAAGGTGCTACCGGATAACCAATTGTTCCCATTACCTCTTTGTCATTTATATCATTGCCCACATACAGTATATTATTTGGATTGATCTTGTTTTCTTTACAATAAGCTGCTAAAACCTTTTTCTTATCACCTACACCTTGAATCACCGGTATGCCCAATTTTTTTGCTCTGGCTTCTACAACACTACTAGTCTCGGTAGACAATATCATTTGAGGAATCCCTATCTCCTTTATTATGTTAACCCCCAAACCGTCGGCCCTGTTAACTATTACGGATTCCATTCCATCCTCATGGACAACAACTCTATTATCTGTCATTACCCCATCAAAATCATATACAATAAGTTTAATATCTTTTAACATTCCCTTTTTGACTCCTCATCTACAACACTCTTTATTAATGCAACATACTTTTCCGTTGCATCACCTTTCAGGTTTGAAACAAATTTTTCAAACAAGGCTATACGCCTTTCCATAATTTCCTCATCGATTGCCGGGTTATGCAAGCGATATGTGACAATGGATTCTAACTCATTAACATCTTTGGCAATATCGAATAAATCATAATAATCGCTATAATAAACACGTTCGTCATGCTTAGTATTTTGAAAATCTTTAAAATAAGGAATTATTACCGGCAGACCTATTACAGCGGCCTCCAATAAAGCTGAGGTATTAAGTCCGCAAACTATATCAGATTTAAGGAAAAGAGAGTGGATATCAATATCACCTCTAATAATCAGGTTAGGAATTCTTTTTATATCTATGTTGGAACCTTTTATGGCTTCATTGAGATCTTCTTCTTCCCATCTATGAAGACCTTTAGGTTTAGGTTTCATCACAATATCAATTTCAGGATGCCGAATGGCGAACTGCACAAAAAACAAATGCAATTCATTCATATATGGCAACAATTTTGATTCTTCAAAAATACCTTTCTCTTTAGATCTAACGGGCAGGAATACTATTTTCTTTCTTCTTTTTTCTGTAACACTGCCATTCTCCTTAGCCTTTCTTAAAAAATCATCCATTCGTGGACGACCTAAACTGCTTATTTTCTCAGGTTTAACATACCCGGAATCGATATATACCGGTTTATCCAATTCACTTTGTACTATTATATACTCACCTTCAAACCTTGGAAAACCATTTCTAAATTGTTGTTTCATTTGATTTAATAAATAAGGTGAAGACGCAAATTGACTATCACGAGTAATCAAAATATGAGGAACACCTAATTTCGTTGATACAGCTCCCCAGTCCATATCTGCTACATATCTAGGATGAGGACTTATTACACAATTAATCCTAATCCTTTTGTATAATTTATTAAGAAATATTTGCAAGAACTCTCTAAGCTCTTTTCGTTCTTTTTTATATTTGAAATCCGGATAATCAGGATTGACGTCCACCCAATATTTTTGAAACACTTCCGGATAAAATTGAAATATTAATCGTGACTGCCAATGATCAGGAAGTCTTAGCACCCTGAATTCATTAGTAGCGACAATACATTCAATATCCTTACGAAAAGCTTTCGAGGAAAGAATTAGTATAGTGTATTTATTGTTTTTAGCATGTTTGGAGGGACGAATAGTTGCTCCATCAGATGACCACTCTTTAATAATCAATGAATAAACAAAGGCAAGTTTACTGTGCCATCTGTTACGAACAATTATTCTAAAGAGTAATCTAAATATTTTTCTTAAAAGTATCTTCATGATCTGCCTATCTTTGACGAAAACCCCTAAAACTTGAATCTTTCTTTAAATATAATTTTTTTGCAGAATCCAATACATGAGATAACTGGTTATTATAATAGTTCTTAATAATATTCTCATGTTTTAAGCAAGCTATAGTGTTTTATTTCCTATTTCTTAAAGAAAGCGTAAATATAATCAGATCGACCAAGGCTTTCTATTAACTGTATATAAGTACTATCCATTCCCTGTAACAAATTAAACTTTCCCGTTCCTGTGGGAGTATTATCTCGTGCCCAATGTAAGGCATTTGAGATATCAAATCTTTGTTTAAAGAGTATCTCTGTTTCTTTAA
>Ga0187827_10009718_pt1 | contig 10137 bp, 3 predicted proteins | sample ETNtaG_39_FD_167969 | JGI IMG/M metagenome (GOLD analysis project Ga0187827, IMG submission 167969) | Marine microbial and viral communities from oxygen minimum zone, Eastern Pacific Ocean - ETNP2014_SV_150_PacBio MetaG (Illumina Assembly) | ecosystem: Environmental > Aquatic > Marine > Hypoxic... | reverse complement strand
TGATCCAGTATTGGAAACAACGCTGCGGTCATCCACCCATATCCCACGCCCAGCATTTGGAGCAAGTGTGTTACGAAGGTTGACTCTACCCCATCCCTCATCGTTATTCGGAATATCTCTGGTTCCCATGTCCTCAGCACCAAGAACCAACAATGCCTTGACCAACGCTCCTTGAGGTTCTTGTCTTTGTGAAATCTCGGTCAGATATTCCCTCACCATGGCTGCTGCACCTGCTGCATTTGGAGTAGCCATGGAAGTTCCAGTGTACTCCATATACCATTGGTTTGACCAAGTGCTGCCCGAGGTATCCTGTGCTTCTTGGGCTTTACATGAACGAACATATCCTCCTGGAGCCATGATGTCCGGCTTGATTCTTCCATCATCGGTTGGCCCCCTGCTCGAACCACCCATTATCGTATCTGGAGCACCGCTGTATCGTGCTTGATGCATTCCCACTGAAATCGCATTCTTTGCAGTTGCAGGAGCACCTACAGTACCTGATTGCGGACCATCATTGCCATTGGCATAGAGAATAGTCAGGCCCTCTCTACCATTGTAGTAACGATCGTAGTAATTGGCTCGATCATCAACATCTTCTGAATCGGTGGTGTATCTTCCAAAATCATTCGATGATTGTGAACCCCATGAGTTTGAATGCGTCCTCGCACCATTGTTGTAAGCAGAATTCATCAATGTATTGATGCTTGCAGAATACATATTCCCTGATGGGTCATGTTCCATTGCCTGAAAATACAACTCCGCTGCCGGAGTAACTCCTGAATATCCACCTCTGGTTCCATCTCCGAGTATCGTACAAGCAACGTGAGTACCATGCCCACTATCCGTGTCAGCGGTTGAACCATCGCCTACCATGTCGACCTTCTGAATAATCCGACTACCGAAGTCACCATGATCATGGTCGATTCCGGTATCTGCGACCCCAATGATTTCTCCCGAACCATCCAGGTCTGTAGTGAAATATGTCGACATCGTACTGCTCTTCATGTGAGAACGAGATTGGTCATTGTAAATCCCAAACACAGGCGGTTCTCTTATCCACCCCACCGCTGGATCCGCTGCCATGACAGGAAGGGAAACCTCGTTCAGCAACCCTTGCCATCGGCCCTCTGCATGTAACCATGCTTCTTCAAGGCCGATTCTTGCTGCTGCCTCAATGTCTCCGGATAATCGATGACCACTACTGTCTGACAATATGAAGTCTGAATCAATGCGTTCCTCAGCATCATGTCTCCATGACTCAATACGCACTTCAACCTGCTCGAACGAGGAATTGAATAGAATGCTGTCATCGACCACCATGGCGATTGGAACTTCGTGAATTGCAAGGACAGTTGGGGACTCCAATGCCTGACTCAACGCCTTACTTGGACCTTGGAGAATGAAACCACTGGGTGAGATGTATTCTCTTACCACTAGACCTTGAATATCTACTAGAGAAGCCCTGGAATCCTCTAGAGCGAAATCAGAATCAATGATGGCCATCATCAAATCCGAACGTGGCTCCATTGACCATTCGGGCAATGATACCGACAATGATAATCCATATGCATCGTAAATTCCCAGTCTGGAATTAGCCATCTCTTCCCGTTTATCCATCTGTTCATCCACATAGACCACATCGCTTGGCCGCAGGTCAAAAATACGGTTTTCGTCGATTGAAAAGCGGTATTTCTCAACTTCTGGTCCGCTCATCTGGTCTTCATCAACCACTCTTTTCTGCTCGGAATGGGACAGTAATGGAGAGATACTGGCCAATAACATGACCGACACCAGAAGTAATGGACGGCCAACTCGCAATGGTGTCACCAAACTCTGTCGGGAAACCGAACGGACTTGAACCCATTCCCTATTCGTTACGCCGCCGTAGGCGGCGCGCAAGTGAATATCCAATCAGAACAATATCCAATTACGGCCCGCTTCGTCAGTGAAACGCTCGGATGTCCATTCACCCACGGTATGTGTGAATGTCTCACTATGGTGCCTACCTGAATCATCCTGCCATGATACACTGAGGACTATGTTGTATTCTGCCCATACCGAATATCCACGTACCAATAATTCGAGATCATCGCCCGAATAACTGCTATGCGCCGGCATCTCACCCTTGTGCCAAGATGTTTCAGCCAATGTGTAGCCTTCTGAATCCTCAAACAATACAACGACAGTTATATCGCGAATGGTTCTTGTCCCAAGGTTATGCATTTCCACCAGAACCACGTGACCTCCGCCTCTTTGGAAATACTTTGAATCGATATCAACTGAATCTCTCGGAATAACCCAATACCAAGTGGCAAAGATTGAGCTGAGAAGAAGGACAATTATCGCTGAAGCAGCAAAGACTCTGGCTGGGGTTATCGCCTTACCTAGATTGAGCAGCCTTGCTGCAGCGAGTTGTGATGCCTGATATTCGTCCTCTGTGATTTCTTGGTCTTTCTCAATCTCCATGATCTCATCAACATCTGTTATCACCTGACCATCGGCAGTTATGACGAAACCATCCTCATCATCCCATAATTCCATGGCTCTTTTCTTGCTCATTTCAACACCTCATAGAAAAGTCGCTACCAAAGTCATCACAACGGAAGTGAAAGGATCTGCAATGATGATGTGCGTAGTACTCGCTGAACCTCCAGTCAGTGCATTGAGCATAGATAGGTCGCTGACCACGCCATTTACCCCGAAAGTCGATGCAGTAGGGAAAATGCCCGTGATTTGAGCGTCTAGAAGAACACCCTTCGCATCCCAAGACGTGCCTAGGAATTCAACATCTGCATTGGCTGTGGCAACTATTCTTCCCCCTGTGACATCATCGATGACCACGACTGGCATTGGACCAATGTAATGCACATGAATTGTAGCACTTTGAAGATTCTCACCCGCCACCTCCAATTGATCGACCCAGACGCCTGGCATTGAAGGAAGGTCTGTCTGTCTCATGTAGACCCTACCAATGCCTTCACCTGATGAAGAAACTTTGATTCCCCAGTCTTCGGTAGGTGTGATGACGGTGCGTTTTGCAAGGTTTTCTGCCAACATCAGGGTGTCTGCTCGCTGTTCAACCGCCCGCCCTGAAGTCTGGATGTAGAGGTCCATTGTATCTGTATTACTGGAATAATCCAAGGTCATCGCTCCTTGGAAGGCACTTGGAGCCGTGATGTCGAAAACTTCGTGAGGCATCATCGCCATATGCATCTCTCCAGGCAAGTCGCGCATGAATACCGTTGCCGGCCACCAGCGACCCTCCTTCCAAGTCATCATCTGTAGCATCGCTGCCTTGGCAGAACGTGTTCCCTGACGGAGATGTTCGGGCACTTCAAAATCAATCAACAGGATATCACCGATGGTCCCAACCAAAGAAGCCTGAGATGGGACATCCTGAACAAATACCTCTACACGTTGTTTGATTCTGTTGTTCAGCATCAAAGCACGAGCAAACTCAAGATTATTGCCCAGCATGAACTGCATCTCCACATTGGTACGCGGGACTGCATTACTGTCATCTGTACCGATCAATACCTTGACTTCTGCATCTTGGGATTTACTGGTATCAAGTCCCTCTAATTCTATCTCGATATCGAATCCATTGAGTCCGAAGACCTTGATCATCAACCCGCTTCTGGCTGGTTTCCAGTCTTCCACATCGAGAAGCATCTCCCAAGTTGGGATTTCTGTCTGTCTTGAATAATTGAATCGTAACTCGTTTATCTTGTGTGGTAATGAGGGTATCCACAAACGAGTGTGCCAAGACCTTCGTTCTTCGAACTCAAGGCCGAGTGAAATCAGAGATTCCTTATCCATTCGTTCCCATTCATCATCTATGATATCACCATCAGCCAACGAATCCGCTAACCTGGTAGCGTTAGCAGTTCCCATGATGACAGCGAAGCGGTCAATGAATCCCTGCCGCTCTCCAATCGAAATGATTCCATCTTCAAGATATTGTGAAACAGCCTCCCGTTGACTAGAAACGAATTCTAATGGTAGATTTGAGAAGTTGTATGACAGCCGACTATGTTTGGCGATTCCCAAACTTATTCCATGCAACCAATCCGGCTGTTCTGGAACCATATCTCCTTTCTCGATATCGGCAATAATGCTGAAATCTTCACCAGCATCCAGCGACAGAGACAATAGCACATCATTGTCTTCACCCCCGCCACCAGCAAGGTCGGTTGTCAAAGCCTCCAATAGATTGCTGACAGTTTGTCCAAGACCAACCATATCTCCGATGAAGAATGCCAATGAAGCGATGCCTTCTTGCTCACCAAGAGAAGGCAATTCCAATCCACTGCTACTCACCTCACTTGGATAGTCAAATCCTACCGATGCTGGAAGTGGATCCAATCTAATGCTGGCATTGAAACCTAGATATGGGTCAGAGTGTGAAGTTTCATCTCTCATCAGGACATCCAATCGAGATGATGAACTCCTTTCCAACACTACATGTCCATTGCCTTCTTTACCTGAGGCACCTTCAACCTCTGGAGAAATACGTGAAATCTGAGTAATGTTGGATAATCTTCCAGACAATGTTGCCTCATTGACATCCTTGTCCATCCAGAAATGGATATGGTCACCAGACATGGTTGTTGGAGCGCTGGCATTGGTTATCTGCAGATGAATCGCACCAAGAGGTTCAATCGATTTATATCCCAACTCGTCACCCAACATTATCTCAAAATTCGAAGGTAAGGATTCAAGCCTCAGTGCATTTTTCTGCATCCCTTCCGAAGCAGTGTATGTGATGGTCCCGATATTGCTGTCTGCATCATATTTGACGTGCTCTGTGGTCTGTTCCATCCGAATGTTCTGTGGCCTGTCAGAAATGTGTACATCCTGCATCTGACCATCCAAAGTCCCGCTGTCATGTTCCATATACACGAAATCCAATGCACCAGTGGAAGTCCCATTAATCTCAATAATGCGAATTTCAGAAAAAGAGTCATAATCGTGCTTGACTCGATAAACCCCTGAAATCTTGACACTCAATGCTACCTCGACCAACGGAATCTCATCACCGTCCCTTCCGGAAACCGGATTCAATTCTTTATCCAACGCCAATAACACATGATCTGAATCTGCAATGTAGGGATGGTCGCTTGAGCCCATCTCAAGACCTAATTCTCCAATTGCTCTAGGCTGTCTTATCTGAGTCCCACTTCCCAGTGATACGCGAGTATACATCTCCGCCATCACCGTTCCACCACCTTGTCCAGTACTGTCGATGATGGCTGCCGGCAAGCCATTGACGATGGCTCCAATGTCAAGCACTATCTCTACCAGATTCAATAATGTGTCATCGAGGAACTGCGAAATGAAATCAAGATTCGGATTATCATACAAAACCCTGAGACCACCACCCGCAGGAAGTTGAAAGGTGCCATGGAGAATGAATGCTGGTGGCAAGTCTTCGATCATTATCGCCGTCCTGCTACGGTCATCATCATCTCCATACCTTCTGATATAGGCGATGAACTCTACACTTTGAACAGGCCCTACTCCAACGATACAAACCATGCTGACTGGAGGGCTGCCAGGATTGATTGGAAGGTCAGGATGATTTCCATTCCCTGTTTCATCACGTGAGAAATTCTTGATACCGATAATGAATGTCAATCTATTTGGAACGTTGCCGGGTAGATCATCCGAGCCAGGGGCCATCCCCATCATCGTGAATATCGCTGCAATCTCTTCATTACTCATACTTCCAGAAGGTAGGCCTCTCAGCCAGACCTCAGCATCGGTTGTATTGCCATATGGTTCGGTTGAATCGGGTTCAGAATAATTGGACCGGTCCTCAAAATAGTGTAGAAACAAATCGGTGTTCCTATCTCCATAATACTCCAGAGTATCAAGTGAATTGGCTGCTAGATTATCATTTCTGAGAATGATGTCCACTTCTTCAGGCAACCTGTTCGAGTCAGCGATTGGATGAACCGCGGCATCAAGATATGCAACTTCAAGCACCTCTCTTTCACCGTCTGAACCCTTGCTGTCAAAATGCACATAACCTATGCCAACACCTAATGCACATCTATGTTCATCAGATGAGTCGAGATAATGAATTGACGAATTGTAATATGGCTCGTTGGGGCTGGCTTGCACACCACCTTGACAAGTAGTCTGTCTCGGCTCTCCCGGATTATCAGGATTCTCAATCTCAATCAAGTACGGAGCAAGGACCTCGGTGATTGTGAAAGTTCCGCCATCCAAACCATTATTGAACAATGATAATATCAAATCTGCAATACTGTTGAATACTCCATCAACAGAGATATCAACCCTCTCTAGACCTACCCTGAGATTGAAATCTTCAGGAGGTTGAGTGAATCTAGAATCGATGACCATCGCATAAGATTCACCATCATCAATCAGATTGTAGGCAAAACCCTTCATCACCGTGACCTGCATGGTCGCCATGCTGTCCCAAAGGTCATCTCCTGAGTTGATCATGTAAACGTTCCAAACGAAAGTCGGTTTGAGCCAGATAGATTCTGGAATGATGAATGGGGCTACTCCAGTTCCCTCAATTCCCCAGGTATCTCCTTGTTCATTTAACAAGAAACCAAGCAACGACAGACTAACGACTACATCCTCGACTTCATCGCCATCGATATCGATAGCAGTCTCAAAAGGACGGAAATCCTCACCAAAAGCGAAAAGGTCGCCGGTGAAGGAGCCATAATCCCATGCTTCATATTGCGGGCCACCGAAACGTGAAGTGTAGTTCAGATAGAGAACATATGAATTGATGCCTATCGCTAGAGGGTCGGAGAAATCATCTGGTAATTCAAACAAAGTATCAATGAGATTATCTGGGAAATTCTCAGGCTGTGTATCTTGATTCATCAACATCTGATATGGGCGCGGGTGGGTAGGCGCTGGTGCCGTGCTGTTCCGCAGACTGACCTTGGTTCTTCCAGCATCTACCTCATTGAGTGGGTCACTCTGGTCCACTGTCCTGACCTTGGACTCAATACTGGTGATATTGGCCATTGCCATCATCTCTACATCAGGTGCATCTGCTGAGCCATCTCTTTCCTGCAAAGCATCCTCAAGAGCAGCGATAACGCCAAAGTCATCACTGGCCACTTGCAATGTGGAAGCAGCGGTCCCAATCGGTATGGCGATTGGCAATACAAGAAGGGAAGTCAACAGCAATGCCAGTAGTCTCGGACGCCCCCGCAGGGGGCGCTTGCCAGAAACGATGAGGCGAACTCCACTACCTGCCATGCAGTAGTCATGGCCGGCGCGGCCACCTTCAATCATTGGGTCAATAGTACGCTGCAAGAGCGGTATCAACGGCTGAAATGTTGCTCCACGCCACACTTCGGACAATCGACGAGCACTTCATTCACACCACTAGGCAACTGTACCATGAATCCTTGTCCACATGAACTGCATGAACCACGCATTCCTGACGCCGCAGAAGCAGCGGAAGCAGCGGCTGGTGACGGTGAAGGTGAAGGTGATGGTGTGGGCGTTGATTGCCCGGGAATGCTGATTCCACCACTTCGAGCACCAGTCGCTGGCCTGGGTTGTTGCTTAGTGGCAGAATGAGTTTCTATCTGTTCAAATATCTCATCTCCTAGAGACGAGTCAGGAATGATTGGAACTTCTTTCTGGAACTCTACCTGACCTGGCTGTTGGTCGCTGAACAGGGCTGCCGCCTCGGCAGCAGCGGCTGCTTGGGAAGCATCCAATGGGGCACCACCGCCAGCGATTCCCGCCATGGCAGCAAATTCTGCATCACTTTCTGGACGGCTGGAACCTGCTGGTCGGAAACCAGCATTTGGATCGCCTCCTCCCGATGAACCATACAAGCGTTGCATCTCAGCTTTCTTCGCCTTCTCAGCAATCTGCTCCTCAGTCATTGGACCTGTTCCTTCAGCAAGACCTGCAATAACCACCGCTTTGGCGAAGAAGGAAACATTTCTGGTCTCACGAATACTGGAGATACGAACTGATATTTCCTCCTCGGTCAAACCATGTGAAGCAAGTAGATTTCTCGCCATTCCTATCTCTTTCTGTCGCCACATGAATGAACCAACTGCAATGATTGCTGCTAGAATGATGATGACTATCGAAATCACCATTCCAGTATTTGATTCTGGTGCAGGCTCAACTTGAATCGTATATCCCTTGTAGACCATGTTTCCACTTGGATCAACGATGGTCAGGCGAATCGATACCTCTCCAACATCCTTGTCATCGTACTTGATGGGGCCAACAGTTTGGCCCATCAATTCTGCATCATTATTCTTGATTCCATCGCCGTCCAAATCTTCATCCAGATTGAAATCCCAACGATATTCAAGTGATGAATCATCGTCGAATGAATCTGAACCTGCATCTATTGCATTCAGGGTGAAGCCTTCTCCCGCCGTCACCGAGACTGGTACCTTTACCTTCGAAGCATCGAGAGTCGGCACTGTTGAATCGATGACATTGATTGAAAGTGTTGCATTTCCAATATTTCCTGAAACATCTGTCGCCTCCAACACCAGTACATGGGAAGAAGGATTCATCCATCCTTTACTCCAAGAATTACCGGTTCCTACCTCAACACCATCCAATGTCCAGCGCTTACCCTGAATCGTGTGGTCATCATTGATGTTTGCAGTGAATGTGATGACTTCCCCAATCGGCGCCAAAGCCTGATTCTGAGTATTGGATGAAGTGTCATGAGAAATCGACACGGTTGGAGCAACTACATCGATGATGCTTACTTCATGAATAGACTGTGCTTCATCCCCATTTGGTGAAGTCACTGTCAGCAACACTCTGTGGGTACCTGGAGTGAACCAACTTGCAGTGGCACTCCAACCGGTAGCATCTGCATCATTGTCCAAAGTGCCATCGCCGTCCGAATCATCACCGAGATCAACATCCCATGATAGGCTCTGAATCTGGCTCTGTCTATTCGGTGTTGAATGTGCATTCAATACCACTTCCTGTCCAATTACAGCAGCAGTGGAATTCAAATCATCAGATATCAATGGAGCGAGGACTGGGTCAAATTCAACCTTGATACTGACTCTGGCTTCCAAGGAACCTGAACCTCCACCAGAGGGTGAGCCCTCATTGTCAACCATCAGATACAACCCTTCACCCGCTTGAGACTCTGATATGGTCCACATCATCGTTGAATTTCCAGAGATGGCGGTCATCGCCGCCCCCGGAATATGGAATGCTCCACTGTCTCCATTGAGGTAGGTGGTCTTGTGTTGCTCCGTCATCAAATAGATGTCTGGCTCTCCAAACATTGGCCAAGCTGAAACCATTATCTGAGTGCCTGCATCAAGACTCAATTCATCACTTCCCAGTAACTCCTGATGACTTCCAACTTCCATGATGACCAGATTATGAAATTCCGTCCAATAGGAATCAGTCACCTCATTGATCTGTACCTGGACAGTCGCCTCAGAACCTCCCTGATCTCCTTCTCCTGCATCATTATCGTGTGCGAGATTATCGAAGACAAGGTGGAATTCCTTGGTCATGTCATTGGCATCAGGACGCCAATGGAAGCTGTAGGTGCCATTAGCGAAAAGAAGTGACGACGGTTCAATCACGTGGCCATAAGCAATGCCTCCAGAATATGCTACATGCACATTTTCAGTCATCATCAAGAAATCGATGGCATCACCAGATATGGAGAGATTGAACTCAAGAACAGTATCGCTGGAAACGGAGCCGATTCGGTAGGTGGAACACTCTCCATTACCAACATCGAACGCCTGTATCGTGGTTTCAAACAATGTTGTACAAGTTGGCGCATCCCTTGCTTCATCAGCAACTACGAATAATGACAAGAATGGCAGCGTCGATAGCAACGCCGCTAGTACCAGCACTCTTCGCATACATCCTGCTCGGGCGGTCTTCATTTCAAACAATCCCTATTCGGTGTGTCTTGCTCTGGAGGTTCGTTTTGGAGAATCCTCGCGTGTACATAGAAGAATTCGCCGGCGCTTGCGGGAGCGTGACTACTCAGAAGACACCGTACTCGCGGAAATCGTTTTGCTTTCAATCTCAAAATTTCTTTGGCTTCCCGCGGGTCTACTCATAAGAACAAACGCACGCGTGACGCGGGCGTGGGTCTACTTAGAATAGAAT
>Ga0187827_10009716_pt1 | contig 10138 bp, 8 predicted proteins | sample ETNtaG_39_FD_167969 | JGI IMG/M metagenome (GOLD analysis project Ga0187827, IMG submission 167969) | Marine microbial and viral communities from oxygen minimum zone, Eastern Pacific Ocean - ETNP2014_SV_150_PacBio MetaG (Illumina Assembly) | ecosystem: Environmental > Aquatic > Marine > Hypoxic... | reverse complement strand
GCCGCGCGCCCGGGCGCTGGCGAGAAGCGGCGTTTCAAGAGGCGCGTAAACAATATCCATTACCGCCGCCGCCTTCGGCAAGGATGCCAAGTCAAGATCGAGCGCCGCCTCGCCGGTCATGCCCTGGGTGGTGGTGTTGACCAACAGGGCGACGCCGTCCAGGGCTTCGCTGCGGTGCTGCCACGGGACGCACGTCACGGGGCCGCCGAAATCGCGGGCCACGCCCTCGGCCCGGGCCAGGGTCCGATTGACCAGACGCAGGTCGGTGACCCCGGCGTCGATAAGGGCGATGCAAACGGCCCTGGACGCCCCGCCGGCGCCGATAACCGCGACCGGACCGTGCCCCGGATCCCAGTCCGGAAACCCGGACCGAAGGCCTTGGAGGAAACCGAAGGCATCGGTGTTCTTTCCCCTGAGCCGGCCGCCGGCCTCGACAATCACGGTATTGACGGCACCGATGCTAAGTGCTTCGGGATCAACCTCGTCGACCAGGGCGAGGACGGCTTCCTTGTGGGGAACGGTGACGTTGAAGCCGACAAAACCGATGCGCGGCAAAAGGCGTACCGCATCGGCCAAATCGTCGAGCCGTACCGCCAGGGGCATATAGGCGCCGTCGATGCCGTGGTGGCCGAGCCAGTATCCATGCAACCTGGGTGAGATCGAATGGCCGACGGGCCAGCCGATCACGGCGGCAAGCCTTGTCTTACCGGTCATGGCCATATGCCTACTCCCACAACGCCCTTGAGCCTATAGTCGAGGCCGACGGCCGACGCAACCACAACCACTCAGCCATCGACGACGCCGTGTTGGCGCAAAAAGGCGAGCAGGGGCAAAAGGGGCAGGCCGAGAATGGTGAAGTAGTCGCCGTCAATGTGCGAGAACAGATGCACGCCCAGCCCTTCCAAGTGATAGGACCCGACCGCACCCAATACCGCCGGCCCGGCGCGGCTCAGATAATCGGCGATGAAGGCGTCGCTCAAGTCGCGCATGGTCAGACGCGCCTCTTCGTCGTGACGCCACAGGGCGGCGCCGTCGCGCGCCACGCAAACGGCACTGACCAGGCGGTGGTCACGACCGCCGAGGCTTTGTAACTGGCGCCGCGCCCCGGCCTCCGATTCGGGCTTGTCATAGAGAACGCCGCCGCACTCCAAAATCTGATCGGCGCCGATGACCAGGGCCCCGGGAAAACCGGTGGACACCGCCACGGCCTTGGCCTCGGCCAGGGTTGCCGCAACGCGTTCGGCGTCCGCTTCGGTATCCACGAAGGCGTCTTTGATGGTTGCCTCGTCGATGTCGGCTGGGCGACGGGTGAACACCAGACCGGCCCCTTCGAGGAGGCGGGCGCGGGCCGGGCTGTTTGAGGCCAGGACGAGGAACGGTCGGCTTTGAGTCAGGCGGGCGGCTCCCTGTGACGCTTGAGTAATTGCATGATGTTGGTCGCGGTCTCCTCGACCGAGCGTCGGGTCACGTCGATCACCGGCCAAGCGCGTTCGGCGAACAGGCGCCTGGCGGACGTAACTTCGTCGGCGACCGCTTCATAGTCGGTGTAATCGGTCTCGGCGTCCTCCTTGATCGATCGCATGCGGTTGCGCCGCAGATGGACCAGGCTCTTGGCGTCCGTGGTCAGGCCGACGAACAAGGGCCGCGTGGCGTTATCGACTTCTGCCGGCAGGAGGACGCCCGGAACGAGGGGAATGTTGGCCGCCTTGATACCGCGATTGGCGAGATAGACGCATGTTGGCGTCTTGGAAGACCGCGAGACACCGACGATCACCACGTCGGCTTGGTCGAGGTCCTTCGTCAACTGGCCGTCGTCGTGGCTAAGGACGAACTGCATGGCGTTGATGCGGCCAAAGTATCCGGCGTCCATGACGTGCTGGCGGCCGGGCCGGTGCCGGGCCTCGCTACCCAAATAGTGCCCCATCGCCACAATAACCGGGTTGAGGAGGCCGATGTACGGGACCTTAAGATCTTGGCATTCCTTTTCCAACGCCGATACATTGTTGTCGTTGACCAAGGTGTAAAGGACCAATCCAGGCTCCGCCTTAATGCCGGCGACAACTTCCGCTATCTGCTTGGCGGTCCGCACCATGGGCCAAATATGTTCTTCAACATCAAAATCGGTGAACTGAACAAGACAGGCGCGGGCCACGGTGCCGACTGTTTCGCCCGTCGAATCAGACACCAGATGGATGTGGTACGGTTGCATAACCACGATGGTTTCCTTCACAGGTGGACAAGCTGGGGACAACCGACAGACAGGCCAAAACCCTTATTTTTCCCCAGAACATTCTACGTCTTACCCCATCATGTATTACATTTTTTTAAACTCAACGAAACATGGAACAGACCGCAATCCGCCATGTCTTATCCTTTCAATCCCCACAATTCCATTCGCCTTGGTCCAGCGTGCACAGGCCTTTAACAACCAATTGCAGTGAATAAAATACACGGACAGAAGGATTGTTTTTTCCCTTACCCCACAACCCTGCTCATAACCCGTGGATAAACTTTAATCCCCATTTTTCATGCCCCCACTACCACTACTACCTTTCTTTCTTAGGAATCATTCTTTAGTAGAAGTGGAAGAAAAGCGTCCCAATTAGCCTGTCGCGGAATCATGACAAACCAAATATCGGAGAAAAAATTTCTGCGCGCTTTGCAGGGTGAAACCGTGGAATGTCCGCCGTTTTGGCTGATGCGGCAAGCCGGGCGGTATCTTCCCGAATATCGTAAGGTGCGGGAGAAGGCCGGAGATTTTCTGACCCTTTGCTATACGCCCGAATTCGCCGTCGAAGTTACCTTGCAGCCTCTGCGGCGCTATGGAATGGATGCCGCGATCTTGTTCAGCGATATTTTGGTCATTCCCGATGGGCTGGGTCAAAAAGTGGAATTTCGCACCGGCGAAGGGCCGGTCTTGGAGCCGGTGCGTAACACCAAGGATCTGGATCGCCTGGCGCTTGGAAATCTTGGCCGCCACCTGGCGCCGGTCTACGAAGCCGTCTCGATTTTGAGCGAGGCTATGACCGCCGAGACGGCCCTGATCGGTTTTGCCGGCGCGCCATGGACCGTCGCGACTTACATGGTGGAAGGCCGCGGCGGCACCGGTTTCAAGTCCGCCCTGAACTGGGCCGGACGAGAAGGGGACGGGTTCGAACACTTGATCGAACTTCTTGTCGAGGCGACAGCGCAACATCTTTTGGCGCAGATCAACGCCGGTGCCGAGGTCGTCCAGCTCTTCGATACCTGGGCCGGTTTGCTTGACGAGCCTGCTTTCCAACGCTGGGTGATCGAGCCGACGGCGCGCATCATAGCCCTGGTCAAGGCGCGCCATGCCGACGTTCCTGTTATCGGGTTTCCCCGCGGGTGTGGCGAGCGCTACATCGCCTACGTCAAGGAGACCGGTGTTGACGGCATTGGCCTGGACAGTGACGTTTCCCTTGAGTGGGCCCGCGATAACCTGCAACCGCTTTGTACCGTGCAGGGTAACCTGGATAACCAAGTCCTGGTCGCCGGTGGCGAAGCCCTGGACCGCGAGACGCGGCGCATCCTGACCGTGCTGTCGGAGGGACCGTTCGTCTTCAACCTGGGCCACGGCGTCGTACCCGAAACGCCGCCCGAAAACGTCGCCCACCTGGCGACATTAATTCGTCAATGGCCGGCATGATATGTCGAAGCTTGCCGTCGTCTTGTTCAATCTCGGCGGACCGGACAGCCCGAACGCAGTCAGGCCGTTTCTATTCAATCTTTTTAACGACCCGGCGATTATCGGGGCGCCGGGGCCGCTGCGCTGGTTGTTGGCGCACCTGATCTCGACCCGCCGGGCGCCGGTGGCGCGGCGCATCTACGCGGAGATCGGCGGGCGTTCACCCCTTCTTGGGCTGACCCGCGATCAGGCGGACGCCTTGCAAGCCCGTCTGGCGGCGTTCGGCGAGGTTCGGGTTTTCGTCGCCATGCGCTACTGGCACCCGATGGCCGACGAGACGGCGGTCGAGGTCAAGGCGTTCGACCCCCAGACGATCGTGCTGTTGCCTCTCTACCCCCAGTTTTCGACCACCACCACGGGTTCGTCACTGGCTGACTGGCGGCGCGCGGCCGGACGCGCCGGCATCGACGCGCCGACCAAAACGGTGTGCTGTTATCCGGTCCAAGATGGCCTTATGGCCGCCCAAGCGAAATTGGTGCGGTCGGGCCTGGAAAAGGCGCGTCCGGCCGGCACGCCGAGGGTGCTGTTCTCGGCCCATGGGCTGCCCGAACGGATTATTGAAAAGGGCGATCCCTATCGCTGGCAGGTCGAGCAGACGGCCCAGGCGGTGGTTCACAAGGTAGGGATCGCGGACCTGGATTGGGGGGTCTGTTATCAAAGCCGGGTTGGCCCCCTCAAGTGGATCGGGCCATCGACGATCGATGAGTTGAAACGGGCCGGCACCGATCGGGTGCCGGTCGTTGTCGTTCCCATCGCCTTTGTCTCCGAACATTCCGAAACCCTGGTTGAGCTCGATATCGAATACAAAGCCCTGGCCGACGCCGCCGGTGTCCCTGCTTACGTCCGGGTGCCGGCCGTCGGCACCGACGAAGATTTCATCGATGGCCTGGCCCAGGAAGTGAAGGCGGCCGACGAGAACCCCCAGCCGATGGCCTGGGGACGGGACGGAGAGTGCTGTCCGCCGGCCTTCGCCGGTTGTCCCTTGAGCAAAGTGTAAACGGAGGAGGGACCATGTTGGATCTGTCTGGCGATGCCGCCCTGTGGCTCAAGGCGCTTCATATCATCGCCGTTATCGCGTGGATGGCGGGGCTTTTGTATCTGCCCAGGTTGTTCGTCTATCACACCCAGGCCGAACCTGGTTCGGACGGGTCCGAAACCTTCAAGGTGATGGAGCGGCGCCTGCTGCGCGCCATTATGAACCCGGCGATGATCGCGTCTTTCGTCTTTGGCGGCGTATTGCTGGCCGACATGGGTGACGGTGCCTGGACCCAGGTTTGGGTCCTGGCCAAGCTCGCTTGCGTCGCCGGCCTGGCGGCAATGCACGGCCAGATGGGGCGCTGGCGTAAGGACTTTGAGGCCGATCGAAACACGCGTTCGGAAAAGTTCTATCGCGTCGCCAACGAGGTGCCGACGGTCCTTATGATCGCCATCGTTATCTTGGCGGTAATTAAACCAAGTTGGGATTAATTGCGTATTTGACTTGCGCTGGGCTTTTGTTCATCTTATTTAGTAATCATACGCGAAGGATATCGCGGATGTCGGTTTTCCAAGAAATTCAAGTTTTCCGCGGGCACTAAGCCTGATTTTCTATCCCTGTTAAAGCAGACTTGGCCGTCCTTGGCCGTCTTCCGACCATTCCCAATCCGTCCATCTGAAACAAACATCAGCCATGAATCTCACTGAACTGAAATCCAAGTCGCCGGCCGACCTCCTCGCCTACGCCGAGAAACTCGAAATCGAGAACGCCTCGACCCTGCGCAAGCAAGATATGATGTTCGCCATCCTCAAGCGGCTGGCGGAGAACGATGTCGCCATCTTCGGCACCGGCGTTCTGGAAATCTTGCAAGACGGGTTCGGGTTTTTGCGCTCGCCGGAATCCAATTATCTGGCCGGCCCGGACGACATTTACGTTTCTCCCAGCCAGGTCCGCCGCTTCTCGTTGCGCAGCGGCGATACGGTTGAAGGGCAGATCCGTTCGCCCAAGGACGGGGAGCGGTATTTCGCCCTCCTCAAGATCAACCTCATCAACTACGAAGAACCGGGCGCCGTCCGCCACCGCATCAACTTTGACAACCTGACGCCGCTCTATCCCGACGAGCGACTGAACCTGGAGATCGACAACCCGGAAGAAAAGGACATGACGCTGCGCGTCATCGACTTGATTTGTCCCATCGGCAAGGGTCAGCGGGCCTTGATCGTGGCGCCGCCGCGTACCGGCAAGACGGTGATGCTGCAGAACATCGCCCACGGCATCGCCGCCAACCATCCCGAGTGCTATTTGATCGTGCTGCTTATCGACGAACGCCCCGAAGAGGTCACCGACATGGCGCGTTCGGTCAAGGGCGAGGTCGTCAGTTCGACCTTCGATGAGCCCGCTGCGCGCCACGTCCAGGTCGCCGAGATGGTCCTCGAAAAGGCCAAGCGCCTAGTTGAGCATAAACGCGACGTGATCATCCTGCTCGATTCCATCACGCGTTTGGCGCGCGCCTACAACACGGTCGTCCCGTCGTCGGGCAAGGTGCTGACCGGCGGCGTCGACGCCAACGCCCTGCAGCGGCCCAAGCGTTTCTTCGGCGCGGCGCGCAACATCGAAGAAGGCGGGTCCATGACCATTATTTCGACCGCCCTGGTCGACACCGGCTCGCGCATGGACGAGGTCATCTTCGAAGAATTCAAGGGCACCGGCAATTCAGAGATCATCTTGGACCGCAAGCTGACCGACAAACGGACCTTCCCGACCATGGACATCACCAAGTCGGGAACGCGCAAGGAAGAACTGCTGGTCGACAAGCCGACGCTGTCGAAGATGTGGGTCCTGCGCCGCATCCTGATGCCCATGGGGGTCGTCGACGCCATCGAGTTCCTGCTCGAAAAACTCAAGCATTCCAAGAACAACGACGACTTCTTCGACGCCATGAACACGTAAGACGAGTCCCGCTCGTCGGGATTCTCTCGGATCTGGGTTTGTTACGGGATCAAAACGGTTGATCCCGTCGTCTTCCTTCTTTCCAGCGCGCGTTGCGCCCGGCCTGCGTCCTTGAGGGCGTAGGAAGCGTTGACGGCCACCTTGACGTGGCCGGCGGCGATGACCTTGAACAAGGACCGGGCGCTGGCCAGCAGTTCGGACCGGGTGGCGGTGTAGGTAACCAGCGACGGCCGCGTCAGATAAAGCGATCCCTTGTGGCCCAACAGGTGGGTATCGATTTCCGGCGCCGGACCCGAGGCATTGCCGTAGCAGACCATGAGACCGCGCGGCGCCAGGCTGTCGATGGAGCCGTGGAAGGTGGCCTTGCCGACCCCGTCGAAGACCACGGGAACACCGGCGCCCCGGGTGATCCTTCGCACCCGCTTGGCGACGTCTTGGCGCGTATAGTCGATGACGTGATCGCAACCGAGCGCGCGCGCCATCTTGGCCTTCTTGGCCGAGCCCACGGTGCCGATGACGGTGGCGCCCAGGTGCTTGGCCCACTGACAAAGGATGGTTCCGACACCGCCGGCCGCGGCGTGGGCCAAGATGGTGTCGTTCTTGCCCACTCGGTAGGTGCGCCGGATCAGGTATTCCGCCGTCATCCCTTTGAGCATCACGGCGGCGGCGATCTCATCGCTAACCCCCGCCGGCACGGGCACGACCCGGTCGGCCGCGATCAGGCGCACTTCGCAATAGGAGCCGAGCGGTAGGGTGGCGTAGGCAACCCGCTGGCCGACCTTGAGGTCGCGGACGGAGCGTCCGACGGCTTCGATAACGCCGGCGCCCTCCATGCCCAGCGCCGCCGGGTAGGAGGGCAGCGGGTAAAGGCCGGAACGGTGATAGATGTCGATGTAGTTGAGGCCGACGGCGGTGTGGCGGACGCGGACTTCCTTGGGTCCGGGATTCCCCACTTCGACTTCAACCCACTTGAGGACGCCGGCGGCGCCCGGTTTTTGGATACGAATGGCCTTGGTCATGATGCGTTTTCTCCCTTGTGTGCGAAGATTGATGCCCGCGGGCGAAGGGCCTGTCAATCGGTGACGATGCCTTCGAGCCGCAACAGCGCCCGCTTCGTATCCAAGCCCGTGCCCCCGGAAAAGCCGCCAAGACGCCCACCGGCGGCGACCACCCGATGGCACGGGATAATGATCGGGATGGGATTGCGTCCGCACGCGCCGCCGACGGCGCGCGCCGCACTTCCCATGTGGTTGGCCAGGGCGCCGTAGGTGAGGACCTGGCCATAGGGGATGTCGGAGAGGCGGCCCCACAGGTCTTCTTGGAACGGCGTGCCTTGGGGGTGTAACGGCAGATCGAATTTCGTCAACCGGCCCGTGAAATAGGCGTCCAGCTGGCGCTTGGTTTCGTCGAGCGGCGGCGTTGTGTCCCCGCCCGGCGCGCGGCCCCATTCCAGCACCACGATCGAGCCCGCGTCTTCAAATACGGTCAGTGCCCCGACGGGGCTGTGCACGGACAGATGGGTCATGACGCCAACTTACAGCGCCGACAATTGGGCCTTCAAGTCTTCTGCCGTGGTGGCCGGCAGACCGCACCTTGGCCCGACGCAAACATAGGCCGTCGGCACGCCGCCGATCGCGGTCTTGCCATGCGCCGGATGGCCTTGGGGGAGGTCCGCTCCGGGCGCCACTTGCAAGAGCACCCGGTTGGGCAGGGGGACGTCGAGGACGCATCGGACCAGGGCCTGGGTGGCGTTATCATCGGGGGCGCCGACGATGGCAACCTGGACGGCGCCGTCCAGGAGCGCGTAGCCCATCAGCAGCACCGGCATGGCGGGTAGGTGATCTTCGGCAAGGTCGGCGAAGGTGCGCACGACCTCTTCGGCGCGCCGGCGGTAGCTGTCTTCGCCGGTTAGATAGGCAAGGCGGGCCAGGACCTCGACCATGGTGCCGTTGCCCGAAGGCGTGGCGTTGTCGAAGGCGGTCTTGGTCCGGCTGATCAGATTGGGCGTGTCATCGGCGGCGAGAAAAAACCCTCCCTCCTGATCGTCCCAATAGTGGTGCTCGGCGATGGCCACCCAGGCGACGGCCTGGTCCAGGTAATCGCGCTCGCCGCTCAGTTCGAAGAGGACCAAGGCGGCGCGGCTCATGTTGGCGTAGTCATCAAGGACGGCGGGATGGCGCAGCTTGCCCTGGCGCCACGAATGGCCCAGGCGGCCGTCCTTGACCATGCGCTGGCGGACGAAGGCGAAGGCGTCCCGGGCGGCGGCCGACCAGGCGGGTTGGTCGAACACCCGCCCGGCGAAGGCCAGGGCGGTTATCATCAGGCCGTTCCAGTCGGCCAGGGCCTTGTCGTCGCGGAGCGGTGCTACGCGCAGGGCACGCTGGCTGAGCAGTCGTTCGCGGCAGCGGGCCAAATGATCCTCGGCGTCGGCATTTCCGGCCGTGGGATTTTGAGAACGGTTGAGGATGGTGCGGCCTTCCCAGTTGCCGGTCGGGCCGACATCATAGGCGGCCTTGAAGGGGGCTGCGTCGGTGCCCAGGCAGGCGTCGATCTCGGCCTCCATCCACACGTAGTAGCGGCCTTCCTCGCCCTCGCTGTCGGCGTCCCGGGCACTGGCGAAGGCGGCTGTCCGGGCATCGCCTTCCGAGACCCGCATGTCGCCCAGGACCCAATCGACGGTCTCGCGGGCCCGTTCGGCGAGCAGGGGATCGCGAGTCTCTTGCCACACCTCGGTCATCAGTTCGAGGAGCAAGGCGTTGTCGTAGAGCATCTTCTCGAAATGCGGCACCAGCCAGGCGTCGTCGGTGGCATAACGGGCGAAGCCGCCGCCCAGATGGTCGTAGATGCCGCCCTGGCTGAGGGCACCAAGGGTCAGGGTCACCGCCTCGCGAGCCATCGCCGCGCCGGTGCGCCGATAGGTCTGCCACAGAAACTTGAAGAACAAGGGCTGGGGAAACTTGGGCGCGCCGAGCGTGCCGCCGCTGACGGAATCGACCATGCGCAAAGCCACCGCCGCCGCTTTGTCCAAAAGATCAACCGACAGCTCACCGGCGGCCTCGGGACGGCTCGCATTGGTCACGGCCTCGGTGATCGCCTTGGCGTTGCCTAAGACCTTGTCGCGCTGGGCGTGATAGGTTTCGGCAATATGGCGGATCATGTCGGGGAACGCCGGGCGGCCATAACGGCTGGTGGCGGGAAAATAGGTGCCACCCCAAAAGGGCTCGCCCGTCGGGGTCAGAAACATGGTCAGGGGCCAACCGCCCTGTTGACCGGTCAGGGCCAGGGCCGTCTGGTAGATGGCGTCGAGGTCGGGCCGTTCCTCGCGGTCGACTTTGATGTTGACGAAAAGTTCGTTCATCAGTTCGGCGATGGCAGGGTCTTCGAAGCTCTCGTGGGCCATGACGTGACACCAATGGCAGGCCGCGTAGCCGATGGACAGCAAGATCGGCTTGTTGCTCTCTTGGGCCTCGTCCAGGACGGCGGGCGACCAGGCCCGCCACTGGACC
>Ga0187827_10009715_pt1 | contig 10139 bp, 9 predicted proteins | sample ETNtaG_39_FD_167969 | JGI IMG/M metagenome (GOLD analysis project Ga0187827, IMG submission 167969) | Marine microbial and viral communities from oxygen minimum zone, Eastern Pacific Ocean - ETNP2014_SV_150_PacBio MetaG (Illumina Assembly) | ecosystem: Environmental > Aquatic > Marine > Hypoxic... | reverse complement strand
GACTTCCAACTGGTCTACGCCGAGTTGACCGCGGGCGACGCCGACGCGCGCGGTGGCGAACCCGTTCTCGCCGGCGATACCGTGGTCGGACTAACAACTTCGGGCAGCTTTGGCCATACGGTAGGCAAACAGCTGGCCTTTGCCTATGTCAAACCCGGATACGCCGCACCCGGATCAACCTTACACATAGAAATCTTGACGAAACGGTATCCGGCGGTGATTTTGGCCGAGCCCATTTACGACCCCCAAAACGAACGCTTGAGGGCGTAACAACACTCAAAAACAGACAAGTAAAAACACAGTCAAGGATCATAATTTGAATATCATAGTATTGTTAAAACAAGTGGTGGATGTCCAGTTGAGTCTGCGCGTCACAGACGGGACCTTGGTGGAGGATGGGCTCAGATATGTGATTAGCGGCTGGGACGAAATCGCCATTGAAGCAGCGCTCCAGTTAATCGAGGAGGTCGGTTCCGGTGAAGTCACACTGGTTTCCATCGGCCCGGAGCGTGTCAACGAAGCCCTGCGCAAGGGGATGGCGATGGGTGCGCACAAGGCGATCCATATCAATGATGAGGCCTTCGAGGGCTCGGATTCCTACGCCTTAGCCCAAGCTTTCGCCGAGTTTCTGAAAGGTGTGGATTACGACTTGATCCTGGCAGGAAAACAGGCCCAGGACACCGATGCCGGTTTGACCGCTTCCATGCTTGCGGAATTGGCTGATCTGCCGCAAGCCACCAACGTCATCAAAATTTCCGGCGTCCAAGCTGGAAAATTGACCCTGCACAGGGGTGGGGATACGGGCACCGAAGTGATCGAAATGACCCTGCCGGGCGTGGTTACGGTCAACGACAGTTTGACGGTGCCGCGCTTCGTCACCTTCCGGGGCATCATGCAAGCCAGGAAAAAACCGCTGGATGTGCTCGATCTGGCTGGAGCCGGGATTTCAGCCGACAAAGTCGGTGTCGACGTCTCGCACACAAAAGTCCTGGGCCTGAACGTACCCGAAGCCAGGCAAGTCAGGAAAAAATTCGCGGGCGACGAAGCCGAAACCACCAAACAAGTGCTCGACCTATTGGTCAACGAATCCGAAATTTTCAGGAAAAATACATGATCAAAATTCTAGTATTGGCGGAAGTCAAGAATGCCGAAATCAGCAAACCCACCCTGGAGCTCATGTCCCAGGCAATACGTTCGAACGCCGATGTTGAGGCCGTTCTGATCGGCGGCGACGATTCTGGGCTGGCCGACGTGTTGGCGGGGCATGGCGCCGCTACCGTTTATGTGGCCGCTGATTCATCGCTGACCACTTACAGCACCTCGCCCTACACCGCAGCCCTGCGCGAGGCGGTCGAAAAATCCAATCCTGACCAGTTGTGGCTGTCCGCCTCGGAACTGGGCCGCGATTTGACGCCCCGGATTGCCGCCCGCCTGAGTGTCGGCGCGATCACGGACGTCATCGCCATCGACGGCGGTTCCCTGAAACGTCCCGCCATGGCATCCAAAGTCATCCAGGAATGCGCTTTCACTCACGACGGGCTCAAAATAATCAGCTTTCGTGCCGGTGCTTTCGAGGTGAGCCCCAGCCAGGCCTGCACGGCCAATAAAGTGGTATTGGCAACCCCCGAAGCGGACTTGCGCGCCGTCATCAAAGAGGTGCTTGCGGAAAGCGGTGGATCGATCGATTTGGTCGATGCCCAGATTGTGGTGAGTGTCGGACGTGGCGTCAAGGGACCGGAGGGTGTGGAGCTCGTCCGTCCGCTGGCCGACGCGCTTGGTGCAGGTTTCGGCGCTTCCCGCGCCGTTTGCGATGAGGGTTGGATGCCGCACAACACGCAAATCGGACAAACCGGAAAAACAATCTCCCCGGACGTCTATTTTGCGATCGGCATTTCCGGTGCGATCCAACACCTGGCGGGCATGATGGGTTCCAAATTAATCGTAGCGGTCAACAATGATGAGGATGCCCACATTTTTAAAGTGGCCGATTACGGTATCGTTGGCGATCTCTTCAAAGTCGTACCGATTTTGACGGAAGAAATACTGAAGATCAACAAAGAGAAGTCATGAAGCTCGTTTTGATTACGTCGCTCGGATTGTTGGCAGTCTGGTTCATGGCGGTGCTTGTAAGCAGCGTTCGTCGATCAGTCAAGAAACACAAGGAGCTCGCCAGCGACGCCGGCTTGGTACCAAACCGGCTGGAAACCCTGATCGGTTTCGTCGCCACCTTCTTCGACACGCTTGGCATTGGCAGTTTCGCGCCGACGACGGCGTGGTTTCGCAATACAAAACTCGTACCCGACGAGCTCATTCCGGGCACCATGAATGTGGGCTACGCCTTGCCGACGATACTGACGGCGTATATCTTCATTGACCACGTCGATATAGAGCCCGTCACGCTGCTTTCCATGATCGTTTCCTCGGTTCTGGGAGCATGGTTTGGAGCCGGCATCGTGGCACGGCTTCCGAGAAAACGCATTCAGATCGGCATGGGCAGTGCGTTGATCATCGCCGGCTTGTTGATGGTCGCATCCCAGCTCAATCTGAAATCGGAGGGCGCCCAGGCGTTGGGCCTCGAGTTGCCTATACTGATCCTGGCCTGTCTGGTGATGGTGATACTTGGCGCTCTGATGACCATCGGCGTGGGGCTCTACGCGCCCTGCATGATCCTTGTCAGCCTGATGGGAATGAATCCCTTGGCAGCTTTTCCCATCATGATGGGCGCCTGCGCGTTTCTGATGCCGGTCGCATCTGTCCGCTTCGTGCACTCCGGTAAGCAGCTGATGAAGGTCGCCCTTGGTATGACGCTTGGCGGTCTTCCGGCCGTCCTGATAGCAGCGTTTCTTGTGAAGTCACTTCCGCTCTACTATCTGAAGTGGCTGGTTGTCGTGGTGGTGCTCTTCACCGCCGGCCAGATGTTGCGTTCGGCGCTCGCGCCCAAGCGGACTCAACAGCATAGCTACAGGTGAATGCGGAAGCCTATCTTGTCGAGCATCTTGAGCCAAAGTCCCGGCTTTCCCTGATTCTGGTCCTGCTTGCCCAGGGCGGAAAAGGTGATGTTCCCCCCAAGCCATCTCAGGATATGGGGGGGCCAGTGAGATGTCCCTCTCCGGACAAAGGCCAATTGCGTAAGCTCCGTTTCCCCGATACCCAGCAGTGCCAGACTTGCACGGGCTCCGAATCGTGAGGCCGTGACTCCTTGCCCGGTATAACCCTGTGCCCAGACCACTCGGCCACCATGGGCCTGTCCGAAATGCATGGAATGATCCCTGGCAATCCCGATGGGTCCGCTCCAGCGATGGGAGAATTTCAGGCCGGCCAACTGGGGGAAGACCGTGAAAAAATACGAGGCAATCCCTTCAAACCTTGCCGGATCGTCCCGGCCGGTGAATGACTTCGGCTCACTCAAGAAGTAACTAGGGGCACCACCACCGATCATGATCCGATTGTCAGACGTCAACCGATAGTAATGAAAGAAGTTTTCCACGCCGGACAATCCCTGGCGCTGCGTCCAGCCAATGGAGGCCATCTGCGCCGTGCTCAGGGGCTCGGTGGCCAGTGCATATTCAAACACCGGTGCCATTAGGGTCCGTCTATTATTTGTTATGAGGTTGGGAAAGGTATTGGTGGCGAGGAAGACTTTCCTGGCTCGAATCTCCCCGCCCGCGGAGCGAAGCAACAGATCCGTTCCACCGCCAGTCTTCGCCAATTCGGTGAGTGGCGTGTTCTCATAAAGACGGACGCCGAGCCCGCAAGCCACCTCTCGAAGACCATCGACCAGTCGGCCGGGATGCAATACGCCCAGGCGGCCCTCCTTGGTCCAATGTCCGGCCAGAAAGGCAGAAGAAGCCACTTCTTTCTGTACTGCTTCCCGGTCCAGCCATGTTGAGGCCGCGCCGCTCTTCCGGTCGGCCTCATACAGGGCACGGAGTGCATCCACATGATGGGGTTGGATGGCCATGTGCAGAAAACCGGTGGGCTCGTAATCGACGTTCATATCGTAGCGTTCGAAGGTATCAAGAAACCCCCGGGCGTTGTCGCGGCCGAGGCTCTCGATAGTCGGTTCGTGCTCAGGTAGTCCCAGCTGACGGTCGCTCTGGTATTGGGTAAGGGTGTCGCTAACAAATCCCCCGTTCCGGCCCGATGCGCCAACTCCCACCAAACCGGCTTCTATCACGACCACGTCAAGATCGGGGTGGGCTTCCTTGGCAAGAATGGATGCCCACAATCCGGTAAATCCCGCGCCAGCAATGGCCAATTCGGTCTCCACGTTTCCGGAAAGGCAGGGGGCTACTTTGGGCCGGTCCGGCCTGTCCAACCACATGGGCATGTGTTTGGATCCATCCAGCGCTTCTTTCAGGTCGGGGTGCATATACGTAGAAGTCCTCTTGTAACCGTTGTTCTGGTGTGTGTATAGTTTCCGTGGGTCAAGCGGGTTTGCGAATTCTTCGCCTGCAGCCTGATCTGATCGGCTCCTTGTTGCCGTCAACAAGATAGCTCTATTCAACGGGAATGTCAATTTCCGCTGAATTCACATGTTGAAATGCGATAGATACTTTGGGAATGAGATGTCCCGGGCCCGAGTTTGGAGTTCGCATTTCCTCAATAATTGGACGCCTGTCCAGTCGATGTCGATTTATAGAGCTTCGATCATGATGACGCCTTCGATATATCTGTCAGGACGGGAGAAGGTAAGGTTGAGTTCGTTGTCACCCTGGAAAGGCGGGCATATGGACAGGTCTATTTCGGAGACGATGTGCGGGGGAATGTGCATGCCCGGACATCGGCGTTCGGCTGCGACGTGGATGTTTGTTTTGAGGCGTTCAATGACGGCGTCTACGGGGATGGGAGCATCGTTAATATCCAGATCAAGCCCCTCGGAATCGTGGAGATTGTAGACGCGTAAGCGAAGTCGCCATCGAGGGGTTGGCCGTTGTGTCCGTCTGCCATTCGAAATGGGAGGACCGCTCTCATGTTGTCGTATCGCGTGATACGAGCCGTTCGTCGGGTTTGGTCCCCTTCACCGGCTCTTTTTAGGTGCTTCAGGAACTGTATTTTCTGCGTGTTGCTCTGGCCGCTGACGCGAATATGAGCGGGTTGCCTGAGTCTGAGCATCTCGTTATTTCCCGTCTCACCCTTGTAGATCAATCCATGACTTACAGTGCGCCGGCCGATACGCCCCTCGAGCGTTCACAGAAGGGTATACCGGTTCGGCCAGAATTTTGATTGCCACTTCACGTTTGAGTTTGGTGTCATCAGCCAGAAATACCCCGCCCATGCCGCCTTTGCCAAGTTGGCGGATGATATTGTCATGACCTAGGGTTGAACCTGGTTGCATAAGGGTTGTTTGTCCTTAAATTGGGCGTGCCAGTTCTGCACAATAGTGATGGTCACCTTACGATCTGAATCTCCGGCTCCCCGGCGTACCATGATGCACGGCCGCCCGTCGTGTGATACGGCATAGGTCCGGACGACCAGGTTGTCCGAGGGTACCCTTACTCCGAGTTCTGAACTCTCTTTTACGCTGCACGCTTCACACTTCCCTTGTTTTAAATCCCCTTCGGCGTCCTCGCCACCGTTGCTTCCAAGGCCAATAGTTTCGCATGCGCCTTTTTAAACGATGAACTCCGGTCGTCTTCTATGATTTCCAGATGGACACCTCGCTCGAATCCTGGGAGATTGCCCTTATAGAATTCTGGTTGATAGATGTTTTCAGATGTGAATTCCCGCACCCGTGTTTTCTTACTTGCGCCGGGCCATACAACCCGCAAGATACGTTTCTTCGCTCTGTAGCGATCGCCGGAAGTGGGTTCATCCGGATCGACCCTATATTTTTCAATGGCCTTCAGGTCGACCTCTACGCCCAGACCCGGTTTGTCCGGCACCTGCATATAGCCGTCAACCACATTGATCCGTTTCTTCAAGAGGTCGGTCTTCCAGAGTTCGTGACAGGTGATGTACGGCAGTTGTGCATGGGACAACACCGAACCGATGTGAGCCGCAAATGTGGTCGTCATGCCGCTGCCGACCATTTGGAGCCAGAAGGGTTTGTTGAGCGCCGCACACATGATCGCCTGACGTTTGGTGCCCGAGGCCCCGCCGCCAACCACGAAACCATCACTCACCTGATCCACCCACAATTCCTCCCGAAAATGGTCGACAATGGGCTTCTGGATACGTTCCCGTAACATCTGAGCTCCCTTTCTATCTTTAAACAGATAGTAAGGGCTTTCATATATGCCTACATTAATCCGCTGGTCAAGCTGTGTCAGAATCTGTTCCGCTCTAGCCTGGGTGAGCAGAAACCCGTTAAAGTCCACATCAAACTTATAATCTGCCGGTACGACTTCACTCACGGTATCTATCTGTTCGAGAATATCCCACCAGGGGCGAGCTTTCATCTTAAAGGAAGTATATCCGCGCTTAAGAGATTCTTTGGCCTCTTTAACCCAATTTTCGGGCGACATATCAATATCCCACCAGGAAAGCGGGCAGCGATCCCTTAGCTTATTGCCCAACAGCACATGGATTGGCACCCCGGCGTCTTGACCGCACAGATCGAACACCGCCACCTGCGGACCAAAACCAATGTCGTCATTCCATAGAAGCGACCAGGGATTTTTACCGATCAACCCCTCCGTGTCACTGGCGCCATGCCCGTCGGTGATGCTCACCATCCCGTTGTCCGTTTCCAACCGATACACCCAGACCCTTTCATTATGCGTATTCGCCCGTGCCATGGCATGATCAACATGTTCGGCATAAAAAGGAATGTTGAGCGCAATACGTTCTGCATGTGTTATTTTCATGTCGTACTCTCCATTCAATTAGTGGATTTCGATTGGTGATTGGTGATTGAATACCTTATTGTTTTCAGTCAGTTATATAAATTAATACATGGCCTTACATTGCACAATTGGTATTACTATGGATCCCCGCTTAAAACTTGCGGGGATGACCGATCTATGACTTGATTACACCAATCAAAGTGATTATGTCATTCTCAGAATGAATCCCCCGGATCCCTATTCCCTACTCCTTGTTCCCTACAGTTTCATCTTTGTCGCCATTTTCTCTGCCACCCAGTTAATGGCTTCGTTGATCATCACCCGACCCTTGTGCGCCATGGCTAGGTCGCGGGATTCGGCGAAGGCCGCCGGGTCTTCTTTGGCATAGCTCTCGCTTTTTATCTTTAGATCCGCTTTCTCATAATCGACTTCTTCCCAATGTGCATTTTCAGGGAATGCGGCATAACCGAACGATGTTTCGAATTCAGCCGCATGGGCGACCCCTTTGCCGGAGCCGACGATGCGGTCCATATATTCTTTGGAATAGGCCTCCCAGTAGCAACAGAACTCGATATCAATACCCAGCTTTTCATTGAAATCCGCCATCTCATGACGCAACGGGCCGTTACCGGCGTGACCGTTGACGATCAGGATATGTTCAATGCCGTGCCGTTTCAAACTTTCGCAAATGTCGTAAACAACGGCGATAAATGTTTCAGGTTTGAGGGTCAACGATCCCGGAAAGTCCATCCAATGTTCGGATAGTCCGACCGGCACCGGCGGCGTGACCAGGACATGAGGATACAGGTCGATTGCTGCATGGTAAGCGATATGGAGGGCACTTGCCGTGTCGTGTTCCATGGCCAGATATTCATTATGCTGTTCCGTACTTCCAGTGGGTATGATGGCCCCTTTAAAATGGCCTGCTGACATGGCTTCTCTTGCCATCCTGCGTGTCAGCTTCCAGAGTCTCACTTCACCTATTTTCATATGGCCTCCTTAGATTGATATATCGTGTGGTATTCGAAATACTAATTTGGGCTGAATGATGGATGAGTATAAACTAACAGTATGAAAATGCAACAGATGATTTAAGAAACAGTCAATAAAGCCGCTAAGGTCGGGTTTATCATTGGTCTCATGGATAAAGTCTTGCGTCTCAAATCGGGGTTTTATATACTCGGTAGACATCTTGTCCATACTAATTACCACATAACCAAAACTTTACGCGCGAGGTATAAGTATATCATGGCTCAAATTGAACTTTGGATCACGACCTTCAGAGATGCATTATGGAGCCCATATTTTCTGGTTATTTTACTGGTCGGTACCGGTCTACTCATGACCATCCGTTTACGATTTATACAGGCTCGAAAACTGGGTCATTCCTTTAATCTGACCCGAGGTATTTATGACCATCCTGATGATCCCGGCGAGGTTACTCACTTTCAGGCCTTGAGCGCCGCTTTGTCGTCGACAGTCGGCACCGGCAACATAGCCGGGGTAGCGACCGCCATCGCAGCAGGCGGTCCTGGGGCTATCTTCTGGATGTGGATTACCGGTCTGTTCGGTATGGCTACTAAAATGGGAGAATGTACGCTTGCCATAAAATATAGAGAAATCACGCCTGACGGGGTTGTTCGCGGCGGTCCCATGTACTACATCCTCAAAGGGTTGGGGGAGTCAAAAAACCAACTGGTCGCCAGTCTTGCAAGTCCCTTTGCCTATTTCTTTGCCTTCTGTATGGCCCTCGCTCCTATGATCGCAGGTAATATGGCCCAGGCTAACTCAGCGGCGGATGCCCTGGAGGCCAATTTCGGGATTCCGCCCCTGGGTACCGGGATTGTATTGGCCTCATTGATCGGTATTGTTTTACTCGGTGGAATTAAACGTATCGGAGGCGTGGCCGGCAGGTTGATCCCGTTCATGGCGGTGGTGTATGCCATCGGGGTTCTCATTTTGCTGTTCATGTATATTGACGTATTGCCTTCTGTTATACAGTTAATTTTTACATCTGCTTTTAATCCACAGGCCGCCATAGGTGGTTTTGCCGGCGCTTCCGTTTCCGATGCGATCTCCTTTGGCGCGTCGCGCGGGGTCTTTTCCAACGAAGCCGGCCTGGGGTCCGCCCCGATCGCGCATGCTGCGGCTAAAACCAGTGAGCCCGTTCGTGAAGGCCTCGTGGCCATGATGGAACCTTTGATCGATACCTTATGCATCAACACCATGACTGCTTTCGCCATTCTGGCGACTGGAGCCTGGACTACAGGTGAGACCGGTGCTGAGTTGACTTCTATTGCCTTTGGACGCGGCTTGCCGGGCGTGGGTGGTATCGTAGTCGCTATTGCCATAACCATGTTTGCCTTTTCAACGGCCCTTACGCAGGGGTATTACGGCAACCGTGCCGTTGATTTCCTATGGGGGGAAAAGGCAGCCTCCATCTACAGATGGATCTTCGTCGGCATGCATGTTGTAGGCGCAGTGATTACCTTGGAACTGGTGTGGACCCTCGCTGACGTAGCGAATGGCCTTTTGGCCCTGCCCAATCTGCTCACCCTGATCATAATGAGCGGCAGCATCGCACTATGGGTAAAGGACTATTTCTCTCGTCCACAGATACCATATGCCGAATTAAAAAAACAGGAAAAATCGGCGGGAAGTAATGGATAAAATGTTTGCGATGTCGGGTGCAATATCAGCCCTTATCGGCGTAGCTGCCGGCGCATTCGGCGCCCACGCGCTTAAAGGCCGGTTGTCTGATGAAATGCTGGCTGTTTTCGAAGTCGGTGTAAAGTATCAGATGTATCACGCTTTCGGTCTCCTCGCGGTAGCCTGGGCATTATTCCGATGGCCGGAAGGGGTCTCTCCTCTGGCCGGATGGTTTTTTATCCTGGGTTCGGTCCTCTTCTCAGGGAGTCTCTATGCACTCAGCCTGAGCGGCATCCGATGGCTCGGCGCCATCACGCCCCTGGGCGGTTTGGCTTTTATCCTTGGATGGGCGATGTTGGCGTGGGGAATTTATCGGGCTTAGGATATGGTCAAGGTGAAGGATGCGAAATTTAGGAAACAACGAAACTCTCAGAAGATAACCTGAATCAGTGATTCGTTGATTCGTTGTTTCGCTTCATCAGGAGAAACCGTTCTATGCGCATTGTGACGGGAGCTATTGTTCATGAGACAAGTACCTTCACGCCTGTTCCTACTACGAAGGCCTGTTTTTATGCGCGTTTAGGGGTTTTGAGCCCTGATGAGATCATTACGAAGCTGCGTGGTGTAAACACGCCTACAGGTGGATTTATAGAAGGGGCAGATGTACACGGATTTGAATTGATTCCTACCATTATGGCAGAT
>Ga0187827_10009714_pt1 | contig 10139 bp, 6 predicted proteins | sample ETNtaG_39_FD_167969 | JGI IMG/M metagenome (GOLD analysis project Ga0187827, IMG submission 167969) | Marine microbial and viral communities from oxygen minimum zone, Eastern Pacific Ocean - ETNP2014_SV_150_PacBio MetaG (Illumina Assembly) | ecosystem: Environmental > Aquatic > Marine > Hypoxic... | reverse complement strand
TTTCACTAATTTCAAATAATGGGGTATTCCCAATTGGTCCACTTTTAGGAACAAATCCCTGCATACTATGTTCAAAACATGGAAACCATATACATTTTTTTTGTTTTTGAATCATTAATTCATCTATTTGCATTAGTAAACCTTTCTGTGCTACTTCGTGCCAGTTAAAAGAAATAATATCTCTGTAATAATAATTAATAATATAATTAAGTCTTTTTATCTTAGAAGGTGAAAATTCTTCTGGCCATGTTCGTTGTTTACTAGCAATGATACTTAGGCCATATTTATTTGCTAATCTATACGGATCAGTAATACAAAATATTATATACTCAACGTTATTAATATGTTCAAGTAACTTCTCATACGAATGAAATAACGCCCGGCCGGGTAGTCCTTTTGCAATAATATCACCATTATATTCTTTTGCTACAAGATACGGCCAGCTTGAAAATAATATTGGGTAATTAGTATCTGGTGCTTTACCTGCGGCAGTAGTATCACGACAAAAACTATCACCGCAAAATGCTATTTTCATTTAATATATTCCACCATTCAGGAAATAGTTTTTCATAATCTATTGTTTTTCTAGTTGCTTTATGATAAATGCTTTCTTGTTTTTTTAATTTATCACAAAAATTAAATTCTGCGGTTGGTTCTTGATCCATAAAATTAATCACTTCATCTGGTAATGAACAATTTTCTTTTACTTTTTGTTTTACATTGTTTGACAAATTTCTTATACTTTGCCACTCTGGGTGATGTAAGAAATTTATATTAACTGTTATATTATTATCTTTATAAAATTTTAAAGACTCTCCCATATAATATATATTATAAATGCTCACTAAATAGGTAACCCCATGGCGGTATTGGTTTTTGCGTCCATATTCTGTATAATCAAAGATATTTTGTTTTACTTCTTCCCAATTTAAATTTGTACGTATATATTCTGCTAGTTTTTCAATACCATCCATACTAACTATAAGTTCAATATGTTTAAAATTACTCCATAAGTCTTTTTTATAATCGTCTAAACCAACAGTACCGTTTGTAATATAATCTAAATATATATTTTTAGCATAACCTTGTTCTACACACCATTCTAAATATTGATAATGCTCTACAATTAACAATGGCTCGCCACCTGTAAATGTAATAAATTCCAGGCTTGGCGTTAACTCTTTTAATTCTTCCCAAAAGCTATTTTTGTATATAAAAGAAGATTGTTTTTGCCTTGAACGAATATATTCTTGTTCTAATTTTTTTCGTTTTATAGGATTGTTTTCGTAGTTGCAAGCTGTTATTGCGGTTTCTTTAAGCCACTTATTACTACTTCCAGCACTACAAGTTCTACATGCTAAATTACATTTTGCTCCAAGTTTTAATTGTAACCAAATAGGTGCGTCAAGTGTTTCCCTCAAATGTGTATGTTGTTTAAAATCTCTACTTGCCCGTATACGAAAACTGCTTTTACTGCCTGCATCTTCGACTGCCCAACATTTATTACATTCCCATGGACGTTCATTGTTTATAAATTGGTTACGCAAAGTAACCATTTTGTCATTTTTCCATACATTTAAAATACCTTCTTCCATAGTACCTACAGAATCGCCTGACCAAACACAGCAAGGATGTATATTTCCACGAGGTGTATTATTTAAATGAATAAATGGTGCTACACAAAAATTATCTGGCATTTTTAAATCCTAAAAACCATTTATTTAACTCAGGAATGTTTTGTAAAAAATTATGCATATCGGTTTTTCTAATATCATCTAATGTTTCAAGATATTTGTAACTATTTATTTTTATTTTTGAACGTACATCTTCGCTTTGATATTTCCATGAACCAAACCCTGGAATGTTGTCTTGCTTTATACTAACTTTTTCACCAAATTGAAATAAGTGATTATAAACATCTGGATGTAATTTATTATTATATTTTTCTAATTTTAAAAAATAATAATCAAGCCATTTTTGTTTTATATCATCTGGTAATATATGTGGACTCAGCAATACAGTCTTTTCAGAACAGCTTACTAATTGTATATCAATGTTATTAATATTTATTTCAGACATATATTCAAACAATTCATCAAAGCCAAATATACTAAAAATTGTTATAGATGCCTGGGGTATAATTGTTATATGTAATGTGTCTGCCCAAGCATCATGTAATTCAGTATAATTTCTTTTCCATTTTTTCCAATTTAATCCAGTGCGTAAGTATTCACCAGCTGGCCCACCAGCATCGATGCTTGCTTGAAAGAAACAACTTTTAAAATTTTTAATAAGATCCTTTAAATTTTTTCTTTTATAAGATATTAAACTTAAATTAGACTGATAACGAATTGTTACATTCTTAGCATAGTTATTTTCTATGAGAGTGTCAAGAACCTCCCAATGTATTGGTAACAATAATGGCTCGCCCCCTGCAAAATTTATATCAATTAATTTCCCAGATTTTGCCGCTTGTAAAAATTCTTCATTGAGTATATTTTCTTCATACTGTTTTTTAGTAGCCCAATCAACATCTTCTAATTTGTTTTTGTTATAATATCCAATTGGTTCAATATCATGTTTAATTACTTCATCATAAATCGCAGAACTTTGAAATGGCGTACACATACGACATTTAAAATTACATTGAATATTTGTTCTATAATCAAAACTAACAGGATCAAATGTAGTAGTCCCATCCGGATTTGTTTTTTCAAAAACCTCATCAATATACTCAGCATAGTTGTCATTCCAATAATCTTTATATGTTTTAGTTATACGGCGTTGCTGATCAAAACTTATATTACAGTTGTTACATTCTCTGATTATGTTGCCTTTGAGCATATCTTTCCGCATATTGACTTGCGTTTCACAGTTCTTCCATTCTTCTAAAGATCGTTGGGTATCATAATTTAACGGATTTTCTTGTGGTGGCGGAAGCCATATAATACTACACGGAAACCGTTGACCAGTTGAATCGTAGTATGCATGTACCCAGGGTGCTAAACAAAATGTCTTTGATAATTTGTCAGGCCGTTTCATACAAATATTTATTGAATAAATATTTGTATGGTAAAAGTAATACATGCATTTGTTACTTCTGAAAATAAAGACTTAAAACAACTCTATGATACGTTAGAAATTTTCTACTGGCGATTTAACCCAGATAGAGAATTTAATTATGTTGGACTAGATAAGTCGACATCAAAACCAATCATACATCAAGATCCGGATTATATTCTCGAAGTATTAACTAATAACAATCATGCTGATAGAAAATTAAAATATAACATTACTATTGATTATGATTATGTTGTTCTCCATTGGATAGGTAGTACTATGCATGGTCATTATGGAGTACAACATGCTTATAAAGAATTTTTAGAAACATATGAAAATGAATTCCTTGTTATGGGGCATATCATTGATGGCAAAGAACATGGTGTTGGTAGAAGTTGGGATTCAGGAAATTATTTTTTTATGTATCCTATAACAATGATAGTTAATTTAAATGTTTATCGAAGTATTGGTAGTCCCGAAGTAGGACAAGGCGCTATAAAGAAACACTTATGGGCCGTCAATCGAAGTGAAGATAATATGCATGATAATTATACTCCAACATGGTTAAAACCCACAGATGGCACTGTTGATGTTAAAACAAAAAGTGTTGGTTGGAATTTAATTAGTGAAAGTATAAAACATGGTTATACAGTATATAATCTACCAAATGACCTACGTGGAAAAAAAGTTTATATATACCCAGATGATGCACCAGAGAAATTTGCAAAGGTTGTAGATAGTTTATATAATATGCCTATTATAGAACAACAAAATCAACAAAAATGGTTCATCGAAAGCCTTGGAAAAAAATGGGGAATACATATTAATATGACTAATAATATTACAGATAATACTATATTTTTATTTAACACAGAATATTATGTTCAAGACAAAGATGCATATAATTTTTATGGCTGGGAAGATTTACGATTGTTTGCAGGCCCAGCTTCAGGATTTAAAGATTTTGTTTTTGTATTTAAAAAATATAAAAATTTTGATCAAGAGCTTGAATTTTTACATTTTGATGTTGTTCAAGAAACACTTGATTTAAAAAAATATATATTAAAATGGGATGGAGACAGAAATACATTTTATGCACATATTACACAATTTTCTAATTATGAAAATATTAAAAAGAGAATATGGCCAAATGTTGATACGTGGAATATCTATTTGGATGACATGTTTAGTAACTTCGATTCAGCAGAAGAATTTAAAGTACGATGGCAAGAATATCAAAAATGTAAACATACATTTGCAAAAGAAAACATATTAGAAGATCCGGCTTTTATTATTGATAAGCTTTCAATCGGTGACCAAAGAAGGAGTATGCTATGGGTTAGTGATATATTTTTAGGTACTAACGAATTAGTATATGGCATAGAAAATCTAAAAAATAAATGGCACAATTTACTTTCTTTAATATATGTAGAAAATCCTAATACACTTCTTGATTATAAAAACTTTGATGATACGCCTGGTGTTAATGAAATTAGTAATGTGTATGAAAAAGAATTAATAAAACAAAATCCTTCCTTTTGTATATATCCATGGATGCATGTTCAATACAAACCAAACGGGCAACCAAAACCGTGTTGCCGATTTGATTTAAATGCAGACGAATATAATGATCTTAATAATACACGATTTTATGGTGATACAGTTTTTTTACAAGAATTAGTTCCTTTAAACTCAGGTAATGTTACGTTAGACAAATATCCTGGTATGGAAGGAAAAACATTGATAGAATTAGAACAGCAAGAGAAAACAGGCTTATCCAGTTTTACGAAATTGGGTAATGCTACAGTCGAAGATGTTTTTGAAAGTTCTTTTTGGAAGGATATGCGTACAAAAATGTTAAAAGGTGAACGCATTGGCGGTTGCCATAAATGTTATAAAGAAGAAGAAATATGTTTAAATGAAGATAAAAAAGTTACTGGGTTTGGTACTAGTATGCGAATAGCTGCAATTAGAGATTGGAATAATACAGTATTAGATAATGGGTATACACGCGAAGTTGTTCCTATGCAACCTATTCTTCCAGAGAAAATTTTATATTTAGAACTTGGATTTGGAAATTATTGTAACCTTGCATGTCGTATGTGTAGTAGCAACTTGAGTACAACCTGGTATGAGGATGACGTAGTATTAGAAGGAAAATTTGATAGACAAGTAACACCAAAGATTGAAGATGCTGATATTAAAATATCTAATAAAACGTTAAGAGGATTGCGTGAGATAAAATTTACTGGTGGTGAACCGATGATCCATCCTAATTTTGCAAAGTTAATTTCTCGTATTGTAGAAACAGGTGTTGCTGAAAATATTTCCTTAGAAATCTTTACGAATTCCAGTTATACCCCAAGTGAAAAAATAACCAAAGATTTAACACAATTTAAAGAAGTAAGATTAAGTTTATCAATAGATGGTTCCGATAAAGTAAATGATTATATTAGATATCCAAGCAAATGGGATAAAGTTAATATTGCAGCGATCAAATGGGTAGAGTTAGAAAGATTACATAAAAATATAAAGGTTACAATTAATCCAACTATTACAATTTATAATGTTATGTATTTGGAAGAATTAATTAATTGGTGGTTACAAACTATCCCAGAGAAGGATAATTTAATTGTATTCAATTATGCTACATATCCTTCTTATTTGAATAAGCTTTTATTACCTAAACCTGTTCAAAATGACTTGATAAAAAAATATACAAAACTTTCTGACAATGTATCGAATCAAGGATTAAAATTTAATTTTTCTAGATTAATATCTAGGTTGAGTGCTGATACTTTTACAGAGTCATCATTGCAAGAATTTTATGATTATACTAAAGAACTAGATAAATTACGTAATCAGAATTTTGAAGAAGCATTACCAGAATTATATGATGCAGTAAAATCTCATATTAACTTAAAAACTTTATAATCGAAGGGTGTAGAAGTTTTTGATAATTTTGATTATACATCCCATCAAAGGTTTGCGTATATTCTTTTATTAACGGTTGATAAGCCATGCCTTGGCATTCCTCATGAATGTGTTTTAGTTTAATATACCATAATTTTTCTTCAGGGTCTTCATCACTATATTTTTTATAATAATCTAATGCTTCGGCTATTAAATAAGAGGGAGCAAATTTTAAATTAAGAATATGATAATGATATGCCATCTCGTCTAATGTAAAAAAACCTGTAAGTTGCGGATCCATAAAAAACTCAGAATAGACTAAATCCATTGGAGATATTATTTCATTAAATAATTTTTCTAATTTTCCATATTCAAATAGATTATATATCATACCCATACAAATAATAGATACTTCTGTTTTATTTCCTAAATCATATTCCTTTATATATTCTGCTAAGTATTCTAATCTTTTCCTCAATATACTATATTTAAAAGGATATCGGATATAGTCATAAATTGAATCTGTACCATCTATACTAATTACAAATCTTATATATTTAAATTTAGAAATAAGATCAAGTTTCTCTTTAATAAATTTTGTACCATTTGTAGTTATTTCTAATTCTATATGTTCGCAATCTTTAGTTTCAATTGCTGTTTTGAGAAAGTTATCTAACTCGTTGCTTAAAAATGGTTCCCCACCAGATGTTTGCAAGTATTGTAAATGTGGTAACATATTTTTTAATTTTTTAAGAGTAACATCATTTGTTCTATTAATTTTATCCCCCCGTTTACTTGGATATAAATTAAATTTTTCTAAATTAAGTTTAAGAGATTCTGAACTAGACGACAATACTTTATTAAAATGACTACTAATACTTGGCGCACACATACGGCAAGCCAAATTACAATGATTACCAAATTTCCAATTTAGTCTTATTAATCTAGGATTTTCGATAATTGTTTTAAATTGAACTTGTTCTTTGTAATAGTCGTTCATAACTGTACGATGTGTTACTTTTTGATTCTTAGGGCATTGTTGATGACAAGCATCAGGTAATTTATTTTTTCTTATTTGTTGTCTAAGTTCTTCAAATTTAGGGTTACCAAAATCTCCTAATAATGTTTCCTTTTCTAACTTTAATACATGAGATGGATTTAACCCATTTGCTGAACAACACAGGGGTCCAGCAGACATACTGCCATCAACGTTGGTTAGTATGTCTAAATGTATAAATGGATATATACAAAAATTGTCATGTTTTTTGATATATTGTTTTAAAAATTTATCATTAATACTTCGGATATCATCTCGTACTAATTTTTCTAATTCGTTAGGCATACAATATTTATTAAATAAATATTATTATGCAATTTGAAAAACCAATATATATTGATTTATTAGATAAATATTACTATGCAATTTGAAAAACCAATATATATTGATTATAAAAATAGAGCAGATAGCTCTTCACACAATATAGCAAAAGCAAAACACGATACAATACCAGACGATAGTACATGGCCTGACGTAGGTTTACACGAATACCCGCATTGGAAAGCCACTTGGGGGGAACCTCAGCAAATACAAGATTTTTTTACTGAAGACGAAGTCGAATGGTTTACCGATAGGATGTTTAGGCACCATACTGATAGACGTATTAAGGACAGTGGTACTTTACATTTCTTTGACAATATTGGTGAGATCGTTGATCACTTTTTTGAAAAATTCCAATCATTAGCACCCGAATTAGTAAAGGGAGACAGATCACATACTGGTAATTTTGTGTGGAGTCATAATCCATATAATGTACATATTGATACAGGTAGTAGGCATTATAGAGACCTTGATCCAAATACAGTTCCATATAAACAATTTGTTATTCCGCTTTGGGTTTCGCCTATGGGAGGTATGAGTGCTACTGCACTTTTTAAAGCAAGAGCAATTAGTTACGGTACAAATTTTGTTAGAGGGTATAGCAAAGAATTCCGTACAGATGTTTGGCGTAGTGTTAAAGATTATAGTGTAGTGCCTTTATTTAATGTTGATGGTAGTCCTATAGCAGATCTAGAAAAACCATTTGATAAAGAAGTATATGAGGATTGGCTTACTAATGTTCCATATGAAAGTTTAACTGGCTTAGAAGCAGACGGTTTTTATCATTGGGATAGACGTAGTATTATTATGTTTGATAGATGTTCTGTACATAGTGGAACCGATTATATTAAATATGGAACAAAATCTAAAGCAGGTTTAGTAATAATGACTAATCGAACAGTTCCATTGGAATAATTTCACAAACATTTTCTAGTCTATGTTCATCCATTATTTTTGTAATTTTTATTAACTGTTCTAATTGTTTCTGTCTATCCTGCACAGGCAACGTAGCATGTTCTAATATACTTTTCATACGACCTTTGGCTTGATTGTGTATTTCCGTTGTAGGCAACGTGTCCATATAAGATTTAATATCTTTAATTATTTCTTCTTTTATGTCATGCTGTATTAAGCCAGGTTGAAAATATTTTGGTGAATATAAAAGTGTAGGATAAAATTTTAGTCGTGGTCGATTATATGAATTAACCCATTTCCATAAGTCAATAACATTATTAAAATTATAAAATTGTATCGTTGATGTTACCATAATCCATGCATTAGTGGGAAGTATTTTTTCAAAGTTTTCTTTTATAGAATTCCAATTGCCTGGATGCCTTATATAATTAAAAACATTTCCAGTACCATCAATGCTACATTCAAAAGTAACTTGTTTAAATTCATCTATAATGTCAACAAATTCTTGCGGCATGTTTGTCATGTTAGTTGTTAATCTTACTCTTACATCTTTTGCTCTTCCTAATTCCACACACTTTTCTAGTAACCTAAACACACCAGGATGCAATGACGGTTCGCCACCTGCAAATATAAGATGATCAACGTTGTGTGCTAATAAATCTATTTCCTTCCAAAAGTTTTCATTTTCAAACCAAGTATCATTTTGATCTTGCCCAAAATATGTTTCTCCAAAGTCTTTAGCAAGTGTTGGGTAATCCTTAATTAAATTATTATATTCTTTAACGTGTTGAGAACTATATTGTGTTGAACACATTCTACATTTTAAATTACATAAATTTCCTAAACGTAAATCTAAATAGATAGGCATTTCAGGATTCATTGAAACTTTAGTTATAAGATCTTCGCCGTATCGATTATAGTAATATTCGTTTTCGTTTTTGCGTTTGCTTTTTAAATTTATTGAATCTTCATAGTAGCATTGCCTACAATCCTTAACAGCCTTACCATCAATCATTTGTTGTCGTACAGTACTCATATAATCACTATACCAAAAAGTTTTAATGTCGTGCGTTGCTAACGATGCTTTTTTATTGTCGATCTCAATTGAATCTGACACTGGCACTTTACAACATAGTCGTATTTCGCCATTAACACTTGTAGCAAAATGTATAAAAGGTAATATGCAAAAGAATTTGCTATCGAGTTCTTTCATGTTCAATATTCCATCCAACTGGATTTTTAATATAAATTGTAGAATTAGATTGTTTTAGATGTTCCATAAAATTATTGTATGTGTCCCAGATTTGTTGTTCTGGATGTAGAAAGAAAAGTGTCGGGTAAAAGAATACATTGCTAAACCAACATGTTGCAATATTTGATATTTTAATTTTTTTAAAATCAGTAAAGAGATTCAGTTGTATAAATTCATAATCAAAGTTTTTTTGGAAATCCCACATTTTAGCAAAAATAGTTTCACCACCCCAACGATTTAGTTCCTTACGCCATTCTATTTCTAATCGGCTCTCGTTAAAATTATCTGGTAACAAATCTAGTTCAAGACCATAATTATTAATGAATGCAGGGTAATCATAACCATTCCAGTTGTTAATTAATTTCTGTTTAAATGTTAACATATAATTATTAAAGTCATAATAAAAAATTTTAGTATTTTTAGTTGCCCCTGCAATTTGTAATTTAGTATATGATTTAGATAAAATCCAATTTGCTTTAAAACCTGTAGGCAGGCAATGTAGTTCATCTAGTGGAGTATGGTCATCCTTAATCTCATTATATAATTCACTATTAAAAAACCACGTAAATTTTTTGAATGTTATTTTTTTAATTGTTTCTAGCTGAGGATCATGCACTAAAA
>Ga0187827_10009712_pt1 | contig 10140 bp, 10 predicted proteins | sample ETNtaG_39_FD_167969 | JGI IMG/M metagenome (GOLD analysis project Ga0187827, IMG submission 167969) | Marine microbial and viral communities from oxygen minimum zone, Eastern Pacific Ocean - ETNP2014_SV_150_PacBio MetaG (Illumina Assembly) | ecosystem: Environmental > Aquatic > Marine > Hypoxic... | reverse complement strand
AGGTATTGAAAGAAAACCTGGGTCAAATCTTATACATCAAAAAGCACACGCAATGGCTAACGTAATAATTGACAATGGATTAACAGATGTTAGTGAAGTATGGGGATCAGAAGTTTCATTATATTATCCAGAATTGTATGCAGGAACAACTGACTTGGTTGGTGTATATAAAGGTGCTCCAGCAATAATGGATTTTAAACAATCACGAAAATTAAAGAAAAAAGAATGGGTAGAAGATTATTTTTTACAATGCACAGCCTATGGAATCGCACACAATAAACTGCACGACACCAACATAAAAACTGGCCGGATATTCATATGCACACAGAACAATGAATTCCAAATATTTGAAATTGATAATTGGGATTATTGGAGTGATCAATGGTTTCGCAAATTAGAAGAATATTATCAAAAAATACTTTAGTTAAATATCGTTGATGTCTGACGAACCAAAAACATTTTGTAAAGCTCCTTTTAAAACAGCAGTTATAGACACTGACGGATTCCTAATACCTTGTTGTGAATTCATGACTCATGAATCAAAACTTGATCCCTACAAATTAAATTATGCAGACGACTGGATGTTTAAAAAATGGTGGGAAAAAGGCTTAGATCCTTTAAGAGAAAAAATGCTTAAAGGTGAAGTTGATCCTGGCTGTAGATATTGTATAAGCAAAGAAAAAAATGCTGGTGTTAATAGTTTAAGAATTAGAACAAATAAAAATATCTCTGATACATTTGAAGAAATAAAAAATGACTATCTACAAAATAAAAGAGAATATCCAAAGCAAGTTGAATTAAGACTTGGAAATTATTGTAATTTAAAATGTATTATGTGCGGTCCCTATGCCAGTAGCAGTATTATGGCTGAATATAAAATGCATAAAAAACAATATAATGAATATGGTATAGAATCAAATTGGCAGGATCCGAATATGCCCAAAGATTGGTATTCTTATGAACATAATAAAGAAATAATGCTAGATGTTGTGTCAAAAGCTAGTAGAATACACTTTGGAGGTGGAGAACCTTTTATAAGTCCAGTAATTGTTGAAGTCTTAAATTCTATTAATTCAAAAACTTATCTAAGATTTAACACAAATATGACTCGTATAAACGATAGAGTATTAGAAGCTCTTAAAAAGTTTGATACAATTGAAATTGAAGCAAGTATTGATGGTGTAGGGCCACATAATGACTATTTGAGAAATGGAAGTAAATGGAATATTATACTTGAGAATTTTAAAAAACTTAAAACTTGCAATAATATAAATGTAGATATTTCTTATATTCTTCAACACACATCACTTTATACACTAAAAGATGTAATAGCATTTGCAAACGATAGTAACATAAGAATAAACTTTGGAGAAGTATATTATGGCTCTGTTGATGGCTCTGGGCATTTAACCTTAAATTCTGCATCAATTAATGACATTAATAATTTTAAAACTTGGTTTAATTCTTCTTCTTTTAAACAAAAAAATACTGTCCAAACATGGTTAGATTCATATGAATTTAATCTAAAACTACATAATAGATTCAAAGAGTATATTAAAATGCTAGACTCATTTAGAGGCACAACTTTTGTTAAAACGTTCAATCCGTCCTGGACATAAATATACTTAATATGCCAATAGTACAGATATCAAGAATACAACACAGACGTGGAAAAGCCACTGATCTACCGCAATTAGCGGCTGGAGAATTAGGTTGGTCTGTTGACGATCAAAAATTATATATAGGAAATGGCACAGTAGCTGACGGGGCTCCAGCAGTAGGCAATACAGAAGTTATGACTTCTGGCAGTTCAGCATTTTCAACTGCTCTAACATATGTTTATAAAGGATACGCAGGAGATTCAACACCAATAACAACTGGAGCAACTGGAGATGTTAGTAGAACATTACAGGCAACATTAGATGATCACGTTTCAGTTAAGGCATTTGGTGCTGTAGGAGATGGGTCAACAGCAGATGTGGTCGCAATACAAAGAGCACTTGATGAACTATATTCAGAAACAGATCAAGATGACGCACGAGCAAGAAGAATTTTATTTTTTCCAGCAGGACAATACAACATAGCAACTTCAATAACTATTCCACCTTACGCACATTTAGTAGGTGAAGGTCCTGACAAAACAATATTTTATCAATCAGGTGGTAACGCACCTGTGGCAGTTACAGAAGATGATGACGGACAAGTATATGGAAGTATAGGCGGTAGCAGTGCAACTACTCCAACACAGATTCAAATCCAAGGAATTTGTTTTAAAAATGGTGAAGCATATGGTGGACTATCAATTGACAATGCAACTCACGTATATCTAAGAGATTGCAAATTTCAAGGAACTTATGCGGCAGGTGGTGCAGATGCGGCAAACTCAAAAGGTGTTACAGTAAGAAGTACAACTGCTTTACCTTGTTCAAATGTTGTATTTGATCAATGCCAATTTACAAAATTTGCAAGACTAGTAGATATGAGTTATGACGTAACAAGTGTAAGATTTAATAATTGTGATTTTACAACTTCTTATTATGGAGCGATGTTAGGTGAAACAATGGATGGCTCTACAAGTGGATTAACTAAAGGACCAAGAAATGTTCAATTTAATTCTTCTAGTTGGAGTACAATAAATCAACAAGCGATATGGGTTAAACCAGCCGCTGGAGCAGATGCAGGAACAGGAGCAAGAAATATTATTTCACATGGTAACTGGTATGCATCAACAGTTGCTAATAGCAACGAAGGTGTTGGAACAATTAGAGAAGTACCTATCATACAATTTGATAATGATGAATGTTCATCAGTATTAGATTTTTTTGAAAGAACAGATTTAAGAAGAGCAGACGGCAGTTCAGAATTAAATGCCGCTCCAGAATTACAAGGAATTGGAATATCAACAAAAGCAATTAAACAAGCAACTTTAACAAACAACACATCGTCGGCCACTACGATATATGATTTTCCAGCGTTGAATGATAAGTCACTTTTAATAAAATATAAAATAAAAAGATCGACTACTTACAGAGTTGGGGAACTTATAATTAACGCATCAACTACCGCAGTATCATACGATGATACATTTAATGAAAGTAATGGTTCTGTTGGTGTAACTCTTTCAGCAGTATTAGAAGCAAAAGATTCTACAGCAGGTAATGAAACAGTAGCATTACAATACACAACAACAAGCACTGGTACTGATGCTACATTGGATTACCAGGTCACAATTATAACATAATCAACTACTTAAATCCTAGGTTGCACAAAAAGAATTTCATATGACCACTAGACAAAATTTTTTTTCATCTATATAATAGTACATAATAAAAGAACAAAACGATGGAATGGTTTATACCGTATGGTATGATGAAAAAAAATTGAAAAAAGACAATCAGACATGATAAAACAAAATACGATAAATACCCATATAAAATCCAAAACGAAAACAGAAAAAAAAGAAAAAAAAACATACTCTATGACAACCGCCAGCACAATGAACATCTCGATTACCAAACGTGACGGCAGAAAAGAAAATCTAGACATTAATAAAATTCATTTCGTAGTTGAAGAGGCTTGTGAAAACCTTCCTAATGTCTCAGCATCACAAATAGAAATGACTGCCAACATACAATTCTATGATGGTATGACTACAAAAGATATTCAAAACGTTTTAGTACGTTCAGCAAACGATTTAATAACACTTGAAACTCCAAACTATCAATATGCCGCGGCAAGATTACTTTTATATGATGTACGTAAAGAAGCACATGGACAATACGAATATACTCCTTTATTAAAATTAATTATAAGAAATGTAAAACTTGGTGTATACGATAAAGACATTGTAGAAAAATATACAAAAACAGAAATTAAAAAATTTAATTCATGGATAAGAAGAGAAAGAGATTTAAATTTCACTTACGCAGGACTACGACAAGTAGTAGACAAATATCTTGTACAAGATAGAAGTTCGGGACAATTATATGAAACTCCACAAGATATGTATATGATGATAGCGGCAACATTATTTGCTGACTATCCTGAAAAAAATAAAATGTCTTATGTTAAAAAATATTATGATGCAATCTCATTACACAAAATTAATATTCCAACTCCGGTTATGGCAGGAGTAAGAACACCTGTTAGACAATTTGCTTCTTGTGTTCTTGTTGACAGTGATGATACACTGCCTTCGATCTTTTCAAGTGATATGGCAATTGGTTTATATGTTGCCAGAAGAGCAGGTATAGGAATTAACGCAGGACGTATACGAGGAATTAATTCTAAAATAAGAGGAGGTGAAGTACAACACACAGGTGTTATTCCTTTCCTTAAAAAATTCGAATCAACTGTAAGATGCTGTACTCAAAATGGAGTACGTGGTGGAAACGCAACAGTACACTTTCCAATATGGCATCCAGAGATTGAAGATGTTTTAGTTTTAAAAAATAACAAAGGTACAGAAGATAACAGAGTAAGACGAATGGATTACTCAATACAAATTTCTAAATTGTTCTATGAAAGATTTATGAACGAAGAAGATATAACATTAATATCACCACACGTTGCACCAGGATTATATGATGCATTTGGTACAGAAGAATTTGATGACTTATATTTAAAATATGAAGAAGATAAAACAATTCCAAAGAAAAAAGTTCCAGCACAAGATTTATTTTTTGACTTATTAAAAGAAAGAGCAGAAACAGGACGTATCTATATAATGAATATAGATCACGCAAACACACACAGTTCATTTAAAGACAAAATATCAATGTCAAACCTATGTCAAGAAATTACATTGCCTACAAAACCTATTCAACACATTGACGACCCAGAAGGAGAGATAGCACTTTGTATTCTTTCTGCAATTAATATTGGCCAATTAAAAGATTTAAATGAATTGGAAAACTTATGTAATCTATCTGTAAGAGCATTAGATCAAATTATAGACTATCAAAGATACCCCGTTAAAGCGGCAGAGATAAGCACAAAAGCACGAAGAAGCCTGGGTGTAGGGTATATAGGCTTGGCACACTATCTAGCAAAAAACGGTGTTAAGTATTCAGATCCTAAGGCTTGTGAGTTAGTAGATAGATTATCAGAAGCATTTCAATACAATTTATTAAGAGCAAGTTGTGATCTTGCAGAAGAAAAAGGAAAATGTACAAAATTTGATAGAACAAAATATGCAGACGGGTTGCTACCCATTGATCACTATAAAAAAGAAGTAGATAAAATTATACCACACAAACAAAGAATGGCATGGGAAAGTTTAAGAAAAGATATTGCAAAATATGGATTAAGAAATTCCTCACTGTCTTCTCAAATGCCAAGTGAAAGTTCTTCTGTAGTTAGTAACGAAACAAACGGAATTGAACCTCCAAGAGCATTACTATCAATTAAAAAATCTAAAAAAGGTCCACTAAAACAAATTGCACCAGGTTATCCTAAACTTAAAAATGATTATACCTTGCTATGGGATATGACTAGCAATGAAGGATATATTAACATTGTAGCAGTAATGCAAAAATATTTTGACCAAGCAATATCAGGCAACTGGTCATACAATCCATTACAATATGAGAACAACGAAGTTCCGTTATCTATAATGGCTCGAGATATGTTGACAGCATACAAGTATGGTTGGAAAACATCATACTATCAAAATACATATGACTTCAAAGGTGAAGAAGAGGCAGTACAACCAGCAGGATTAAGTGCAACTGTTGAAGATGATGATGGGGAAGATGTTATACTAAAACCAGAAGATACTGTTAATGGTAATGCAAAAGAACACAGCAAGGTAACTACAATCTCAGATGATGGCGAATGTGAGGCCTGCACAATTTAATTAATTAAATACAACTATAATGGCCAGAACAATTTTTAACCAGAAAATCGTCGACTTCACAAAAGAACCAATGTTTTTTGGTGCAGATCAAAACGTACAAAGGTATGATATATTCAAATATCCACAATTTGATAAAATTAATCAAACAATGCTTGGATATTTTTGGAGACCTGAAGAAGTTAGTTTACAAAAAGACAGATCTGATTATCAAACATTTAGACCAGAACAAAAGCATATATTCACAGCAAACTTAAAATACCAGACACTGTTAGATTCAGTACAAGGACGAGGACCAGCATTAGCATTTTTACCTTATTGTTCTAATCCTGAACTAGAAGGTTGTATTGTTACTTGGGATTTTTTTGAAGCACTACACTCTAGAGCATATACTCACATAATGAAAAATGTATACTCTGATCCTTCTGCAGTGTTTGATACAATTTTAAATGATAAAGAAATATTAAAAAGAGCAACTTCTGTAACAAAATACTATGATGATTTTATTGAGTATGCAAAACAATGGGAAGTTAATAAAAAAGGTTCTACAAGAGTATTAAAGAAAAAATTATATCTTGCAGTAGCCAATGTAAATTGGTTAGAAGGTTTACGTTTTTATGTTTCATTCGCTTGTACTTTTGCATTTGGTGAACTTAAACTTATGGAAGGTTCAGCAAAAATACTTTCATTAATTGCTAGAGATGAAGCAACACACTTAAATCTAACAACACATATTATTAAAAATTGGTTAGCAGGTGATGATAGAGAAATGAGAACTGTTGCCAAAGAATGTGAAGATGATATTATTAAAATGTTTAGGGTAATAGTTGAAGAAGAAAAAGCATGGACCAAATATCTATTCAAAGATGGCTCAATTATTGGACTTAACGAAAGACTATTATGCAGGTATGTAGAGTTTATTGCTAATAAAAGATTACGAACATTAGGTTTTGATCCTTTATTTGATATACCAGCAACACAAAATCCACTACCGTGGACACAGCATTGGTTAAGTTCTAAAGGACTACAAGTGGCACCACAAGAAACAGAAGTTGAAAGTTATATTGTAGGTGGTATTAAACAAGACGTCAAAAAAGGTCAATTCAGCAAATTTAAGTTATAATAACAGCGGTTTTCTACTACTATAAATAATACATTATGCCAGGAGTAGCAAGAAGATGGGATCAAGAAGTAGGACCTATGCACTGTACGCAACCTAAACGATTTGGTGCGTTCAGAACAGTGTTTGCCAACGGAATAAAAATGAGTGGCGTGGGTCATATAAACACGCCATGGCACAAAATATTCATTCCAGCACCTGTCAATAAATGTAAGTCTCACAGTAAAAAATTACTAAAAGGTTCTCCAAATGTTTTTGCTGAAGGCAGACCAATAGGAAGAAAAGGTGATCCAACTGGTTGTTCAATAGTTGTTAAAGGTTCACGAAACGTCTTTGCAAATGGTGGAGGTGGTGGTGGGTTACTAGGAACCTACAGTCAGTCTGCAGTGGATGCCGGAGTCCAAGCCGCGGAAGATGATATATAATGACAGTTAATAAAGGCTTAACATCACTAGTTAATGCAAGTCCAAACTTTTCAAATCAAGGTTTAGAAAATTCCATTAATGATATTAAAAGTGTTGATAAGGACGACGGTTATTCTTGGATTAAATCTTCTATTGATGCCGACACAGCAATTGAAGATAATACTGTATTAACTGCATCACAAAAAAATGATTTAAAAGATACTATTAATAATCAGTCTTATCTAAACGTAGGTAGATATCTTGGTGATTTAATTAGACACACAAACACTATACTTGATGGTACAATAGTTGCACTAGAAGATCCAGATCAAAATGTTCCAGCAGACTTCTTAGAAATATTACAAACAGTCCAAAGCATACAAGATACAATACCAGACCTATATGGAGTTCCAGCAAGTGAAAAAAGCAGAGATGTAAATGATCATTTAGGAACATTAAACAACAAATTTTTAGAAACTGAAGATAGTTCTAAACCTGTTTTTACAAGTTTGAAAGATACACTTTCATATTTGGAAGCAGGGGCAAGAACAAACAGTAGTTTGGCAACTGCCTCAGCCGCCGTAAGATATTCAAACACCCAGTTGATAACCTTTTTAGCATCAGTAGTAGCAGACTCAACAGACTTTCAACAAACACTGAACACATATGGATCACAACTGGCGGGTAATAATACCAATTTAAACAACCAATTGGCAAGTGAACCATACCTTACAAAAAAAACTCAGTTAATTGCTGATAGAGATGAAATCAATACACAGGTTGCATTAGAAAATTCTAACTTGTCTGGCATTAGAACTTATGTAGAAACACTTACAAACAATAATGCATATACAACTTTAGCAGAAGATCCACAATTAAGAAAACTTATGTCTCGTGTATCACAGAATTCAAATTGGCAAACTTATTTTAATGAGTATGAAACCAATTTAGCAAATTTAAATCCAATGTACAATATTGATACCGATTCAGATAAAGCATCAACAATTGATCGAGTATTAAGAAATAAAGGATTACCAGATGTATCAGATTATTTAGATATTGACAGCGTTGCCAACAAAGCCAAGAAAGATGATAGAATTGATACAAAGAATTTTGATTACTACACAACAGAACAAATTATTACTAAATGTTGTCAACAATTAGAAATCTCTATTGCAAATAGGTCAGTATATAATCAAAGTGAACTATTATTAAATAATCTTAACAAGAATGATAGACAAAAAATTGCTGATGCTTTAGACTTAAACGAATCTTCTAACACCTTAAGTTAAAAAATAATAATAGTAGTTTACAAAATTTACTATTTGTAAACTTTGTAAAAAATTCTTTACAAAAAATTAACATCATTTACAATATATGACTAGATTTTTACGGTTTTTCATGTACAATTTACTATAAGTAAATTTACAAAGGAAACTTTACAAATGACTGAAAACAGACAACCAAGCAATTGTGTAATAAACGACGACACACACGACTGGGGTGGTGCGGATCCAATATACGAAATCGTTGAAACAAAAGTTCCATTAAAAGATTTAATTAAAGATGCCGATACTTTACTAGATACATTATTTGAAAAATTTCCAGAAATTCATATTGACGAGCCTATGAATTGGCCTTTTCGATAATAATTTATTCTGATACTTTAAGTTAGCTATAAGTTCTAGTAGAACCAAAGAATTTAGCTATTCTAGTGTATAATCTAGATACCCAAGCTGGTCTAGGTACTGCCCATGTTACTGCTATTGCAGATATTAACAATCCTAGTTCCATTAGTTCGTGTAATAAAAATGACATATTGTCTCCTTTTAAGTTAGTATATTGCGAATAGTAACTATTTACAAGTATTTATTTCTATTTAGGTAATCTAATTTAAATGTGAGTTATTTTAATTCGACAGTTCCGCCGGCTTCTTCTAACTGCTTTTGGATTTTTTCTGCGTCTTCTTTTTCTGCTTCTTCTACTACTGCTTTAGGTAATGCTTCTACAAAATTCTTGGCTTCCATTAAGCCTAATCCTAATATTTCTTTTACTGCTTTTAATACGTTAATTTTCTTCTCACCATAACTTGTTAACATAACAGTTGCAGTTGATTTTACTTCTACTGGTGCTGATACTTGAGCAGGAGCAGATTGTATGTTATCTAAATCAATATTCCACTCTTTACTTAATTTTTTAGATAACTCTAGTGCTTCTAGAATTGTAAGTTGCCCTAGTTCTTTCACTAATGTATCTATATTTGCCATTATTCGTTATTATTTTTTTCGTTTACCCATGTAATGCTCAGATGGTTCATAATCCCAACGTCTACCATGATGTCCACGGATATCTGCATACCACATTCTAAGTCTTACTATAAATTTTCGAATTGTTCTGCTCTTGATCGTCACTTAACTTATTGTCCTATCTTCTTCTTCCTACCAATTGGTAATTTTTGTTCTTTAACGAAAAATCTCCCTTTCTTCGTCTCCCACTCAATAGTTACCATCTTAGCCTTAGAAGATGCTTGATATGACTTTAGTGCTTTCTTAAATGACGTTGACTCAACAACTTTTTCTTCTGTTCCAGATATAATTTTAAATTCTCTCATTTTTGACATAATAATTTAATTTAGCATAAGATTGACTTTTTGTCAACTGTATGCTTAAATATTAATAAGTTTGTTGACTAATAATTAATAAGCGGACAAGACGAGAGTTCGAATCTCTCCACCTCCACCAAATTTTGGTGGCTTATGTAAT
>Ga0187827_10009709_pt1 | contig 10142 bp, 11 predicted proteins | sample ETNtaG_39_FD_167969 | JGI IMG/M metagenome (GOLD analysis project Ga0187827, IMG submission 167969) | Marine microbial and viral communities from oxygen minimum zone, Eastern Pacific Ocean - ETNP2014_SV_150_PacBio MetaG (Illumina Assembly) | ecosystem: Environmental > Aquatic > Marine > Hypoxic... | reverse complement strand
CGATACGCATGATCACTTCTTATTGTAATTAGAAATACCAGTTCTTAATTTTTCAATTATTTCATCTATGTGTTTTTTTTCGCAAATAAATGGTGGTGCAATAATCAAACAATCTCCTGTAGCTTTGAAATTAACACCTACGTCGTAACATGACTTAAAGCATTCAAATCCAGCTCTCCCCGGTTTCTCTTTCATTTTTATATCAATACCACCGATCATGCCATAACCTCTAATGTTATCTACCACAGCAAGATCGTTTAATGAAAATAAACCATCTAAAAAATACGGGGACATTTCTTTTGATCTTTTAAAAATATTTTCTTTTTCAAAAATATCTTGAACAGCAAGAGCAGCTGCGACAGCTACAGGAATACCTGAATAGGTATACCCATGAAATAGTTCTACAGCTCCTTTTGGAGAAGCATCCATAACTGTGTCATAAATTTCTTCTTTGATAGCAACAGCTCCCATTGGAACAACCCCATTGGTTGTTGCTTTAGCCATAGTTATAACGTCTGGAGTAACACCAAATTCTTGAGACGCAAATGCTGAACCCATTCTTCCCCAGCCAGTTATTACTTCATCAAAAATTAAAATTATTCCATGTTTGTCACAAATTTCTCTTAAACGATTTAAATATCCTTTAGGAGGAACCAATGTACCAGTTGATCCAGCAACTGGTTCAACAATACAGGCTGCTATATTTTCTGATCCAAAATTCATACATATACGTTCTAAATCTTCTGCCATCTCGGCTCCAGTTGTTGGTTGACCTTTAATAAATTTATGATCTGGCAAATGTGTATGGCGCATATGCACAACACCTGGCATCAAAACACTAGCAAAAGTTTTAACATTATTGACCATGCCTCCAACTGATGTGGCCCCAATATTCATTCCGTGATAAGCACGTTCTCTTCCAACAAAACGAAATCTTTGTCCTTGTCCTCTTGCTTTATGGTAAGCAATTGTTATTTTAATTGCAGTTTCAACTGCTGATGATCCGCAAAGAGTAAAAAAAATTCTATTTAAATTTCCCGGTGTATGTTTTGCTATTTTTCTAGCCAATGTAAAAGAACCTCCAAAACCTTGCTGAAAAGGTTGAACATAATCAAGTTGTTCTAACTGTTTAGTAACTGCATTTGTTATTTCTTTTCTACCGTGACCAAGTGGATTACAAAATAATCCAGAGCTTGCATCTATATGAGTTCTTCCATGATGATCTTTCAGATAAACACCTTTTGCTTCTGTTATTAATCTTGGATGCTCTTTAAAATCTCTATTGGATGTAAAAGGCATCCAATGCTCTTGCAATGAATTAGGAATTTTTTTTGAATTGCTAAGAGTCATAATTTTTGAGTATTTCTTCGCTAATCTTGTAGACTATCATTATAACTAAAACTACCAATAAAAAATTTGTGGGTACAACTTTAAGTAGTATTTTGTTTTTTTTTTATTATCTTTAGCGTATAACAAAGAGTTTAAATGAAAGTAATAACAACCAAATTCTCAGGTCTAAAAGTTATTCAATCTAAAAGCTATAAAGACAGTAGAGGACTTTTTAAAGAAGATTTTAAAAAGAATTTTTTTAAAAATAAAAAATTTGTATTTGGTTGTACATCCACCTCCAAAAAAAATGTGATAAGAGGTTTACACTTACAAACTAAATTTTCACAAGGGAAATATGTTTCAATTTTGAAAGGTTCTATTTTTGACGTTGTGGTAGATTTGAGAAAGGATTCAAAAACTTTTGGTAAACATTTTAAAATTATTTTGTCAGATAATAACGCAAAGTCTCTTTTCATTCCAGCTGGTTTTGCCCATGGTTTTTTAGGATTAAAAAAAGAAAATATAATTTACTACTATTGTACAAATTATAGATCTGCTAAACACGAAAAGGGTATACTTTGGAATGATAAAAAATTAAATATAAAATGGCCAATTAAAAAACCAATTATTTCTCTAAAAGACAAAAAAAATTTAACATTTAGTGAATTTAAAAATTTATTTTAAATGAAAAAAATTAAAAAAATTAAAATTAAATCGTTTAAAAGTTTTAGTGGAAAACTTATTCCTATATCTTTTAATAAAAAATTTCCTTTTCATATAAAAAGAATATTTTTTTTAAATGGTATAAAAAATAAAATGAGAGGACATCATGCTCATAAAAAATGCTCTCAATTATTTATGGGAATATCAGGAAAAATGATACTCAAAATAAGAACACCGTTTTTAGAAAAAAAATTCTTAATAGAGAAGAATTCAAAACATGCTATATTGGTACCTCCAAAATATTGGTGCAGTGTAAAGTTTGTCAAAAAAAATTCAATTCTTATGGTAATGAATGACAGATACTATGAATTTAACGACTATCTTGAAACTTTTGACGAGTATAAAAAATATTTACTTAAAAAATGAAAATTTTAATTACTGGTGGTTTGGGACATATAGGTTCTTATATAATTGAAAACATAAACAAAATAAAAATTTTAAAAAAAATTTATATTATTGATAATTTATCCACTCAAAGATACTGCAGCATATTTAATCTTCCAAAAACAAAAAAGAAAATATTTTTTATCCAGAATGATTTATCACTTAAAAATGCCCTTAATAATTTTCAAAAAACTGACGTGGTCATAAATCTAGCCTCTATTACCGATGCAGAAGCTAGTTTAAAAATAAAAAAAAAAATTTATAAGAATAATTTAGGAATTTTTAAAAATATTATAAAATATTGTAGAAAAAATTCTTCAAAATTAATACATATATCAAGTACAAGCGTTTATGGTGAGCAAAAAGGTTTGGTAGATGAAACCTGTAAAATGTTAAAACCTAAATCTCCATATGCTGAAATTAAACTGATTGAAGAAAAAAAGTTAAGAAAAAATAAAAAAAAAATAAATTTTGTTACTTATAGGTTTGGTACTATTTCAGGTATTTCTAAAGGAATGAGATTTCATACTGCAATAAACAAATTTTGTTTTAATTGTGCTTTAGGTAAACCTTTACCATTATGGAAAAGTATGGTTGATAAACCAAGGCCTTACCTCTCATTAAAAGACGCTTTTTCTGTTATAAAATTTACCCTGGAAAAAAATTTTTTTAAAAATGATATTTACAACATATTGTCCCAAAACTTAACATTAAGAAATATAATAAAAATTTTTAGGAAACATAATAGTAAAGTTAAATTGGAATATCATAAATCTAAGCTGATAAATCAATACTCTTATATGGTCTCAAATAAAAAATTTAGCTTAGAGGCTTTTAAATTAAATTCAAAAATATCTAATGACATAAAATTAACTCTTAAACAATTTAAAAATTTAAACAATGATATGTAAAATATCTAATGAAAAAATAAAAACATTTATGACTTTTGGCCAGATGCCCTTGGCTAATGGTTTTATAGAAAAAAAAGATTTTAATTCAGAGTTTACCTATGAAATGGAAGTTGGTTTTTCTGAAAAAATATCTTTATTTCAGCTTAACGAATTTCCAAATCCAAAAAAAATGTTTAGTAAAACATATCCTTTTTATACTGGAAGTTCAGAATATATGAAGGCCCACTTCAATAAATTTGCAAAGTGGTTACAAAAAGAGTTTTTAAAATCTAATTCAAAATTAATAGAGATTGGTTCAAATGACGGAACTATGTTAAAAAATTTCGCAAAAACTAGCATTGATTATATGGGCTTTGAACCTGCTGAAAGTGTTGCCAATGAAGCTTTAAAAAACAATATAAAAACGATAAATGATTTTTTCAACAAGGAGAGTATCCAAAATTTTAAAAAATTTAAAAAAAAAACAGACGTAGTATGTGCGGCTAACGTAATATGCCATATACCTGATTTAAAAAATTTGATAGTTGCTATGGACGAAATGCTCTCTTCAAATGGTGTCTTTGTATTTGAGGAGCCCTATCTTGGTTCAATGTTTTCAAAAGTTTCTTATGATCAAATATACGATGAACATGTTTTTATGTTTTCGATTTCTTCAATTAAAAAAATCTTTGATCTTTTTGATTTTGATTTAATTGATGCGCTACCACAACCTACTCATGGTGGTTCTATGAGATATATTGTAGGTAGAAAAAATAAACATAAAATAAATATTAGAGTCCAAAAAGGACTGGATTTAGAAAAAGAGCAAAAATTAGATAATTTACAATCTTGTCAAAATTTCAAAAAAAGTTGCGAAAATTCAAAAAAAAAAGTCTCCGATCACTTAAAAAAACTAAAAAAAATGGGAAAGAAAATTTGTGGTTATGCTGCTACATCAAAAAGCACCACCGTTTTAAATTATTGTAATTTAAATACCGATATAATCGATTTTATTTGTGACACTACAAATGAAAAAATCGGAAAATTTTCGCCTGGTATGCATATTCCGATTGTTCCAATTTCTTATTTTCATGAAAATTTACCTGACGTTGCTTATCTTTTCGCTTGGAATCATAAGGAAGAAATTTTTTCAAAGGAAAAAGAATTTTTAAATAAAGGTGGTAAGTGGTTTTCTCATGTTGCTTTATAGAAATAGAATAGTAATTACTGGAGGAACGGGACGTTTTGCTCAAGAATTAAAAAAAGTCAAAAGTAAATATCAATTATTCTTTCCTAAAAAAAATGAATTAAATATTTTAAAAGTAAACTCTATTAGAAGATTTCTAAAATCGAAAAAACCTAAATACTTAATTCATTTAGCAGGTTTATCTAGGCCTATGAATATTCATGAAAAATTTTTAAAAAAAAGTATAGATTTAAATATTATTGGAACAGCAAACGTAACAAAGGTTTGTTCGGATTTAGGTATAAAACTAATTTACTTTTCTACTAGTTACGTATACCCCGGAACTAAAGGAAATTATAAAGAAGATAATTCATTACTGCCTAAAAATAATTATTCCTGGTCAAAACTTGGTGGAGAAAGCGCTGTCCATATGTATCCTAACTCTTTGATTCTTAGAGTATGTATGACCGAAAAACCATTTGTTCATGAAAAAGCTTTTGGTGACTTTGTTACAAATTTTATTTTTCACGAAGACATAGCAAAATATTTATTAAAATTAATTAATAAAAAAGGTGTAATAAATGTTGGTGGTAAAATACAAAGCGTTTACAACTTTGCAAAAAAATATAACCCAAAAATTAAAAAAATTTTTGCAAAAAAAATATTGGGTCACAAATTCCCACTTAACCCCTCAATGAACATTAATAAACTTAAAAAAATTATAAAATGATAAAAACTTGGTCATATGTTGAAGAGTATAGAAGCTTTAGAAAGAAAATTTTAATTTCTATCGACAAAACTTTAAAATCAGGTGAGCTTTTTTTTGGAAGACAATTGAAACAATTTGAGAAAAATTTTTTAAAACAAAATAAATTTAAATATGGAATCGCAGTAGGAAGTGGGACGGATGCTTTAATCATAGCTTTAAAAACTTTAGGTATTGGAAATAATAATAAAGATGAAGTGATTACTGTATCTAATACAGCTATTCCTACTGTCTCCGCTATCAAAAGCGTTGGGGCTAAAGCTGTATTCATTGATGTAGAAAATGACTACCTTATGAATGCAGATAAAATACAAAAATATATAAACAAAAATACTAAAGCAATCATTCCAGTTCATCTTTATGGTCAAGCATGTGACATGAAAAAAATTTGTAAAATTGCAAAAAAAAATAATTTAAAAGTTATCGAAGACTGCGCCCAGGCTCAGGGTGCAAAATTTAACAATAAGTATGTTGGATCTTTCGGTGATTTAGGTTGTTTTTCTTTTTATCCCACCAAAATATTGGGGACGTATGGTGATGGCGGATTTATTTCAACTAGTTCAATAAAATTATTTCGAAAAGCAAGAAGAATAAGATTTTATGGAATAGAACAACTTGTAAAAAAAAATAAATTTATTAAAAAATATTATGCAAATGAACACGGTATTAATTCCAAACTTGATGAGATTCAAGCAGCTATTCTAAATGTAAAACTAGCTCATGTTAAAAATTTTATCAGTAAAAGAAAAAAACTAGCAAAACTATATTCGCAACAGCTAAGTAATACTCCATTAAAACTACCGACAGAAAAAAAAAACTGCCGACATGTTTTTCACTTATACACGGTCTATCATCCTAAAAGAAATTTAATAATTAAAAAATTAAGAAAAAAAAATATTCAAATTAAAGTTTACTATCCGTTCCCAATACATAAAATGAAAGCTTATAGTAACATGGCTAAGAATAAAAATTTACACCTACCAATTACCGAAAGGATGTCAAAAGGCATTTTTTCCTTACCACTCTATCCCAATCTTAAATATAGTGAAGCATTCAAATTTACGAGAATCTTAAAAAATATACTAAAAGCTATTTAAATTACAGAGACAACAATAAATCAGTGTATAATATATTACCTAAAGAAGATCCAAAGTTATTATAATTAATATTGCCTACAATATTTTTTTTTTATTTTTGCTATAATGAAATTATTAGTTTGATAGGATAAAAGTTTATTGAAAAATCTCATATATCGATTTTTGGTCTCCTTGAAGATTTTCTTAGAAAATAAGATGCAATTAGCCCTTGCATTTCAGCCATGCGAAGAGATGAATTTTTTTTGTCATCTACAAATTTGTAAAATATGTATTTTCTTAAAGCCCTAAAAAAATTGGGGATTGTTTTTCTTATTCCATGAAAATATCCATAATTCTTTTTAAAATAATAAAATTTTGACCAGCAATAATGCCAATTTCTATTTAAATATATTTCATGATCATAAATACTATTTGCTGATGATGTTCCTTGATGATTAAATTTTGCATCATCTATCATATAAATATCTAAACCCAATTTTATGCATCGATGAAATAAATCATGTTCTTCATAATATAAAAATATATTTTCATCAAAATATCCTATTTTACTTAATGATCTCATATTAAAAAGTAAGACACATCCAGTAATCAATCTCATTTTGTGATAGTTTTTACTTTTTTCGTGGTTGATGTATTGGTCGTCTCTATAGTTATAATTTAACTCTTTAGCTGCGAGCATTGAAAAATTTTTTAATTTATCTGTCCATTTCAAAAGAGTATCAATCATATCATTTTCTGGAATTACATCGGCGTCGAGGTATAACGAATATTCTGTTTTAACTTGACTAAGACCTAGGTTAATACCTCCTCCATTTCCAAGATTTTTTTCAGGAATTATTACTTGAACATTTTCAAATTTTTTCTCTAAGTGCAGTTTTAACTCAACATTAAGTGAGTTTTCGATTATTATAATTTTAATATTTTTTTCTAATCTATTGATTAAATTTTCAATAAGATCATTTGAGTGAAAAGTTACTATAATTACCGTTAACTTCTCATTATAAAATATATGATTCATGATAATATTTTCATTATAATTTATATATAAGTTTATTGAACATAATAACATTATATAATAAATTGTGTTATTTAAATGTCCATTAATCCCAAAGATCTATCAAAAGAAAAATTAGAAATAAATTCTAATCTTAAATTATTTCAGATTTATAAAAATCTTAAACGTGTATCTCTAAAATGCGACACATATTTCCAGGTTTACGAAGAATTGTTTAGTAAATATGTGGATAAAAAAATTACTTTTGTTGAAGTTGGCGTCCTACAAGGTGGATCTTTATTTATGTGGAGAGAATATTTTGGAAAAGATGCGCGAATTATTGGAATAGATCTACATCCTAATGCTAAAGAATTAGAAAAACATGGATTCGAAATTTATGTAGGAAGTCAATCGGACAAAAATTTTTGGAAAAATTTTTATTTCAAGGTTGGTAAAATTGATGTTTTGCTTGATGATGGAGGGCACGTAAATGATCAACAAATAATTACCTTGGGCGAATCAGTTCATAATATAAATGATAATGGAATAATAGTTACTGAAGACGTGCACACTAGCTATTTTAAAAAATTTGGAAATCCATCAAAATATTCGTTCATAAATTATTCAAAATATTTAGTTGATGTTGTTAATTCCAGATTTCCTGAAACAAAAATTAAAAAAAATAATAATTTTAGAAACAAAATCTATTCTATTTCATTTTATGAATCTGTTGTAGCAATAAAAATAAATTCAAAAAAAAGTATTGAACCTGTAATACTAAAAAATAACGAAAGCGAATCAATAGAAGTTGCCGATTTGAGACATGATGATTATTTTCCAAAAGTACATAATTATCTTAACAAAAATTTACGGATTCTCAAAAAATTACCAGTATTAAAAAAAATTATAAGATATCTTTTCTATACCCATAACTTTATAATAAAAATAAAATATTATTTTAAATTAAAAAAATACTTTAAATAAAATAAAGAAAGTAAATAAAATTTATGGATATATAAATATAACAAAAAGAAGAAATAGCCCAACAAAGCCAAATAAAGTATAGATTTTTAGCATTTTTTCTTTTGTTTTTTCCATCTTATTTTTTTTGATCAAATCCACTACGTTAGTTGGTCTGGAAATCGTGCCAATTATTGATGAAGAAGTATATGTTCTAAAATCTGATTTTTCAGCCCTCATTTGTTGCATATTAGACCAAAAATACAACCTAAAGTAAATACTATAATTAAATCTTGTCAAATAAAGGGATTTGATCTTTAATAACAAAGTTAACTTAATAATTATTAAGGGGAAAATATGAAAAAAATAATAAGTTTACTATTAGGAAGTATACTTGCATTAATTTGGTCAGTATCTGCTTTTGCGGCTGCAAATCAAATTAGTGTGGCATTCTTCTTAGAGTGGGCAACTCCAAACCAAGAAGCTAAAGTTAAGAAAGTTTTTGACGATGCATTAGGAGTGCCGGTCAAATGGACGAACTTTGCAACAGGTGGAGAGATGACGGAAGCTATGTTGTCTGGAGATATTGATATCTCTTACTCACAAGGTTTAACACCATTTGTAAACGCTGTTAATGCTAAAGCTCCTATCAAACTTGTAGACATTGCAGTTACATACGGAATGGGAAATACAACTTGCGTAGTATCTAATGCATCCGGCATTACAAAAGCGAATGCTGCTCAGTTAGAAGGTAAAAAAGTTGCTGTTCCAGTAGGAACTATGGCTGACTATGTTTTCAAAGAAACAATGAAAGTTGTAGGAGCTGATGCTGGTAAAGTAACAGTTGTTGATATGGTGCCTGAAGACGGTTCTGCTGCTCTTATTAACGGTAACGTTGCTATGGCATGTCTATTTGGTGGCAAATCTATCGAAAATGCACTTAAAGCTGGCACAAGAATGTTATCTGTTAAAGAAGCTAGCGATGCTGGAATTTCTGGTATTGATATTGTTTCAGTAATGAACAAATTCTTAAAAGAGAACCCGGGAATGGTTCAAACTTTTGTAGAAATAACTCACGAATACAATACTAAGTTTAGAGCAGGTAAATCTGATATGAACATTATAGCTAAAGATGCAGCTATGGATCTTGCTGGTACCAAAAAACAAATGGGTGGTTTTGCATTCCCAGATGCAGCTGAGATAAAATCTAAATATATGAACGAAGGTGGAATACTTATGAAATATCTAGATGTTATGGGTAACATGTTTGCTACTTCAGAAAACCCGGCTCTTAAAGATTACTCTAAAGTAGTTACTACTGACTATCTACCGTAATTTAAGAGTTAGATAAAATATTAATAGGCGCCAATTTTAATAAATTGGTGCCTATTTTTTTAACAAAAACTTTATTATATTATTTTTATGAGTGATCTAGTTTCTCAAAAAGTTAACATGATTTTTAAATCTCCTAAAGGAAAAGGAGAAACGGTTCATGCTCTTAAAGATATAACTTTTTCTCTTAAAAAAGGTGAACTTTTAACAGTCCTTGGCCCTTCAGGTTGTGGAAAAACAACTTTATTAAACATCGCCGCTGGTTTTCTTCGTCCAACTTCTGGAAGTATTACTTTAGGTAATAAAGAAATTGATGGTCCGGGAGTTGAAAGAGGAATGATTTTTCAACAAGGTGCTTTGTTTGAATGGTTGACAGTAAATGAAAATGTAAATTTTGGTTTACGAATGAAAAAAGAAGATCCAATTAAAACAGCAAAAAAAGTTGAAGAGTGGCTTGATATAGTTGGCTTAAAAGGTTTTG
>Ga0187827_10009702_pt1 | contig 10153 bp, 6 predicted proteins | sample ETNtaG_39_FD_167969 | JGI IMG/M metagenome (GOLD analysis project Ga0187827, IMG submission 167969) | Marine microbial and viral communities from oxygen minimum zone, Eastern Pacific Ocean - ETNP2014_SV_150_PacBio MetaG (Illumina Assembly) | ecosystem: Environmental > Aquatic > Marine > Hypoxic... | reverse complement strand
GCAGTAGGAGCTGTATAGAAACTATTCACTCTATGTTTTTCTACCACCTGCCAGAAACGTCCAAAGTCAGGATAGTTGGGTACTCCTTCAAACATGAGAGTTGTCGCTCGATTTGCTAGGGGGCCATACACAATATAGGAGTGGCCTGTAATCCATCCAATATCTGCTGTGCACCAGTAAATATCATCTGGATGATAATCAAAAATTAGCTCATGAGTAAAAGAAGTATAAACCATATAACCACCAGTGGTATGAAGAATCCCCTTTGGTTTTCCCGTTGATCCAGATGTATACAAAATGAAGAGTGGATCTTCTGCATCCATATATTCCGGTTGGCATGAATTTTCAACCATTTCCATGCTTTCATGCCACCACACATCCCTTTTATCTTCCATATTTACCACTTCACCTGTCCGGCGTACAACCACCACGGTTTCAATAGAGGGCGTTTTTTCCAAGGCCGTGTCTGCATTAGATTTCATAGGAATATTCTGTTTGGTTCCCCGGACACCTGTATCCTGAGTGATGAGGGCTTTACAGCTAGAGTCATTAATGCGGTCCCTGAGGGAGTCCGGTGAAAACGCACCAAATACAATGGAGTGAACAGCGCCAATGCGGGCGCATGCCAGCATGGCAATGGACAGCTCTGGGATCATCTGCATATATATGCAGACCCGGTCGCCTTTAGTAATTCCGTGTAATTTTAACACATTTGAGAATTTACATACTTCAGTTAGAAGTTCAGAATAGCTGAAAGATTTGTCTTCTGCAGGATCATTACCTTCCCAAATAATGGCAGTCTGATTTCCATGACCTGCTTCTACATGACGGTCCAGGCAGTTATAGGCTGCATTCAGCTTTCCACCTTCAAACCATTTGATCTGAGCTTTCGTAAAATCATTATTTGATACTTTTCCCCACTTTTCAAACCAGTCTAGACGCTTAGCTTGCTCTACCCAAAAGCCTTCAGGGTCCTTGATAGATCTATCATACATTTCTTTATAATTTTTAAAATTGGGAATATGTGCTCTCTTAGCATCCCTATAAACCGGTTTAAAAACTTTGGTATTATCCACTATATCGGACATAATTTCCTCCATTATAATCAGTAAATAAATTAACACTGATTGCCTAGCATTCAGCATAGAAGAATCATCTTTATTATGTTCCATCAACGTGATACCCATACCTGAATAGCATTTTTGTGATGTAATTTAGAATAATGAAATTACTACCAAATCAAAATCGTTCAGATGGGCATTTTCAGGATCTCATGCTTCATCGGGTTCATGACATTCTTCTTGTTGCAAGCCCATATGATGCTTTTATTCTGGAGGAAGACGGCCGGCTCACGGAACAAATACTCCATGAATATCTTGGAATGAACCTTACATATGCTCCCCGGGTATGGCAGGCAAATACAGCTTCTTATGCCATGGATCTATTATCTAGACGATCGGTTGACCTAGTGATTGTGATGATGCGTATTTCGGATATGGACCTTATAACCTTTGGAACCCAGATAAAGAAGCTATATAAAAATAAACCCATTATTCTCCTGGCGTTTGATGAATCTGAAATTAAACAACTTCCGGAAGATCGGGATCAATTTATTGATAATGTTTTTGTCTGGACAGGTAATTCCAATGTATTTCCAGCTATAATAAAATACATTGAAGATACCAGAAATGTGAAGAGGGATACCCGAAAAGGGGATGTCCGTTCGATCATTTACATTGAAGATACTCCAAGATATTATTCCAGTATTTTGCCGTTGATATATAAGGAAACGCTTTTTCATACAAAACAGCTCATAGATAAAAGTCTGAACAATACTCAGCGACTTCTGCATATGAGAGGGCGTCCGAAGGTTTTACTTGCCCAGGATTATGAAAAGGCGGAAAGATATTTCAAACAATACAAAAATAATATCTTGGGAGTCATTTCTGATATTCGATTTCCGAAAAATGGCAAACTGCACCCCAATGCTGGAACTCTGTTTGCAAAATATATCCATTCAATTGAAAACACCATGCCTATTTTACTGCTATCCAATGAAAAAGAAGCCTTGGAATTGGCACGCGAGGTTACCTCGAATGTTTTGAATAAGAATTCATCTACTCTATTTTCAGATTTGCGGGATTTCATGATCTATAATTTCGGATTTGGAGATTTTGTTTTCAAGATGTTGGATGGTAAAGAAATCGGACGGGTGGAGAATATAGAGGACCTAGTAGATTTTCTAGCTGATGTTCCGGAAGAATCACTGGATTATCATGCATCCAGAAACCATTTTTCCAACTGGTTGGCTGCACGGGGAGAATTTAAATTGGCAACCCAGTTTCGGAAGCTTAAAGGAGATGATTACAAGGATATTGATGAACGTCGCTCACACCATATTGATATGATCAGAAATGCCCAGAAAACCCGGCGCTTCATTTCAGTGTCGGAATTCCGTCCAAAGACAAAGAAATCCCAGCCAAAATTTCTGCGTATTGGTACGGGTTCATTAGGAGGTAAGGCACGGGGGTTAGCATTTGCTAATACTTACTGGAGTGAAGCCAATCTTGCCGAGAAGTATCCCGAGATTACCTTCCGGGTTCCTAGGGTTGCTGTGGTGAGCACAGATGAGTTTGATCAGTTTATGGAAGTAAATAAATTGTGGGAAGTAGCCTTATCATTAAATAATAATAAAGACTTGGAAGCCGTTTTTTTAAAAGGTCGACTTTCACGAAACCTTGTACAAACCCTAAAGGAATATCTAAAAGGTGTAAACTATCCTCTGGCATTGCGATCATCTAGTCTACTTGAAGATTCACAGTATCAGCCCCTGGCCGGGATGTATGCCACTTTTATGCTACCTAATTGCCATGATGATAATAAAGAGCGCCTCAGTCAAGTGTGTGAGGCTATCAAACGAATTTATGCTTCAACTTTCTTCCAGGATCCCAAAACCCTCATGGAAAATATTGTCCTTCGACATGAAGAAGAAAAAATGGCGGTCATTATCATGGAAATGGTTGGGCAGGCTCATGATAATTATTATTACCCCACATTCAGTGGTGTTGCTCAGAGTTACAATTACTACCCCATATCCTATATGAAAAGAGAAGAAGGTATTGCTTTCACAGCTTTGGGGTTAGGACGTACCATTGTAGAAGGTGGTCGGGCACTGCGGTTTTCACCCCATTACCCGAACATTTTACCTCAATTTTATTCTGTCAAATCTACTACTGCTAATTCCCAAAATTCTTTCTATGCATTAAATCTGAAGAATGGTAAAAATCCACTACGTAGAGGTGAAGATGATAATCTTGAAAAATTGGAGCTTGAAGATGCTGAAGCTCATGGTGTTTTGAAACATGTTGCTAGTGTAGTATCTAATGAAGATAAAATTATTAGAGATTCTCTTAATGTGAAGGGTAAAAGAGTGATTACGTTTGCGCCTATTTTAAAATATGAGTTATTCCCCTTGACTGATTTATTAACTGATATTTTAGATTTAGGACAAGTGTCCATGGGCTGCCCGGTTGAGATTGAATTTGCCGTGAATATTTATAATGATCCTAATATACAGAATGAATTTTGCTTATTGCAGATCAAACCAATGGTAATTGGTGGAATGAAGCATTCCAACCAGAGACTTCCAGAAAAAAAGGTTGATTTCTTATGCAAGAGCAATGTGGTCTTGGGAGATGGTATTATTGATTCCATATCCAATATACTCTATGTCTACCCAGATGCATTTGATCGGTCATTTACCCGGAATATTGCTAAGGAAATTGCAATATTTAATCGTCAGTTGGGAAAGGATAATCCCTACTTACTTATTGGCCCCGGCAGGTGGGGGACGGCAGACCCCTGGCTAGGTATTCCCGTTAATTGGAAACAAATTTCCTGTGCCCAAGTGATTGTGGAGATTGGCTTAGAAGAACTAAACTCGGATCCTTCATTCGGAAGTCATTTTTTCCAGAATGTAACGAGTTTGAGAATCGGATATTTTACCATTAAGAAATCTGATGAGCAGGTGTATATTGATCTAGATTGGTTGAATGCCCAACAGGTGAAACAGTCCACCAAGTATATCCGCTGGATACAATTGGATGATCCCTTAATGATTCATATTGATGGCAGTACCGGTGAAGGTAGCATTATAAAGTCTCAGTTGAAAACAGTGGATACAATGGATGAGGCAGAGTCCACAGGTATTTAAGATCAATTTATTTTCCGAATCTACATAATCAAAGCAACATTGTAATTTTCAATTTTCAATTATCAATTTAACCCTTCTAAATTTAATTATCCTAATTTGATGGATTTCTTTAATTGATTATAAATAACATAAATTATATTTAACTGTATGAGTTCCCCCTATAAAACTGTTGCTTTTCATACCCTGGGTTGTAAGTTAAATTATGCAGAAACATCTACCCTGCGCCGGAATTTTATAAAGTATGGATATGCACCTATCAATTTTCAGGATTCTGCTGATGTGTATGTTATTAATTCTTGTTCGGTAACCGATAATGCTGATAAGAAAGCCAGGAGATCTGTCAGGCAGATTCTGAAGCGTTCTCCCTTTGCAAAGATCGCCATTGTAGGATGCTATGCTCAACTAAAACCTGAAGAAATTGCCCAAATACCCGGTGTGAATATTGTGGTGGGCACAGAGGAAAAATTCAATTTGCCACATCATATTGAATCAAACCATTTTAATGGTGAAGCAGTGGTATTGAAATCAGGAATTGATACTATTGATTCATATAAACCATCTTATTCATTAGGGGACCGTACCCGTTCCTTTCTGAAAGTGCAGGATGGCTGTAACTATACATGCAGTTTCTGCACCATTCCATTGGCCAGGGGAAAAAGCCGGAGTGCAACTGTCACTCAAACCATTGCAATAGTAGAAAAAATTGCAGCAGAGGATGTTAGAGAAGTTGTATTAACGGGTGTAAATGTAGGAGATTTTGGTATCCGTAATGGAGAAACACTTTTTGACCTTTTACAGGCATTAGATAAAGTGGAGAGTATCCATCGGTATCGAATTTCATCTATTGAACCAAACCTTCTGACAGATGATATCATTCGATTTATGGCTGAATCAGGGAAATTCACACCCCATTTTCATATTCCTCTTCAGTCTGGATCGGATACAATATTAAAAGCTATGCGACGTCGTTACCGGACAGATTTGTATGCGGCACGAATAAATACAATAAAATCTATATTACCTGATGCCGGGATCGGTGTAGATGTAATTGTAGGTTTTCCTGGAGAAAGTGATAACCATTTTCAACAGACGTGTGATTTTCTTGAAACAATTGATGTATCCTATCTGCATGTGTTTTCTTATTCACAGCGAAATCATACGGATGCAGTAAACATTTCACCTAAAGTGAGATCCAAAATAATCAGGGAACGCAGTAAAATACTTCATACTCTTTCCAAGAGAAAAAAAAATAATTTTCTTCAACGGAATATGAGCAGTGTAAGACAGGTCCTTATTGAAAATTGTGAAGAAGGTTTCTTATCAGGTCTAACTGAAAATTATATCCGGGTACAAACAGTGGGCATACCGGAAGAAGTGAATACCATCATACCATTACAGATGAGGAATATCCATGGGGATGAAATGATAGGAGATAGGGTCGGTTGATCAATAATCCTTTTATAGGCATTGCAGGTAATATTGGTGTAGGTAAAACCACTTTCGCTGATATTGTATCCAAACATTTTGGATGGAAGCCATATTATGAATCCGTGGCAGACAATCCCTACTTGAATGATTTTTACCGGGATATGCACCGATGGAGTTTTAATCTGCAAATCTATTTTCTCCACCATCGTTTCGCAGGCCAGGTGGAAATTAAATCAATTAATTGCGGAGTTATTCAGGATCGTACTATTTACGAAGATGTGGAAATATTTGCCCGGAATCTGCATGAGATGAATTTTATGACAGATCGGGACTGGAACACATACAAAGATCTTTTCAGTAATATGGCTCAGTTTTTGCGAAAGCCTGATCTCATTATCTATCTCCGTGCCTCCACAGATATACTACTTTCCCGGATCAAAAATCGTGACCGGAATTTTGAGCGAGATATCTCACCTGAATATCTCCACAGCCTGAATATTTCTTATGATAAGTGGATCAGCAACTGTGATGATAAACAGGTACTCCGTATCGAATCAGATAGATTTAATATTTTTGAGGATAAAAAACAGTTAAAACATATCTTGAATCAAATAGAAATGGCCTTGACCGAATGAAAAATATTGCTGTATTTGCATCTGGTGGGGGATCAAACTTTAAATCTATTCATCGTTTTGTTCAATCAGGAGAAATACCTGGCTGTATAGTATTGACAGTAAGCAATAATCCTGATTCAGATGCCATTATATATGCTAAGAAAAATCAAATTTCTACTCTTGTTATAAATAAAGTTCTCTATCCAAATCCGGTTGGTCAGAGAGAATTATTAATCCAAGCGCTTGCAGAAAATAATATAGATCTTATATGTTTGGCAGGATATATGAAATTGCTTCCCAAAAGTATTGTCCAACAGTATAAAAACCGCATATTAAATGTTCATCCTGCTCTCCTGCCACAATTTGGCGGTAAAGGATTCTATGGGATAAAAGTACATCAAGCAGTAATTTCATCTGGAGCTAAAGATAGTGGAGTTACAGTGCATTTCGTAGATGAAGAGTATGATCATGGGCAAATCATTGCACAGGAAAAAATTGAGGTTTTAAATGAAGATACACCAGAAACACTAGCTGAACGGATTTTAAAAGTAGAGCATGAGCTATATCCTCAGGTGGTAAAAGCATTCTGCGAAGACAGGATAATATGGGAAAATAATCATCCAAAAATAGAGGTTATGATTGAAAATTAAAAGGGCATTACTCAGTGTATGGAATAAAGATGGTATTGTAGAGCTGGCTCAGTTTTTGGCTGATCAGAATATTGAAATATTATCTACCGGAGGTACCAAGAAAGTGTTGGAAAAAGCAGGCTTGGATATCACATCCATCAGCTTTTTAACAAGCAGCGGAGCAATTATGGATGGGCGTGTCAAAACACTGCATCCAAAGGTGTTTGGTGGTATTCTAGCGGATAGAGAAAATCCTCAGCATCTAAATGACCTGGAAGATATCCATGGATTGGAAATTGATTTGGTAGTAGTAAATTTTTATCCATTTATTCAGGAAGCTGTTGAGAAAAAACTTGGATTCAAGGAAGCCATTGAATTTATTGATATTGGAGGGCCTTCCATGATCCGAGCTGCAGCCAAGAACTATCATTCAGTTATACCATTATGTGATATAGAATTATATTCAGAATTTGTAGAAATTTTCACATATAATGATGGTGTTATCCCACAGGACTTCCGAAAAAAAATGGCCGCTTCAGTGTTTGCTATGACATCTAATTACGAAACAGCAATTTATAATTATTTCAGCGTAGAAGATAATGAATTTCCTAAAAATATGAATATAAATTTGGGGAAATTATCAGAGCTTCGTTATGGGGAAAATCCTCATCAACAGGCAGCTTTTTATATTCAGCCAGGGAAACCTTTGGGTTGGCAGCAGCATCAGGGGAAGCAACTATCATATAACAACTATACAGACATGGAATCTGCATATGCCATTCCTCGGGAGTTTAATGAATCTGCCTGTGCTATTATAAAGCATGCTAATCCTTGCGGTTTTGGCCTTGGAAATAATATCAAAGAGGCTTATGAGCGGGCAGTTTCTACAGATCCAGTAAGTTATTTTGGCGGTATAGTGGGGTTTAATCAGGAAGTAGATACAGAAACAGCCCATGCATTAGTAAAACCTTTTCTAGAATGTATCATTGCCCCATCATTTTCTAAGAAAGCCAGTGAAATACTAAAGCAGAAGAAAAATTTGCGAATTATTTCTGTCAGTGCAGATTATAATGAAGCCTCTAGCTCCATTAAATCAGTTGCTGGGGGATATTTATATCAACAAAAGGATGCTTTGCAGACGGAGCTAAATAAACTAAATTTTATTACAAAAAGAAAACCAACTGACGATGAGATTACGGCTATGCATCTGGGATGGAAATTGGTACGGCAAGTTAAATCTAATGCTATTGTTTTGGCAGATAAGATCCAGTTGCTTGGTGTGGGGGCAGGACAGATGTCCCGGATTGATTCGGTGAAAATAGCTATTCAAAAGGTGACTGAAAGCGGATTAAATTTACATGGATCTATTATGGCCTCAGACGCCTTTTTCCCTTTTTCCGACTGCGTGGAATTAGCTGCTCAGGCAGGTGTAACAGCAATAATACAGCCTGGTGGTTCAATTAAAGATGATAAAGTGATTGCAACAGCAAATAAATTTGAAATTGCCATGGCCTTTACGGGCATCCGGCATTTTCTTCATTAATTTATGCTCAAAGTTTCAAATATAAGAAATATTGTTACAGGTGATATTGCCATCGATCTAGGCACAGCCAATACCCTTGTTTGGATTAAAGGACAGGGAATTGTTCTGAACGAACCATCTATCGTTGCCAGAAATGTGGTCAAAGGTGATATTATTGCTGTCGGAAATGAAGCCCGGGAGATGGTGGGGCGAACCCATAGTGGGATTGAAACTATCCGCCCCTTAAAAGATGGTGTGATTGCAGATTATAAAATGACAGATGCAATGATCAGAGGCTTCATTCGAAAAATTAAGCTTAGCCGGATTGCCCGCCCCCGGATTGTCATCTGTATCCCTTCTGGTGTTACAGATGTTGAACAGCGTTCCGTTATGGAATCAGCTGAACATGCTAATGCCAGTGAGGTTTATCTTATTGAAGAACCCATGGCAGCTGCTATCGGTATTGGTATTGATGTTAGCAAACCTGTTGGGAATATGATTGTTGATATCGGCGGTGGAACTACTGAAATTGCAGTAATATCTTTAAATGGAATTGGCACCATTGAAACTATCCGCATTGCGGGTGATGAACAAACCAAGGCCATTGTTGATTGGTTTAAAGATCAGCATAAGTTGGGTATTGGTGAACGTACAGCTGAAGATATTAAATGCACAGTGGGATCAGCAGTCAGAAATGAAGGTCAAAAGATTGCTGTTAAAGGCCAGGATATGATTACAGGTATCCCCAAAACAATTGAAGTCTCTTCTGATGAAATAAGGCAAGCCCTATCTGAAACCATATTTCAAATTACTACAGCGATTCGAAATGCCCTAGATAAAACACCACCAGAGCATTCATCGGATATTATTGATTTTGGTATTATCCTGACTGGTGGTGGTGCACTTTTAAAGGATCTGGATATACATATTCGTAAAAAAACCAATCTGCCTGTGAATGTAGCTGAAGATCCCCTCTTATCAGTAGTCAAAGGAACTGGCATCGTTTTAGAAGATGTGAAAAAATACAGAGAAGTTCTCATTCAGCCCTAATGCCTCGGTCCAGAATTTCTTACATCAATAAAGATGTTCTGGCTTTATTTATAACCTTATCCCTTTCGGTAGCGCTCCTTTTCACCAATTCTTCTCCCCAAATTAAGCAGTTAAAATTCCAGATATCAGGGTTGTTTGGTAAAGTTGTATATCCTGTAAAATGGTATAAAGATGTTTTAAGCATACAGGAAGAAAATCGAATGCTAAAAAATGATGTAGTTCAGCTTTCATTATTAAACTCTGAACTTGAAAATTACCGTCATGAAAACAAACGCTTAAAAGAACTATTAAAATTCACTGATTATCAGGCTGTGAATTATCTAACGGCAAATGTTGTTAATTACCATCTTGGCATTGCCAGCCAAACCATTACTATTGATATAGGTGAGCTAGATGGGCTGACCAAAAATCTTCCAATCTTGGACGAAAACGGTTTACTGGGTAAAACCATCCAGCTAAATGATCATGTGACCATGATTCAGTTGATTACCGATAAAAATTACCGAGTTTCAATCCGTATTGGGAACGAAAGAGCGTTAGGACTTTTTAGCCCTACCCATGGAAAATATGGAATTTTAGAAGGTGTTCGTAAAACTACTCCTCTGCATGAAGGTGATATCGCTTACACCTCAGGAATATCAGAAATATATCCTCCCAATATCCCCGTTGCGAAAATTATTGCAATTAGTAAGGAAAA
>Ga0187827_10009700_pt1 | contig 10153 bp, 2 predicted proteins | sample ETNtaG_39_FD_167969 | JGI IMG/M metagenome (GOLD analysis project Ga0187827, IMG submission 167969) | Marine microbial and viral communities from oxygen minimum zone, Eastern Pacific Ocean - ETNP2014_SV_150_PacBio MetaG (Illumina Assembly) | ecosystem: Environmental > Aquatic > Marine > Hypoxic... | reverse complement strand
TTACAAATGCTATTGTCTGGGGGAATTTAATTAATGGTATCCCTAACTCAATTAACTACGGGACAACTAGCGATCCGATTATCACATTTAGTAATATTCAGGGTGATACTCTTTGGAATGGAGCAGGTAATATTAATGATGAACCTCTATTTATTTCTGAAACTGGAGATTATACTCTACAGGAAAGCTCACCCTGTATCGATGAAGGTACTGCTGATTTAGATGGAGATGGGGTTGAAGATATTTTTTATACAGGATTAGCCCCAGATATGGGTGCATATGAATATGGTTGTCCTGATAATATTTATGATAGCTGTGGTGTATGTGGTGGTGATAACTCTAGCTGTTTAGATGCATGTGATGTTCCAAATGGTGATAACTCTAGCTGTTTAGATGCATGTGATGTTCCAAATGGTGATAACTCTACCTGTACAGATGATTGTGGTATTATAAATGGTGACGGCTGGTCTTGTGCCCCAATGGGGGATGTAAACCAAAACTATATTTTCAATGTTATTGATTTAATCATTATAGTTGATTACATCCTGGGATTAACTGAGTTTACTGAGCAGCAAATAGATATAGCGGATATTAATGTTGATGGCTCAGTTGACTTGTTAGATGTGGTTGCACTGATTCAAAGCATGTTTAATCTACTTGGCAGAACTGATGAATTAGATCTATCAATTGATCAGATAACCATTTATGAACTTGTAAATGGACTCAGCATAGAAACACCTGGCTTTGTTGCACTTGATATTGAGCTATCACACACACCTGGTTTTGAATATACAGTTGTAAATAATGCGTTACTGGCAGGCGGCAAGACAGAGGATGAGTATACCCGTCTTATTATAGCAGATCCGGAATCTAATATATTATTTGAAACTAACGATGCATTTGAATTAGAAAGTATTACAGCACTTGGGATAAATGGAGAGACAATAAAGGTCAATTTTATTTCTTTACCAACTGAATTTGTATTAACCCCGGCTTATCCAAACCCATTTAATCCGGTTACAACCTTAAACTTTGCTCTTCCGGAAGAGACAGATATATCTATTATCATATATAATCTTCAAGGCAGGCAGGTTTCAACTCTTACAGATGGGGTTATGGATGCAGGTTATCATAGTGTTATATGGAATGCGAAGCATCATTCCAGCGGTTTATACTTCGTACAGATGAGAGCTGGAGATTATCTTAAAACACAGAAGTTGATGCTGGTGAAGTAATTAGAAGTGAGATTATTGCTTTAAATCATTTCCACAAGATGGACAAAATGCGAAGCTGTTTTCATTTTTAAACCCACAGGAAGGACAGAATGGGAATAATGAAATTTCTGATTCTGATTCATCTTTAATTTCTTCGGTTTTTATAGCTTCTAGAATTTTCTTATTAAAATATACATCGAAAAAAGTTTTTCTTTCTTTATCTCCAGAAATCTTTTTAGAATATAATTCTAAAAGCCCTTTTGCTTTATTATGACATTTTTCTGATAGTTCTGTTTCTTCCAGGATATGATATGTTCTAGCTAAAAACCAAAATACTATCCAGATATTATATTCCTGCGGGGCTTTTTTATTATTAAATAAATCATCTTTCCACTTATCCAATGAATCCCTATCAACATCTCCTTTCAAAGCATTATAATAGTAGATCATGCTACCGTATTGAGTATTATCTCTCAGGTCCTGGGTTCTTTTTTTTAATGCATCTAATTTAGAAATAACTAAATCTATTTTTGAAGTTTCATTATTATCTAATAGAATATATAGCTTATCAATTAATGCATTAAATTCAAAGTTAGTGTTTTGAGACAGATTATATTTTTCAATACTGATATCAATATGTGTTAAAAAGGTTTCCCTGTCATTATTATGCAGTGCATAGTGGCTTTTAAAATATTCTATCTTTGCTTCACGAAAGTGTTCATTCAGACCAGATAAAATCTTTTCAGCTTCCAAAATATTGAACAGCATATCTTCATAATTACCAGTACGATAATATGTTTCTCCAATCCATAGCATCATTATCGCAGCATTATGTGCGATACTATGTTTATTAAAGATAGCCAAACCTTTTTTAGCATTTTCAATCGATTTTGTATAATCACCAGTGCCTAAATAATAACTGTGTAAGTTACCAAAAGAGTTGCCAAGCCATCTCTCATTTTCAGTTTTTTGTAAAAGTTTAATTGCAAGATTAGTCTGTTCTAAACTTAATTCTAGTTGATTTAAATTATTTAAACAATATGCATATTCTAATCTCAAGAAAGATTCGAACGTATAGTGACTTAACTTTAGATGGGTATTCAACGCTTTTACAATATAGTCTTTGGCTTTATCATACTTTCCTAAAGTTGTATATAAACTTTTATAGCCTCTGTATATGTATGATAGGCCATGGAGATTTTTTTTTGATTCAGCAATATTTTCACCTTTTTCTAATGCGTTTTCAGCTTCATCATAGTAACCCAGCCTTTTTTTACTTAATGCAAGCATATAGAATGCTTCTACAAAATTATTATCCAAGTTGATTGCTTTATCAAAGTGAACAATAGATTGTTCTATATCTTTGTTATCTTCCAGAAAGTCCATGCAATATTTACCTAGATTATATTCTTCAATTGCCTCTACACTTTGGGACATCTCTTCAGAGAAGTAGTCTAGTAATTCTTTTGGGAATTCTATATCAAATTTTGAGATTATCGCATCTAATATAGTTTTACGAATACCTTTTATATGGGTGACTTTATCTGACCACTTTTGCTCCCAAAGCTGTGTACCCGTATCAATATCGACCAGTTCAAAACTTAAATTGATTTCTTGGTCTTCCTTTAGGATACTTCCTTGCAAAATATGGTTTACTGAAAGTTTTCTGCCAATATCATCTTTATTTAAATCTGTCTGTTTATACCTTTGTATATCTTGTAAACTGACTATTCTAAGAGAATTAAAGTATCCAAGGTCATCAATTAGAGATTCTGTTAAACTATAAGCAATACTTTCATCGGGCTCAGAGCCTAGATTGGTAATATATAAAACAGCAATTGAAAATATCTCCTCTACGCTATATGAATTAATATCAACGATATTAATACCATTATCTTTAAGGTTTTGTTGTAATTGTTTATCTGTTTCTGCCTCGTATTCAGAGCTATTTAGGTATACTTTATAGATTTGATGAGGATCTGCAATATTTTTTAGTTTCACAAAGCCCATTTCTCTATAAAGAAAATCATTACTTGTAATTGAATTTACTAATTGAGCACTAGCTGCAATCCCACCACTTGGAGACATAGATTCAATTCTGCTGCATAAATTCACATCATGTCCAAACAAATCATTATCTTTTTCTATTACTTTGCCCGAATGAAGTCCTATTCTAATATTAATTTCTTGATTATTTTTACTAACACTATTCCGTTCAGAGAGGATATTCTGAATTTTAGTAGCAGCATTGAGGGAGCTATATGCAGAAAGAAATCTTGCAAAGATGGCATCTCCAATCAGTTTAATAATTTGACCCTCATTTTCCTCAATAATAGGGAAAATAATATTATTATGTTCATCCAAGAGAGAGAGAGCATCAGATTCATCTTTACCAACCATTGCACTGTAGCCAACAATATCGGTAAACATGATAGTAGATTCTGAAATATTTGTCTGAGACACTATTTAATATTATGGATTAATTGTAGTTTTATTAAATAAATATGTGATTTTGTGATGATTATCACATATCCATCTAAGCATGTATTTATGAATAGGAATTTATGAAAATATTAAAGTAAATTTATGTATTAAACCTCTCTGGGAGGAGATTACCCAAAATAGGGAAAATATTATTAGAGTAAATGTATTCTTTATTCAATGAATATAGAAATGCCTATGATATACAAAATAGTTTAGGAGGAGTTATGAAATCAATTATTTCAACTACTATTATCTTGTTCACAAGTTTAGTCTTTGCTGATTTGCATACTGTATGCCATTTAGAAATAGGCGTTTGTGATTATATAACAATTCAGAGTGCTCTGGATGATATATTAGTTGTAGATAACGATACAGTTCTTGTTGAAATGGGAACTTATTATGAAAATTTAATAATTCAGAAGTCTGTCATCTTAATTAGTAGGGCAGTTTATGGGTATGAAGAAGAGGAATTGCAGGATAGCTGGTACAACTGGGTAGGAGAGGCTGAAGATGGATCCTGGGAAATGCAAAATCCTTATATTAATCATACTATAATAGATGGATCGGCAGATACAAATGATAGATCGCCATTCAGATCTTCCATAATGGTGAATTCACCTCCTAATACTGGTGACCAGTTTGAACGTGCAATAGAACCAAGAATTAGTGGTTTTACTATTCAAAATGGTATGGGTACGCAAGTGATGAATACTGGTGACCAATTTGAACGTGAATTGCAAACAGAGAGCAGAGGTGGTGGTATTTATTCTAATAATGCGTTTCCAACAATTAGTTTTAATGCAATTGTTTCAAATACAGGTGACCAATTTGAAAGAGCTGCAGGGGGTGGAATCTCCAGGGGGGGAGCTATATTCCTTTCAACTGGAGACCAGTTTGAAAGAACAGGATCTGTTGTAATTGATACATGGGACGACTTTGATCATTCATTATACAGGGATGATATTGACTTATCTAATAATGCTTTCAGTGGTAATGATGCAAATTACCAGAGTACAGCTGGAACTGAGAATTTTAATGGCTTTGTTGATATGTCCGATAGTTTCTTTGATGTATTTTCAGGTGGACCTGGTACGGGTTCTGGTTATGCTACGCCGCCATGGGTTGATGGGGGTGAAGGTGATGATGTTGAATTTGATTTTACAGGGGGTCAGGGAGATCTAGCTTCGATAACTACAGATGTTTGGGTAACATTAGATGGAGATGACAGCAGTACTACTGGTGATGGAAATGGCTTTAAAACGATCGAATGGGCCATTAAAATGATTGACCCTCTATCAAATGAAAATGGTAAAACTGTAATTAATATTGGTGCAGGTACATTTTCTCCTGACGATACAGGGGAAGAATTTCCGATCATAATGTTCTCTAATATTGATCTTACCGGTCAAGGCGAAGAAGAAACGTTTTTGGATGCTGATTATACCGGGAAAGTTATTGTGTTTGAATTTTCTACAAACAATACAGTTTCTGAACTTACTTTGCTGAATGGATGTTCAGGTGAAGCATGTGGTGATACATACATAGATAATAATACTAATGGTATTTTTGATGAAGGAGATGAACTTGTAGTCGATGTAAATGAAAATGGTATTTATGATGAAGCAGATGATTTTAGACTTTATCAGGGTGGGGGAGTATTTTCTCATTCATCGAATCCTAATTTTCAAGATGTAACTATTTCAAATAATACAGGTATTAGCGGTGGTGGGATGTATTTCCAAAGCTCTACTTCTAGCTTAAATAATGTTGATGTTAAAAATAATATTGCGCATGATGCGGGTGGTATTCGGGCAGTTGGTTCAAAACTAATAATTAGTGGTTCAGATATAAGTTCTAATCAAGCAAATGACTCAGGAGAAAATGATCTAGGTATTGGAAAAGGTGGTGGTATGCGGATTAGCCAAATCTCTAATGTTGCAATGGGTAATTCAAGAATTGATAATAATTCGGCAACATATGGAGGAGCTCTTTTTATTGATAATGATTCTAATCTTGATTTAGTAAATGTCACAATATTTGAAAACTCTGCACATTTTAGTGGATTTTATGACCATGAAGGTGGTACTTCAATATATGTAGAGAGTGCTGATGTAACTATGAGTAATGTCACCATCACTGATAATTTTGGAGAAGGTGGATTAAATGAAGAAGAAGGATCGGTATATATTGAATCAATATATGTACTGTTTGATTCTAATGTTCAAATAAACAATTCAATTCTTTGGAATTTAGATGCTTATTTTGAAATTACTGTATCTGAGCTAGATATTGGAGTCGGCGTTCCAACAGTTTCTTATGATTATTCCAATATATTAAGTTGGTATGGATACCAACTCTGTGTAAATCCTGCTACAGGGTATTTGGGGGGGTGTGATTTAATAAATGATGGTATAGGGGATTTGGAATGTTTTGATACTGGTTATGATTTTTATTGTATAGGAACTCAAAATAATATTCTGTATGATCCTCGATTTACTAATCCTGGAATTGATGATTATACATTAAATGAATTTTCACCTTTAATTGATCATGGTAATACAAACTCGTGGTATAATGATTTAGATGGCACAACATCAGACATAGGAATGACGGGTGGTTCATATTTACTGCCCAGTTTTACAGATTATTATTTTGGTGAAATTGGTCAGCAAAATTCGAGTGAATTTCAGACTAATGCTGAATTTACATTGCATAACTTTAGAGAAAGTGCAGTTGCAATAAATAATATAACATTTTCTGATAATTTCGATAATACAGTATTTAGTTCTACTGTTTCATCATTGAGCATTTTACCAAATTCACATGGAACTATCCCGATTAATTGTAATATAGATGTTGATCAGGAAGCCTATGGCTCAATGAATATAGGTGCAGCAGATAGTGAAGTAATTAATGGAGCTTCAGTATCACTGTCAGCTCTAGGTATAGCAGGATTTGCATTAAATGGTACTCTGGAAGGCAATATTCCAGGAGGTACATATCCTGTTACAGGTGATCTTATAATAAATCAGGATAGTACTGCAACGTTCGCACCTGGAACAAAACTCCAGTTTAAGGGAGAATATAGTTTTACTGTAAATGGTATATTGAAAGCAGAGGGAACTGGAATGAATGAGAGTGGTATGATAATATTTGAAAATCATCCTGATAATGATGGTGTAAAATGGAAAGGATTTACACTTAATAACCAGACTGAATCGACTATATTTAAGTATGTAAGAATATCGGGCGCACATAAAAATACAGGGGGTGGTATGGCTCTTAGTAATTCCAGCCCTATGATGGAATATGTTACTATTAGTGATAACTCATCCCAAGTTGTTGCAGGTGGAATGCATATTGCAGGCGGATCTGATTTAACTTTAAGTAATTGTATTATTGAGAATAATACAGCGGGACTTAGCGGATCTTATGGTGGTGGTGGTGGGTTATGGATTGAAGAAACATCTAATTTAAGGATTGAAAATTCCGTAATTACCAATAATAGCACTAACGTTCAAGAGGCAGGAGGGATTATGCTTCAATCATCCTATAGGCCTGTTTTGAAAAATGTGGAAATTACTGGTAATTCTGGTCCGGATGGTGGTGGTTTAGTTATAGAATCAAGTTATAAACCAAAAATACAAAATGTGACAATTGCTTCTAATACTTCAGCTGTTGGTAGTGGTATATATATTTATGGTTCTACTTCTGAGCCCAGGATCATAAATACAATAGTTCAAAACAATTATTCGCAGTCAGATGTTTTAGATAGTGAATCATCTATAACACTACAATCAGATATTGAACTAGTTGTTAATTATTCAAACTTGGATGCTGGTTGTATTGACAGTTCAGATGAACCAGGAGTTTGGGTTGATCAAATTGGCGATACATGTAGTGACTGGGCAAGTAATGGTGATGCTTGCTCTTTGTGGGGGGATAGTGATGTTGATGATAATAATGAAGAAATGGATTGGCCAAACGGGAATGCAACTGATAATTGCTGTGCTTGTGGAGGTGGAATTCGTACAGCATATGGCACATCAGAAGAATCTATTTGGAGTGGTACTGAAAATATAGATGAAGACCCACTCTTCACATCAGATTATACTCTGCAAAATGGATCGTCATCTATAGATGCGGGTATTGCATATTTTGTATTAGGCACTGAAGAACTTGTTGATATCTCTGAGGAAGATTATTATAGTTGCGCACCTGATATGGGCGCATATGAGTCATCAGGAGTTGGATCAGATTGTTCTGTTTCTGGTGATGTTAACCTTGATGGAACATTAAATATTGTTGATCTCATAATTATTGTAGATCATATTTTGGGATATGATTTACCAGCAGGTTATGATATTTCTATGGCAGATATAAATCAAGATGGTGTTGTAGAAATAACGGATTTAGTATTACTCATTGAATCTATGTTTAATCTCTTAGGTAGGACTGTAGACATAGTAGATGAGATAACGATCTATAAATCTGATAATAAGTTATTATTAGATTCAGAAGATTTTGTAGCTCTTGAAATTGAAATATCTCATTCAAATGATTTTAATTATACAATGATAGATGATGCATTATTATCAGGTGTTAAGACAGAAAATGGTACAACACATATGATTATAGTAGATCCAACATCTGATATTTTATTTGAATCTGAAGAGACATTTGTGATTGAAAAAATCTCTGCAATTGGAATAAATGGAGAGTCTGTGCAGGTTAATATTCTTGATATACCAATAGAATTTAAATTATCTTCTGCTTACCCAAATCCATTTAATCCTTCAACGACTTTAGATTTTACACTGCCTTTGGAAACGGAGGTAACCATTGTGGTTTATAATCTTCAAGGACAGGTTATTTCTACACTTGCGGATGATTTAATGAGTATGGGTTATTATTCAGTTGTATGGGATGCTCGCCAATATTCTAGCGGAGTATATTTTATCCGATTTGTGGCGGGAGAGTATAGCAATACACAAAAATTAATGTTAATTAAGTAGTTTAAACATAACTAGGAATAGGAGTGTTTTTGATTAATCGTAAAGTAAAAATAGCATTATTTTTAGCAAGCATTTTAAATGTTACTTTTGCTACAAATTCTGACTTTGATGATGGTAGTCGTCTACAAGATTGTGCAGGAGTTCAAGATGGGAATACAGTTTGTCTTGATATAGAACTGGATGAACAAAATGGGACATTAGATATATTATATCAGAGTCTTAATCCCATATCTGGATTCCAATTTAATTTAAGTAATGTAACCATTACTGGTGTTGAAACAGATCTTGATCTCATCCAATTTAGTGAGAGTTCTGATCTAGTTATAGCTCTTTCAACAACAGGCAGTGTTCTTCCTGCTACATCTGATGGATCAAATATCCTGGCCACCCTGAACTTCCTATCTTCAGAAGGGTTAGAGGCATGTCTGTCTAATGCTTACATTGGATATAGTGGTGGTATTGAATATCCTGTATCTTACACTAGTGATAGCAGTTTAGACTCTGTATGTACAACTCCATGTATTAATGCAGGTTGTGGTTGTGATACTGTAGTAGATGAATGCGGTGTATGTGATGATGATCCTACTAATGACTGTATACAGGACTGCGTTGGTGTATGGGGTGGGGATACAGTTTGTCTTGATATAGGCACAGTCGATGAAGAAAGTGGGACAATTGAGATATTATACCAGAGCCTTAATCCCATATCCGGATTCCAATTTAATTTAAGTAATGTAATCATTACGGGTGGTACAACAGGTCTTGGAAATATAATATTTGATGAGGATTCAGATCTGGTTATAGGTCTTTCAACAACAGGAAGTGTCCTTCCTGCTACAACTGATGGGCCAAATATCCTGACTACCTTGGACTTTCAATCCCCATCAGGATTAGAGTCTTGTCTTTCTGATGCAGTTGTTGCATACAGTGGTGGTGTTCAGTATCCTGTATCTTATACTAGTAATAGCAGTTTAGATTCTGTATGTACAACTCCATGTATTAATGCAGGTTGTGGGTGTAATGCTGCTGGTCCATCTGGCTGTGATAATACCTGCGGTTCTACTTCAGAATTTGATGAATGTGGTGTATGCGGCGGTGACAATTCAAGTTGTGCTGATTGTGCCGGAGTACCAAATGGGAATACTGTTTGTATTGATATAGGTATAGTCAATGAAGAAAGTGGAACAATGGAGATATTATACCAGAGCCTTAATCCCATATCTGGATTTCAATTTAATATAAGTAATGTAATCATAACAGATGTTGAAACAGATCTTGATCTCACCCAATTTAGTGAGAATTCAGATCTGGTGATAGGTCTTTCAACAACAGGAAGTGTCCTTCCTGCTACAACTGATGGGCCAAATATCCTGACTACCTTGGACTTTCAATCCCCATCAGGATTAGAGTCTTGTCTTTCTGATGCAGTTGTTGCATACA
>Ga0187827_10009699_pt1 | contig 10153 bp, 12 predicted proteins | sample ETNtaG_39_FD_167969 | JGI IMG/M metagenome (GOLD analysis project Ga0187827, IMG submission 167969) | Marine microbial and viral communities from oxygen minimum zone, Eastern Pacific Ocean - ETNP2014_SV_150_PacBio MetaG (Illumina Assembly) | ecosystem: Environmental > Aquatic > Marine > Hypoxic... | reverse complement strand
TAATGGAGGGATTGGGGGCTGGTGCGTAGCGTGCACTCCTCCCAATCATAGTAAAATTATACCAGATTTCGCGGGTTCGTGCGCGTACAATGTGACAGGAATTTTGCAGTTCAGGCATAAATGACCGGAATGCAAACTTTCAGTGGGCGCTAATTTTTCTGGAAGGAGCGGGGAAATGACAAGATTGGCTAACTTGGCAATTGCCTTCCCGTTCATTGCGCTGCTGCTAACGGCCTGCGGGCAGACTGCTAGCTTGACATCTGTGACCAGCCCGGATCAAAGCGTCCAAGGTAAAGCCGCCCGCGCCGAACCGTTTGCCCAGTTTAAGGATGTCCCCATTCCCAGCGGAGCTGAGATGGATATGGAACGCACCATTATCCTCGGCTCACAGGATGCTTGGACCGGTCGCGTGCACCTACAGGTCAATATGACATCAACTAAACTGTTTGAGTACTACAAGCTGGAAATGTCTGGTTTTGGTTGGCAGGAGGTCACTAGTGTGCGGGCGGCTATCAGCGTGCTAACATATGAACGAGGTTCTAGAGTCGCTACCATCCAAATCTTAGCCAAAAACATTCAAGGCACGGTGGTCACCATCACCATGTCGCCCAAGGGTGGTAAATCCTGAGAAAAAGAATATTGAGTTCTCAGTTGGGGTTTGTAAATTCCCACAAGCTAACTACCCCACCGTGCCAGCGCAGCCTGACCTGACGGTCGAGGTGAGACAAAATGCCCTATCGCCAGCGGTTCTTGATCTTGCCTAGACTGGCGGGCGTAGATGGACCACCTCCTCTACGCATAGTGAAACTGACCAGCTAGCGTGAAGGCCCCCCAGGTACTGACCTAGCTGGTCTTTTTTACCGCAAGCCCTCCCACAAACTAACCACCCCATCGCGCCAGCGTAGCCTGACCTGACGGCTGCCACAGCCGAAGTATCTACCCAGCTTCCTGCATGACCACCCCTCGGCCCTGAACAATTCTCATCCCGGGATCAACGCCGTGCATTTGAGTTCAACCAGAAGCCCTGGCATAGATAGCTCGCTGACCCCAATTGCGGTTTGCGCCGGAAGCTCACCGGCAACGTAGCGGTCCTTGACCGTCTGGAATAACGGATAGTCGCGTTGTAAATGTGTGAAATAGCCAACGAACTCGATCACGTCGTCGAACGCTGCGCCAGCCGCGATCAACACCCTCGCGGTGTTTTCAAACACTCGCGCGAATTGCGCCTCGGGTTCTTTAATCACGTGGAGGGTCTCGTCGCGTCCCAACATGCCCGAGACGTAAAGCATGTTGCCGACGCGGATTCCCGGCGCATAACCCTTTTCCGTATATAGGTTCTCCAGCCCGTCGGGGATGATTAGTTCGCGTGTCGACACGTTACTGTTCCTTGCTGGTTACAATCTTTCCCACAGGCTAACCACCCCATCGCGCCACCGCAACCTACCCTGACGACTACCACAGCCAAAGCATCTACCCAGCTTCCTGCATGACCATGCGCTCGGGCGGTGGGTAAAGTTCCCTATTCAGGCCTTCTCACCGGCCCGATGCCCAGCTCGTGTTCAACCTCAGCGGAATGCTGACCAACGCTGGCCGCAGGACGCGGAGCTGGCACGCCACCGCCTTCAGTCGCAGAAAAGCGTACCGGCATGCCGACCTCGATATACCGACCCTCGGTTGGATGCTCCGTCTCGCGCAAGAGGCCACTGGCCTGCAATTGCGCGTTAGTGCGCAACTCGTCAATTCGGTTCACGCGCATGGCCGGCACGTTGGCGGTCTTCATAAGGGCGAGCCACTCGTCGGTAGTGCGTTCCGGCGCGATCTTCGCCATCACCTCGAACATCTGCGACATGTTTGCACGCCGTGTCGGCTTGTCGATGAAGCGAGGTTCCTTCAGCACGTGGCCGTAGCCGGCGGCCTCGAAGAAGCGGACCCAGCGGTCATCGAGATACGGCGCGAAGGCAATCCAGCCGTCCTTGGTGCGCATCGGCTGACGAGTGGGGTCGATCTGGCGCTCGTAGTAACCGTTGCTCTCGCCCGGACCGATCGCCGAGGGGCCCACTGTTGGCGGCACATAGCTGTTGTCGCACAGGTGTTCGACCGTGTTGAAGCTGACCATCGATTCAAACATCGGCACCTCGACGTATTGACCCTCGCCGGTACGCAGTTTGTGGATGACGGCTGCCAATACGCCATATACCGCGTGCAGACCGGATACCTTGTCAGCCATGGCAGCCGGCAGGAAGCGTGGCTGAGGATCGCCGTCGACCATTGGCAGAAGCTGCGTCAGCCCGCTGGCTGCCTGGATGATATCATCGTAAGCTTGAAGTTCGGCATAAGGCCCACGCTGGTCGAAGCCGGAGCAATGCACATAGATGATATCGGGACGGATCTTACGCACTTCTTCGTATCCGAAGCCCAGGCGATCGATCGCATCGCGCCGAATGTTGTGGATGAACACGTCCATGTCGCCCAGCAGGGCCATGAACGCGTCGTGCCCCGCCGGTGACTTCAGATCCCAGTCGACATTGCGTTTGCCACGGTTCAGGCGCATGAACACTGGGCCCATGCCGGGGGTGTTCGGCGGGTTGCCGATCAACCGTGCGCTTTCACCGTCGCCCTGCGGTTCGAGCTTGATCACGTCGGCCCCGAGGTCGGCGAGCGTCGCGGTGCAATACGGGCCGAAGAACACGGTTGTCAGGTCGGCTACGCGTATGCCTTCGAGCAGCGCGGGCTTCTTTTTGGTCATCTCTTCTCCTTTGGAACGGGATCATCGAACGATCGGTGCCGGGCAGCCGCGACGATTGTCGTTGGTCTGCGCTGTGTCCTCTCCGTCATGGGGCAGAGTTTAGCTGTAGCAGTTCAAGTAATCTACGCCGATGGAAATACGGCCAGATGGCAGCGATTGGCACTCTTCAAGCATCAACCTGCGTCAGGCCGGTGTCAGCTTATGCCCTAACTTTGAGCGCCATATTAGCGAACGATATCCGGGGCAGAATTGGTGTATACATATTGATACGGTTCTATCGACCCTCCAGGTAGAACATTTCGACTAAAAGGAATGGCATTGACGCCGGTTGAAGCCCAAAGTGCGCCAAAAGCAGAAATACACGGGATGCTGCGCTATGGTAAAGGCGTTTCAATACAGTCAGCAAGGTGTCGTGTGCTCACATCAGCCCCACTGTCGAAAGCTATCCAAAAGGCCGCGCGTAACAGCTAACTGGGCTCGCAAATTCGGCGAAAGCCCGCAGCAAGTCACGCAGGCAGATTGTTGGTACATTTGTGACCAGAAAATCATGACCAATTCTTGAAGGAGACGTTATGACTTCGGCCCATGAAAGGTTCATCGCGGCGCAACGCAAATTGAATAGTGCGCCAATAGAAATTGATTTGGCGACGACGGCTCTGCTGATTATCGACATGCAAGAGTATTTCCTAAACCCTCAGTCTCCGTTCTCCCGTATGATGGAACGACGGGCGGAGGGCTTGGGTGAATATTTTCAAGACCGATCCACATCCATCGTTGTTCCCAATATCCAGCGTCTATTGTGTGTATTTCGGGCCGCCGGGCAGCGGGTGATCTTCACGACAGTTGCCTCCGAGACCCAAGACGGGAACGATTGGTCGCTTCCGTTCAAACGCATGAATGCAGAAGCGCAAGAAAAGATCGGCGAACTCTCCCTTCCTGCCAAGACAGACCTGTGGGCGCGTATCGTAGATGACTTGGAGCCGTCAACGGACGACGTGGTGATAAACAAAACGACCTACGGTGCGTTCAGCTCGACCGGATTGGATGCGACATTACGAAACATGGGGATCGCGACTATCGTTCTTGTTGGCGTCGTCACCAACCGCTGTGTTGAAACAACAATGCGTGGGGCGGCGGACAGGGGCTATCGGGTTATTCTCGTGGACGATGCCACCGCAGCCTTTTCACAAGAATTGCAGGATGCATCAACCCTGTCCCTAACCGGGGCTTATGGTTTTGTCCGTCAGACCGACGAGACGCTAGATCTGCTCCAACCGTCCGAACCGAAATCAATAGTCGAATAAAAGACACCTAACGGCACGCCCATTACCCCTCCATCTTCGGCGGTGGCGATAAATTTGAGCTTGGCTCGCTCCTGGGTGCAGACAGGAATCGGCACTGACGCCTTTTGAAACCTCCTTTGTGCCAACAGTGATCTGTTATAATCTAAGGTCGACCGCCGGCGATCCGAATATTCGCGCCGACCACAAACATGGCTCAACAAAGCTGGCATCAAGCCCATTCAAATCTATCCGGGAAGTCCGTGGGAAAACGGCTACAACGAGCGCTTCAATGGAACGCTGCGGCGTGAGGTCCTCAATGCCGAGTGGTTCTCAACGCTTAACGAGGCTCAGGCTGTCATCAACACATGGCTGAAACAGTACAATCATGTCCGGCCACATCAGGCGTTCAATATGAAACCGCCGATCCCTGAAACCGTACCAAGGGGTGGTACATAACAAGGGGGCTTTACACCGTAGCAGGTGGTAGGCGACCGCTTTGCCGAAGTCATCGACCTCGACGCCCATCCTAATTCTGTTGCCGTTCTCAGCCTTCGCGTTCAGTTCTTAATCAAGAATATCAGCTTCAACTAATTAAATAGCAAAACGGTATATATTATTGAAACTATTGATAAAACGTATAATTTCCTCGCCGTCACGGGCAAGGGTTTCAACAAACAACCGCTGGGCATCGACCCAGGATAGTCGGCCATCAACGGTACAGTTGCCACGCTGTCCCCAGACCTTCCAAGCATTCTCGACAATCTTGTTGCCAGGGGCATCGAGACTGCCGTCGGCGTTGCGCGCTTTGGCCTGTACATTGACCCCGTAGGGGCCGACCACATTGGTCTTCAGAAGCCCTAAATAGCGGCGGACATATTCGTCATTTCTGGCCAGTTCGCGGCAGCGATTTCGTAGCACCCGCAAGGCCGGTTTTAACTCAGCGTCTGACGACCTCGTCATAGTGGAAAAGTCGGCAAACAGGCGGCTGGTATTTACTCCGGCATAGCTCCGCCGTTTGGACGGCTGTGCCTTACGCCGGAACCTGTCAAGAATACCCATCAGAACCTCGCAAGCACCGTTGAGCCGGTGCCTTGCCCGTTGTCGCGTCGTTCCGCGCGCACCTCGCGCAGGTATTCGGCGCGGTACCGATCCCACCACATCAGCAAATCGGGGATGGCCAATTTGGTTAGAGATCGTCCGTTGATCGAATAGGCGGCGACGTCGCCGTCGGTGCGTCCCTCTAGGATGCTCTCGATCTTAAGGCGGTCGACGGCGCAAAAGGGATCTGACATCGCAAACCAAGTCGTCTTTATCCGACAGAAGATATCAGATCTGTTGTCCAGGACCGATGGTCAACCGGCGGTTCCCGGATTATCATCCGTCTCTTGACCAGTGCACCGGACAACATTCAAGAGATACCGCGTCTTACGCCGGCGCGCCGGCGCGCTATCCTGCTCACCTTGACGGTTACGATCGCCACTTATGTGCTGACGGTTACGGTGGCCAATGTCTCTCTGTCCCAGCTTCAGGGTAGCTTTGCGGCGACACAAGATCAGATAACTTGGGTCGTCACGTCGAATTTGCTGGCAACCGCGATCGCGACACCGCTCAGCGGTTGGCTCAACAGCCACTTCGGGCGCCGCCGCGTCATGTTATGGTCTGCCGCGTTGTTTGCGCTGGCTAGCGCCGCTTGCGGCATGGCGGGGGGCTTGGGCGAACTGGTCATCTACCGTGCTATCCAAGGCGCCGCGGGGGCGCCGCTGCTCCCCATCGGCCAGGCCATAATTCTGCAGATCTATCCCAAGGCAGAGCACGGGCGCGTCTTCGTGATCTGGTCAATCGGTGTCACCCTCGGCTCGATCATCGCACCAATTTTAGGAGGTTACGCGGCCGAGGATTATGGCTGGCGGTGGGTTTTCCTAATGGTGGTCCCGTTCGCTGTCGCTTGCGTGATCGCCATCTGGGTCTATATCGACGAAAGTGACGAGATGGCGAGCGGTCTGCCCTTCGACTGGTCTGGCTTCTTCTTTCTCGCCATTGCAGTTTCGGCCCTGCAATTGATGCTTGATCGGGGAGAGCGCCACGACTGGTTCGGGTCGACGGAAATCGTCCTTGAGGCCATCACTGCGGCCGTCGCTTTCTATCTCTTCATCGTGCACGTATTGACCACCAACCGGCCCTTCCTCAACCCGCGCCTGTTGCTGGACCGTAATTACGCCGTGGGCATCATGCTCGCCTTTGTGTTTGGTATGCTGTATTTCACCACGCTGGTGCTGCAGCCAACAATGTTGCAGGACTTGCGCGGTTATCCGAACTCCATGGTCGGTATTCTGCAGGCAAGCCGAGGTGTTGGGCTCTTGGCCGGCTCTCTGCTCGTCCTCATTTTCCTGCAAAAGCTCGATCCTCGCCTAACGATAATGTTGGGTTTCTTGCTGCAAGGAATGGCCGGATATGCCATGGCTGGATTCAATGTCAACATGACCACATCGGCCGTGGCCTGGACAACGATGCTGCAGGGCTTCGGCATCGGACTTATCTGGTCGCCGATTACCGTCGTGACGTTCGCGACGCTGGCACCTCGTCATATGGCCGAAGGGGCCTCGGTGTTCCACCTGCTGCGCAACATCGGCTCGAGTGTGCACATCGCCATTAGCGCCGCGCTGGTGGTACGCTCGGGTCGCGCAGCCTATTCCGAAATTATCGAAGTGCTCAATCCGTTCAACGAACGGCTCAACTATGATTCCGTTACCGGTGCCTGGAATGCGAGCAGCCCGGCGGGCCTGGCGCAACTGAGTGCCGAAGTGGGCCGACAAGCAAGCATGATAGGCTATGTCAACGCATACTATGCCTACGCTATCGCCGCCATGCTGATCATGCCCCTGGTTTTCCTGGCCAAGCGACCACGACCGGCCGATTAAGGTTCCGAGTGGCCTAACGTACGGACACGTAGACGGCCATGCGTCAGGATGCCTGAGTGCTGCCGTACGGATCCTCTATTGACGCAAGGGCGTAGAGGAAAAGAAAAAACTGGTCGGGAAGAGAGGGTTCGGACCTCCGACCCTCTGCTCCCAAGGTGCAAATTAATTAAATGAAATCAATGAGGTTAGTCAAAGTTCTCACTTTGTCGTGCATAGATTTATCAAGGGATTACGGGACAGTGACTAACTTTCTTCAGCCCTCTAACCTGCCGATAATAACCGCACCAGCAGACATTCTTAATGTAATGGCGCCTTGCTACCGCTCTTCTTTAGCACAGGGCGTTTGCTTGCCGTCGCAACCCTCCGGCCACAGACAATGGCTTAGTCGAACAGCGCCAGGTCGATTGCATCGCCCATCTTGCAATAGCCGAGATCGCTCGGGTGAAGGCCGTCGTCGCAATCATAGATCGGCAGCATCTGGGTCGGACACTCGGGGTCGCGCAACGCCTGGTCGAAATCGGCGACGCCGTCCAGTGCACTGCTCTCGCGGATCCAATTGTTGACCGCGACGCGATGCGCCTCGCGCACCGGGTTCCAGGCACCGGGCAGGAACGTTTCGTTTCCAAACGGCGTCAGGGTGGCGCCAATAATTTTGATCCCACGTGTCTGCGCCCGCAAAGCCATCTGGCTAAGACCAGCGATCATCTGTTCAGCGGTGGCTTCCTGCTCGGGCAGGGCGATGCGATTGCGCAGATCGTTGGTGCCGAGCATGACGATCACATGGGTCACGCCGGGTTGTGCCAGGACGTCGCGATCGAACCGCCGCAACCCGCTGTCGCCGCGTAGATCGTGCAAAATTCGGTTGCCGCCGAGACCCTGGTTCATCACGCCGAGAGGCCGGCCATCCTGGCGTGCGACGAGCCGTCGGGCTAGTTGGTCAGGCCAGCGGTTATAGGTGTCATGGGTCGAGATATTGGCGTCGGTCAGCGAGTCGCCCAGCGCCACCACACCTCCCGTCTCCTGCGACGCTAGTACATCGATGCCACTGACGAAAAACCATTCGTCGGCAATCGTGCCGACCGGCATGTTGATTTCAGCCGTGAAATCTCCCGGCGGAGAGATGTAGTTGGTCTGCCGGGCATAGCGGCCGGTAATGCGGAAGTCAGTCGGGATCTCGTCGGGTAAATAGAGACTGACCGCCAGGTCGGCCAGCGGCTGCACCTCGAGTTTGACCGGATCGCTGATCACCAGCGAGCCCGCCGCGACCACCGTCGCGGCAGAGCCACCAAAGGAGAGCTTGTGCTCCGAACCCGGCACCATCGACGGACCCTGGTCCCGGATCCCGAGATAGGCACCACCGATCGCGAGATTGCCTTCACCATAGGCGTTTGACACCCGCACCCTCACAGTATCGCCGCCGATACTGACGCGTGGATTCATCCTCAGTGTGTGATTGTTGAGGCCTACGCTAGCTTCACTCGGCGCCGGCGCGGTGGCCCAGGTACCGACCCAATGCCTGTTGTTGTCCATCGGCTGTCTCCTCCCATCGCGATACGCGTTTGTTGATGACCGCTAGCCGTACCGCGACACCGATCGATAGTCTAGCGTGGCCGCAGGAGCGTGTCAGGTCCAACCCTGACGATTTCAGCGTTTCAGCGAAATCATGAAAGCTAGGTTCTAGGAAATCCCGAGCCGGCTCAAGGGCGTGGTGTCCTGGCCGGGCCGGGATGGTCGGCGATCCGATGCCGTTCGGAAACGGGGCAGACGCTGGGTTCAAATACCAACGCGCCATAATCGAAAGTCCCACTGACCCCCCTTTAATCTGTATCAATTCGCCATCGCCCCACCGCGTGGTAATATGCGGCCATGGCTAAGCGGATCGATATTGGGCGCGGCTTTGCCGCAGTGATGAACCACCCCGAACCGGGGCCGACTATTTTCAGGATGGCTCGGGGAATTGTCAGGACCACAGTACCAAGGCACCCCAATGGCGCGCGGCACAGTTAGTTCCTACCCTATTGCAGCTTTACGACGACGAGTAATGGTTGGCCAAACAGGGCGGTGGGGAAACCTGCCGCCCTTTTTATTTGCTCGAAGGAGCGGCTATTGTAATAATACAATCAAAATAAGGCTGGAGAAAAAAAATGACTAATTGGCAAATTGAAGGTCAGTATATGGAAACCTGCAACTGCACGTTCCTATGCCCTTGTATCACTACGAATCTCGCGGCGACACCGACGGAAGGCGATTGCAAGGCCGCCATTTCTATGCGCGTTGATAAGGGTGAGAAAGGCGGTGTAAGCTTGGACGGAATCTCATTCATTGTGCTTCTACATTCGCCGGGCGCCATGGGCGCGGGCGACATGAAGGTGGGACTTATCGTGGATGAAAGCGCCAGCGAAGACCAAGTTGAGGCGATAGCTGCTATTGCCACAGGCGCTGATGGCGGACCAATGGAGGCGTTAGCCCCTCTAGTGGGTGAGGTCGCTGGCATCGAACAACGCCCTATTACGTTCGAAAAAGATGGCATGAACTATCGTGTTACTGCCGGAGAACTGGTCGACCAATCATTGCAGGGTGTGCCCAGCATGTCTGCCGAGGGAGAGCCCATTTACCTTGAAAATACTGCTCATCCCGCATCGGCCAAACTCGCTCTTGCCAATGCCACGAATACGAGTTTCCACGCCTTCGGTATCGATTGGGAAGACGCCAGCGGTACGCGGAACGGTCACTTCGCGCCGTTTTCGTGGAAAGGTTAGTCAAAGTCTAGCACTTCGTGCGATGGTATGACGCACAAGATTACGAGGGTGTGGTTTCCAGATTTGTGTAGGGTTTGGGGTGAAACTGCCCGAACCACAGGTTACCAAAGCACCCCGACCTTCCTTGTGCGGGCTTCCTAGGGGCTCGAATTTCCGGCCATCAGCCCGATATCACTGGATTTGGGCTTAATCAGGTGATTTGCAGAATTCTGACCACACCTCGTTGTGCGCCAGCACTACCCGCTTGGTGCCGGTCGTCAGGCTATCGTCTTCGTCTAAGATGATCGGCCTAATCCATTCGCACCCTGCCACTGGTGCGTCGATAGTGGCGCAACCGGCGGTCAAGCTCAGCATCATCGAGACGATCCAGATGTGCAGTGATTTCCGCCAGCCGTTTGGCCCGAACCTGTCCGGCTTCGAGGGCAGCCAAGCGGGCGGCGTTGGCCC
>Ga0187827_10009698_pt1 | contig 10155 bp, 10 predicted proteins | sample ETNtaG_39_FD_167969 | JGI IMG/M metagenome (GOLD analysis project Ga0187827, IMG submission 167969) | Marine microbial and viral communities from oxygen minimum zone, Eastern Pacific Ocean - ETNP2014_SV_150_PacBio MetaG (Illumina Assembly) | ecosystem: Environmental > Aquatic > Marine > Hypoxic... | reverse complement strand
GGCCCCGCAATGCGCTCTATCGCCAGCCACCAGGCCCAAGAAGACCGGCCATGCTAGAGCTCATCTCAAAATACTTGAAGGGGGAGTCCAGAGGGAATCTTCCCTCTGGCGGGGGGCTGGGGAACCCCCCAGATACGAAAACCCTTGCGGGTGGGCGGGTGGGAGGAAACCACCTCGGTTTTAGGGTGTAGCCTCTAGTCATTTCCCGAATGCCGGCCGCGCTTGTCGCCGACAGGGCCTCGCCTTATCATTGGTCGCGGTTAGGGGTGTCCTCGGAAGACCACCAATCGGCGGGACCATCTTCTCCCAATGCAATCGATGGTCCGGAGGTAAGTATGCCTGAGTCCATCAGAAAAGTTGTCGATCTGTCCCAGGAGTATCTGCTCAGTGAGGGGTTGGCCGGATGGCTGCTGTACGACTACCGGGGAATGAATCCGATATTCTGGGATACGGTGGGCCACATAGCCAATGTAACACGTCCCTGTTGGCTCTGGATCCCTTCCCAAAGCGGTCCCCGGCTATTAGTGAGCTACGTGGACCGGGGAAGGTTCTCCCACCTCGGCATCCCGTCCACATCGTTCGTAAGCCGACAGGACATGGTCACCCATCTGGCGGATATTTTGCCCGAGACCGGCCAAATCGCCATGGAGTATTCACCTGGAGGGACATTGCCACGGGTTTCGAAGGTGGACGCCGGCACCCTGGAGATGGTGCGCGGTCTCGGTATCGAAGTCGTTTCGTCGGCCGACCTTCTTCAGTACGCCACACAGAGGTGGGATGAGGAGCAGCTGCGTTCCCACCTGACCGCCGCGGAGAAGCTGGGACGTATAGTGCACGACGCATTTCGCCACATTGGGACATCCCTGGCCGCCGGGCTCACCGAGTACGACGTGGCCGAGTATATCCGCGGACGCTTCGCCGAGGAGGGGATCGAGTCTCCAGACGGGCCGGTCGTTGCCGTTAACGAACATTCCTCGGACCCGCATTTCGAGCCGACGCCCGAAGCGTCGTCTGTGATCCGCGAGGGGGACTGGGTCCTGATCGACCTGTGGGGCCGGTTGCCAGGGGAAAACACAATGGTTGCCGACATCACCTGGACGGCGTACGTGGGTGAGGAAGTCCCGGCCTCGCATCGGAGGGTATTCGACGTCGTGACCGGGGCCAGAGACGCGGCGGTCGCCGAGTTTGAGCGGGTCGCGGTCGATGGCGGCGTGCTTCAGGGGTGGCAGCTGGACAAGATCGCCAGGGACTACATCGCCGAAGCAGGCTATGGTGATCACTTCAACCACCGGCTCGGACACAGCCTGGGCAGAGAGGTGCATAGCAACGCGGTCAATCTGGACAGTTGGGAGACCCACGACACCAGGCGGCTGGTCCCCGGTGTTGCCGTGAGCGTCGAGCCGGGGATCTACCTGCCCGAGTTCGGTGTGCGCTCCGAGATCGACGTGTACATGGACGAATCGGGGCCGCGGATAACGACCCCGGTCCAACGCAGCATCGTCCTGATTAGAGGTTAGAGTCGGTCGGTCGGTCGGCGAGGGCGTTCCCACCCCAGTACTTCGACCGCTACGACCCCGAGTTGGCCACTTGATTGGCCGTCCTGGGCAGCTTGGTCACCGCCAGGAGGACCGTCGCCACCATCACGACCGCCCCACCGTATAAAAACGCGTTGGGGATACCGTACGCATCGGCTATGATGCCGGCGATTATGGGCGACATGGTACCCAGGAAACCGGCCCCGTATATGAGTGAAACCACCGTGGACTGGACCTCACCGCCGGCTACGTCCATCGCGCCCGCAATCAGGATCGCGTGCATTGAGTAAAGAAAGGTCCCCATCGCAATGATGGTCAGGACCAACTGTGCCCCGGGGTCGGCGAATCTGAGTGCAAAAAACAGGAGGCCCATGGCGATCATAGAGGGCACGAGCACCATCTTGCGACCGAGCCGGTCGGACAGGAATCCCATCACAGGCTGAGCGCCGATACCTACGACCTGGGCCAGGGAGAGGTAGATTGCCACCCTTGCCGCCGAGTAGTCCAGGTCCTCTCTGAGATAGACAGGGAGAAACACTACTACGGCGCTTTGCCCCATGCTACGGAGTGCGGTCACCATGACCAGTGAGAGCATAGCCCTGTTTCTTAGCAGCGAGACAAGGGAAGTGAAGTAAGACCTGGTTGTGGTGGTCCCCGTTACCCCGCCGGGAATACTCCGCATCATGCTCCAGATGACGACGGCGGCGAACAGGGCCGGGAACATGCTCATATGGAGCACGTCTTGCCAGATAAGGACGGTCAGCGCGACAGCGGTGACCAGCGGTCCCAGGACCTCCCCGATACTGCCCCCGGTTCCGTGGAGTGAGATAGCCAGACCCCGTCTGTCGGGGAATCGCCTGGAAAGAGCGCCGATTGCCGGAGGGTGGTACAGAGACGGGCCTACCCCGACGAATAGCATTGCCGCCAGCATTATCCAGAAGTTTGGCGCCTCTCCAGCCAGGAAATAGGAGATTCCCATCAGGGAGAGAGAGACGCCCAGTATAAGCGACGCCCGGCTGGCGAACCGGTCCCCCAGGTATCCCGCGCCCATGGTGGTCACCCAGCCTATGGCCTGTTGCGAGAAGGCCAGGGTCCCCAGTTGAGTGGCGCTGAGCCCGAGCCCGATCTTGATCTCGGGGAGGAGTATTGTACGCAGTCCCGAGATATAGATGTGCTTGACCGCGTGGCCCAGCACCACCGTCGTCGCCAGTCGATTACGACCCCGTTTTAACTCGGGTGAAACCCGTATCGCTTTCATTGAGGTGACGCTTGCTCCATAGGTAGATTGGGCAAATTCCGGGCTATTATATCTCAATCAGTGAACCGCTTCACAAGGGCTGATCCGGGCCTGGGTCACAAACGGACCCTCGGACCTCGAATCCTTGTCGGTTTCTCTGAGGTGGAAACCTCCCGGCGATACTTTCACGGTTTGGTATGGATAAAGTAGATTAATCCATCCAATAAAGAATATGTAATTGGCAGTTGCATAACTTGTACTTAATATGAGTGCCCTAACTACTCCCTTTATAGTTCACCGAAAAAAACGGAGGGGTGATATGGCTAAGTTGGCATACATCGGCACACATGCCTCAGACGATCCCACCAAAGCGGCGCTGGTTTTCGTTGGCGCGAACGGTGCCTCTGAAGCGGGCCACGAGCCGGTAATCGGCCTGTTGGGCGACGCGGTTTTGCTGATGAAGGACGAGATTGCCGCCAGCACCGCGGGCGTTGGTTGGGGCCCGATCAAGGAACTGATGAACACGACTGTCGCCAACGGAACACCGATCCACATATGAGGTACCTGAGCAAGCGCCCGTGGGGTGACCGACCAGGATTTGGCCGGTAAGAATGCGCAGTACACAAATCCAGTAGGTTTTGCTAATCTGCTGGCAGAAGCTGACAACGTAGTCAGCTTCTAATGGGACCCGGTTCGTACGGATCAGCACATAGGGGAACGACTTTGACTACAGAGAGTTCCGTCGACGTTGACGTCCTGCGCGACGAGGTAAAGAAAAAGTACGCCGAGGTGGCAACGGACTCCACGAAGACATTTCACTTCCACACAGGGAGACCGCTCGCGAATGCGCTCGGTTACCAAAGTGATATCGTTGACCGGCTTCCCGAGGAGGTTGTTCAGTCGTTCGCCGGTGTTGGCAACCCGTTCTCCGTAGGCGTCATCGAGCCTGGGGACACTGTAATAGATGTTGGAAGCGGCTCTGGTTTCGACTGCATCGTCGCCGCCCAGGCGGTCGGTGAGTCCGGCACGGTCATCGGTGTGGACATGACCACGGAGATGCTCGAACAGGCTGATAACAACCGACGGCTGACGGGTCTCGACAATGTGGAGTTCCGGATGGGATACGCCGAAGAGCTTCCGGTCGAGGATGGCCGAGCAGACATAGCCATCAGCAATGGGGTGATAAACCTCTGCCCTGACAAGGGGCGAGTGTTCAAAGAGATATTTCGGGTGTTAAAGTCCGGCGGCAGATTGCTGCTTTCGGACATTATCACCCACAAACCGGTACCACAGGGGGCGAAGGAGGATATCGACCTGTGGACTGCTTGAATTGGTGGCGCTCTGCTGGAAGCAGAGTACATGGGCCTGATTCGGGGAGCCGGGTTCGAAGACGTAGAGTTGGTGTGGACGATGGACGTCTTCAAAGGTGCCAGCGGTGAGGTCAACGCCAGTGCTTTTGATACCGTGGGTGCCAATCTCAGGGGACGAAAGCCTTTCTAGAACCCAGAAGGAATTTGTAAAGGGGCGGGTTTGCAACCCGCCCCTTATTTTCTTCGGCGGTATCAGAGGCCCTCGAAAACAGATGTGACATCGGCATCCAATGACCTACTTATTTCGATTCCTTCCCGGCCCAGCCAGGAAGTCCCGACCTGAGGGTCTGCCGGTCACACGGCGGACCCTCGTGTTTTCAGTCAGCACTACTCCGGTCGCGCCAGAGCCGGTGGAAGTGATTGAGGGGTCCAAAGCCCTTGCCCATCGGAAAGGCCTGGCGAATGGCCTCGGTCACGTACTCTTTAGCCTGGGCGACCGCCTCACCCAGCGTTAGGCCTTTGGCCAGTCCCGCCGCGATGGCCGAGGCGAAGGTACACCCGGTACCGTGGGTGCTGGTGCTGTCTATGCGCTCGGCGGTTAGCTCGCTGAACTCCTTGCCGTCGTAGAGGACGTCGGTGGGCGGGCCTTCCAGATGTCCGCCTTTCACCACCGCAGCCCGCGCCCCCATCGCCACCAGCTCGCGGGCTGCGGCCCTGGCGCCGTCCAGGTTCTCGACCACCCTGTTCGTAAGGACCTGCGCCTCCGGCGCATTTGGAGTAACCACCTGGGCGAGCGGCAGAAGGTGTCTGCGCAATGCGCCGACCGCCTCCTCCCGGAGCAGGCGGTCCCCTCCCTTGGCAATCATCACCGGGTCTACTACCAGCCTGCTCAGACCGTACTCCTGGATCTTCTCGGCCACGGTCACGATGATGGAGGAACTCGAAAGCATGCCCGTCTTGACGGCGTCTGCGCCGATGTCCGAGACGACGGCGTCGATCTGGGTCTCGATCAACGAGGTCGGTAGTTCCAGCACGTCGGTGACGCCCAGGGTGTTCTGCGCGGTGATCGCCGTAAGCACCGACGTCCCGTACACGCCCAAGGCGGCGAATGTCTTCAGGTCCGCCTGGATACCGGCCCCGGCCCCGGAGTCGGAGCCGGCGATGGTCATGGCCCTTGGGATCTGTTCCATACGGCCCTCCTCCGACGAGGTAATACTCCCTGGTCGCAACCGAGCCACCGATGAGGTCTTACCGAAACAGCCCGCCGCGAACTTACCACCAACCCCCAAACCCTTAACCCCAAATCCCAGCCCCTACTCAGGGTCCTTCTCCTGGGCCCTCTTGGAACGCCTCAGGATAATATCCTGAAGGAGTCTCACGCTGCGACCGACGACGCGCATCTTTCGCCGCTTCCGCTTCTTTTCTTCCCGCCGTTTTCCCCTGGTATTTTCCTCTTCCATGGGCCTACCTCACTGGTCCGGCCAGGCCTCCCCGCTATAGGCGGCCTCCCAGAAAAGGTACTCGTAGCGGAGAGCGGTCAGGAAGGTCTTTTCGGCCCGAGGGCGAAACTCGGCTGTGTCAGCCAAGTCTAGAAATCCCGCCAGCCAGTCCACCAACCCTCCCAACACCTCTGGCCCGTGGATGTCGAGCCATTCTCGGTAGACGGGATTGGCCGGACTCTTGCCCGCTTCGATCATTCGCGTCGCCCAATCGAGGTATGTTCCCTCGGTGACGTACAGGACGGTCGCGATGTCACAAAAATCCCCGTCCAGGCCGACCCGGACCAGAAAGTCCCCGAAGGCCTGGGTGGTGGGAGATGCTCCTGCGGAGGTATACTCCGGCTCGGATACGCCAAGCTCTTTGAAAGCCCTCACAAAGAGATCGTTCTCGGGGTTCAATATGTCGGCAAGGAAAGAGTTGAGCCGGGCCGCGGCCTGGAGGTCGGGTGCCTTCGACACGCCCTGGGCTATCAGGACCACCAGGTCTCTGACGAAGATGTAGTCCTGAATGAAATAGGCGCTGAACTTCTCGACCGGCAGGGTCCCGTCTCCCATCTCCACGACGAAGGGGTGGTTGACCATCTTCTGCCAGAGATCATCGTGTTTTTGGCGGAGGTCTTGAGTCAAAGACATCGTACGCTCTCCGGCGGTGCGCGCACCGCCTACCGATCACCGGTGAACCTGTCCGTGAAGGCGTCACCCGCGTTAACCTCGGCGGCCAAGAGGCCGTTCTCCTGCATCCAACGGGTGAATTCCTCCCATCTAGCGGAGTCCTGCTGGCCGAACTGGGCCTTATCGGTCCGCCAGACGGGAGCAAGAAGGTCCGCACCGGGACGCTCGATGGCCTCGTCAACCTCTTCCTCGGTGCCCTTCAAGAGGATGTCCACTCCGGCCTGGGGGTCATCGATGGCGTCCTCGTAACCGCGGCGGAGCGCCCGGACGAATCGTTCCACGACATCCGCCCTGTCCCGAACGGTGTCCTCACTGGCCACCAGGACCAGCTCGTAGTAGTCGGGAACGCCCCATTCCTCCATGCGCATGATGTTTACCGGGTGGCCCTCGTTCTCCACGAGGATACTCTCATGGGTCCAGTAGGCCCCCACCACGGCGTCCACCATACCGCTTATCAGGGCCGGGGCCAGGTCGAAGCCTACGTTCACCAGTGTGACCTCAGCAAGGCCACCGGTGACCCCATCGGCTTTGAGCATCGTGTCCAGCAGCGGTTCGTTGGTCGGGATCCCCGGATAGCCCACCTTTTTCCCGACGAGGTCGCTTGGGGTGGCGATGCCCGAGGACTTAAGCGCCATAACCGAGTTCAACGGGTGTTGGACCATGCCGGCCACGGACACCACGGGTACGCCCTGGGCCCGGGCCAGCAGGACATCCGGTTGATAGCTGATGCCGAAATCGTCCTCGCCACTGCCCACGGTGACCAGGACGGTGGTCGGGTCCACCGGCGTATAGAAGTCCACCTCCAAGGCCTCGTCCTCGAAATAACCCTTCTCCTCGGCGATGAACAGGCCCAGATGGTTGGCGTTGGGATACCAGTCGAGGGCCAGCTTGACGGTTACATGCTCTGTTTCAGAATCACCGTCTCCGTTTCCGCACGCCATGGCAAGTAGCGCAAACGCAAGCACCAGTCCCAGGAGCAACCCCTGTCGAAGATTATTATTGATACTTCTCAATTCATCCACCTCCAAGCCGTACCTCGACCCGTTGCAATGGAGTCGAGAGTTTTGTACATCAACTTTAAAGCTCCTGGCGTGAACTGCGGGCGCGACGTTGGCCGTGCCACCAGGGAATAGACCATCTCTCTATCAGACCGACCAGCAGAAAGAGGCCGAACCCCATGGCGGCGAGTATAACGATGGAGGCGAAGACCCTCTCCGTAAGGAACTGGGCCTTGGAGCGGACCATGAGATACCCGAGGCCTTCGCTTGAGCCGACCCACTCCCCGACTACCGCGCCGATCACGCTGACAGCAACAGCGACTTTAATCCCTGAAAATAGAAAAGGTAACGACGAGGGCAGCTGGACCTTGGTAAATAGCTGCCATCGACTGGCTCCCATGGTCCGCAAAAGACTGACAAGGTCGGGATCAATAGACCTCAGACCGTCAACCATGGTTACTACGATGGGAAAGAAAGCGATGAGCGCCACGACGATTATCTTCGTGGCCAGGCCAGGGCCAAACCAGATCAGCAGTAGCGGTGCCACCAGCAACCACGGGATCGTGGGCGATGCGATGACAAAGGGATATATGGCGCGTTCAAATGTCCGCGACAGGGCAATGGTGGAAGCCAGGACCACCCCACCGAACAGGGCCAGGCTAAAGCCTATAAGCACCTCCTCCAGGGTGACCAAGGCATGCTCCGAAAGCATCCCGGCCCTGTCACCCATGGTGGTTGCGATAACCGACGGAGCGGGAAGCAGCCACCGCTGCACGTCGAATGCGCGGACGTAGCCCTCCCAGAATCCCAGGATGGCCATCACTATCAGGAGGGACGGAAACCATTGTCCAACCGCCCTGCTGACTCGGAAGTAACCTGCCGCCGACCAGTGAATGAGGCCTGATTTCAGTGTGTCGAGAGACATCAATCCACCTGGGCCCGTCCAACCGCGGGATCGAGGCCGGGCCGGCTTTCCTCCCGCAGGGCCTGCAACAGGGTGGCTTTCATGGACACGAAGGCCGGCTGAGTGAGCATCTCCAGTGTGCGAGGCCGCGGCAGTCCGACATTCTCTATCCGGCTGATACGGCCCGGCCGCTCGGTCATGACGTAGACCCGGTCCGCCAGAAATATTGCCTCGTCAACATCATGGGTTACGAGCACGATGGTCTTACCCAGGGACTCCCACAGACCCAGCAGCCAGGTGTGGATCTGGGCCCGGTTCAGGGCATCGAGCGCTCCGAAAGGCTCGTCCAGCAGAAAAACTTCCGTATCGGCCAAAACCGTGCGGAGGAATGACGCGCGTTGCCGCATTCCACCGGAGAGGGTGAAGGGATACTCCTGCTCGAATCCATCGAGCCCAAAGGGCTCCATGAGTTCCACCGCCCGAGCTCGGGCCTCGGGACGCGAAACACCCTGCAACTCCAGGCCCATGATGGCGTTGTCGATGACGTTTCTCCAGGGGAGCAAGAGGTCCTTCTGCTGCATGTAACCGATGGTCCCCAGCCGATTGTCGGCAAGACGACCGTTCAGATAAACCGCGCCGGCTGTCGGCTCATCGAGCCCGGCGACGATATTAAATAGCGTGCTCTTGCCGCAGCCGCTTGGGCCGATGATACTCACGAACTCACCGTCGGCGGCGTAGAGGTCGACGTCCTCCAGGACCGAGAGCGTTCGCCCGTTCTGTAAGAACCGCTTCGTTACGCCTTCGATCCGGATTTTGGGATCGGAGTCCAAATCACCAACCATTCCGAACCGGTTTCTCGCCATTCATTCCAGGTAGCCTACCGTGTAAACTAAAAAAAAAGGCCGCCCATTCTGCCTGGGCGGCCTTATGCTACTGGGAGTTACCGCTTTCCCTTCGCTGGCATTACCCAGATCAGGTAGTCGGGGTCGACAGCGTTCCGGCTGCCCTCTCAGCCCGGCGTCCCGAGCTCCCCCTGGGTCAGTACGTTTTCAGTTGCGTCGCCAGTGTAACCGAGGGCGCAGAATCTGTCAATTAAGGCCACTACAGCGGGGCCGGGCGCCTTTTCGCCTGCAACCGGTGGGTGCTATAATCGCCCGGATACGTCCGGAATTCACACACAGGTACCACAGGTGGAGAAGCTGCGGGCCGGAGCAACGGGTTTAGGCATCGGACTGAGCGACGCTCAGATCGAGCAGTTCCGGCGATACTACGAGGTGTTGACCGACTGGAATTCCCGTATCAACCTGACGTCGGTAACCGGACGCGAAGAGGTACAGACCACGCATTTCCTGGACTCCTTGACCGTTAGCCTGGCGATCCCCCGTGACCTCCTCAAAGAAGGCTGTTTCGCCGACGTGGGGAGCGGTGGGGGGTTTCCAGGGATTCCACTGAAGATCGCATTCCCCGGGCTCAGGGCCACACTGATCGAATCAACCGCCAAAAAGACGGCCTACCTCCGCGAGCTATGCGGCAGGCTGGGACTTAGCGGTGTGGACGTTCGCACTGGGAGGGCCGAAACCCTGGCCCACGACCCGGAACTCCGAGAACAGTTCGACATCGTCCTGGCCAGAGCACTGGCGGGTATGGCCGTCCTGACGGAACTGACCCTCCCCTTTTGCCGCATGGGCGGCCGCGTTGTGGCGCAAAAAAAACTCGGAATCGACGAAGAGTTGTCCCGAGCCGAGAACGCCATTACCTCCATGGGAGGGACCTTCCGCGAGTTAAGAGAGGTCGAACTCCGGGAGCTGGGTGAGCCCAGGGCCCTGGTGGTGTTGGAGAAGGTCGGTTCGACGCCGGACAGATACCCGAGACGCCCCGGGATGCCGGCCAAGAGGCCCTTATGATCGAAGCGTCCTCGCCTGCACCGTCTAGCCAGTCTTCCATTTGCGACTACAGATGTTGCCTTCATGAGTGATAATCAACGTCGGTCGGCCCAGGCG
>Ga0187827_10009696_pt1 | contig 10155 bp, 10 predicted proteins | sample ETNtaG_39_FD_167969 | JGI IMG/M metagenome (GOLD analysis project Ga0187827, IMG submission 167969) | Marine microbial and viral communities from oxygen minimum zone, Eastern Pacific Ocean - ETNP2014_SV_150_PacBio MetaG (Illumina Assembly) | ecosystem: Environmental > Aquatic > Marine > Hypoxic... | reverse complement strand
CAGGTGCAACTTGGACTGATGGTACTTCCATCCACTATCTATTTGAATTAGATACTTTCCTTACTCCAATAGGATATTTTCTAAAACATAATTTATCCTCAGAGATCATGACTTTTTTAACATATTCTTACTATTTAGTAATTGCAACAGTACCACTCTTTTTTTTCCCATTTCTTACACGATGGATTAGATTATTATATTTTATTTTTTTTGTAAGTTTCCATAGTATTATTGCAACCATAGCTAGTATTGGTGTATTCTCCTATATTATGATAACTATTGACATATTTCTCCTTAATTCATTAGCAATTCACTTATTAAAAAAACTAGGAAATAAAACTACTGGAAAACCAATTTATTTATTATATGATTCATCCTCAAATTTATTTCATTTTATAGCTCGAATTATCAAACGATTCGATGTATTTAAGAAAATAACATGGTTAGGAGTACAGAAACATAGTACGGCAGATAAATTTTATAAGCAAGATTCAGTTGTTATTGTTTCCTATCAAGAAAACCTTAATAAACCTATTATTAGAAATAAAGCTTTATTTCATATTCTAAATAAAATTCCATTCTGTTTTCTATTTAGTTGGATATTATTATTGCCTATTATCAGTCATGCATTCAACTATTTTTATTATATAATATCAAAATATCATACTAATATAAGTGAAAAATTAAATCTATCTAAATCTGAAGATCCAACATTCAAACAAATTCTAAAAGTAAAATCATCAAATATGATAACAGATTCATTGAAATTTATAAAAATAGGTACAATAGGCTGTCTATTAATTTGTTTGATTTTTGCAAATCTACATCGTTCATTAGTTGTAAATGAACCATACAAATCAAGAAGAGAGTTTAGAGAGTTTAGATATAATAGAAAAATTTTAAATTATCTTCGAATGAAGCAAAATTGGAAAATGTTTGCGCCCGGAGTTCTAAAAAAAGACGTTATTTTAGTTTTGGATGTTGAAACAGTAAGAGGTGAACGAATTGATCCTTTTACAGGTTTACCACCACTAAATGTAAACTCAATAAATTTCCAGAAGACAAATATTAATTATGGACAATTTATCCGCAAATTTATGAAACGATCCGTAAAAAATAATACAACTTCTGCAATTGAGCAATTAGAAAATTGGTTAACCCGACCAATCACAGATATTAATGGGATAAAATATTCAAAAATAAAAAATTATAAAATTTGGAAATTGACACAATATTCATCTAAATATGGAGAAAAACCAAAAGATATTCAGACTCAGTTGATATCAGAATATCCAATAATTAATAAACAAAAAAACAAAAGTAAATATAAACAAAAGAAGAAGAGATATTACAATTCAAAAGTAAATAAGCGTAAAAAGACTAGTAATGAATAAACCTAAAATAAATGTCATATCTTTTCCTGATAAATTTATTGAAGGTAAGATACTGTTTAATAAAGGTGAAATATATAATGCACATATCGCTTGGGAAAAAATATGGAAAAATGGTGATGCAGATGTTAGAAAAAATATTAAAGGATTTATTCAATTAACAGGAGCATTATTAAACAATAGTTATGGTAAAAAGAGATCTGCAGATTATCTACTGAAAAAATCAATAAAGTGTTTAAAAGATGCAGATCGTCTACCCCAAGATGTAGATATATCTTTAATAATCAATCAAATAGAAAATTTTATTTTGATTATTAAAGATGGGATTAGCTGTGGAAAAATATCACCAATAAAAATATAGATCACTTAAGGATAAATATATGAAAATAAAAAAAATTCATCATATAGCGTATCGTTGTCATGACGCAAAGAAAACTTATGAATTCTACAAAAATATTTTAAATATGGATCTAATGTTGGTATTTGCAGAAAACAAGGTTCCTTCTACCAAAGAAAAAAATCCATATATACATATCTTTCTTGATGCAGGAATGGGGAATGTGCTTGCCTTCTTCGAATTACCTAATTCTCTAGAAATGGAGCATGATAAAAATACTCCTGAGTGGGTACAACATATTGCCTTTGAAATAAATAATATAGATGAATTACAACAAACAAAATCAAATATTGAATCAATGGGGATAGAAGTGATTGGTCCTGTTGACCACAGTCTTTTCAAATCAATCTATTTTTTTGATCCCAATGGTCATCGATTAGAGTTAGTGGTAAATACACCAATTAATAAAAATGAAATGGATAATCTTCAAAAAATAGCACCGGAAATGTTAGATGAATGGGACCGAACTAAATGCCCTCCAAAACATAATGCATGGTTACATGAAAAAGAATTAGCAAGATATAAAAAGTAAAATAACAAGGACAACATATGATGAAAAAAAATAATCCTTTAAATCTTCTTGGTATTGAATTTACAGAATTTGTGGCTCCTGAAAATGACTTTTTGGAAAAAATATTTTTTGACTTCGGTTTTTCAAAATTGAAAAAACATTCAAAAAAAGAAATATTTTATTATAATCAGAATAATCTTCATTTTCTATTGAACCATGAAAAAAATGGGTTCTCTTATAATTTTGCACAAGTTCACGGACCATCTATTTGTTCAATGGGTTGGCGTGTAAAAGATGCTGAGTATGCTCTTATAGAAGCAGTGAAACGAGGAGCGATTGAAGCAAAGGATAATATCGTAAATAAGGATTTGGCTTATCCTGCCATATATGGCATTGGACAAAGTCTTATTTATTTTATAGATCAATTTGAGATAAAAGATTCTATATGGAATAAAGATTTTTATGATTTACAAGATCCTATAATAAAAGAATCAAAAGGATTTATTTCTATTGATCATTTAACAAATAATGTTCACAAAGGCACAATGGAAATTTGGGCACAATTCTATAAAAATATTTTTGGTTTTGAAGAAGTTCGATATTTTGATATTAAAGGCCAAAAAACAGGACTGATATCTTATGCTTTGCGTAGTCCTGATGGCTCTTTCTGTATACCAATTAATGAAGGCAAGGATGATAGTAATAATCAAATTGATGAATACTTAAGTGAATATAATGGTCCAGGGGTGCAGCACATTGCATTCTTGACAAAGGATTTGGTAAAATCATGTGATTTACTATCTTCAACACATATTGAAACTTTAGATATTCATAACGACTACTATGATACTGTTTTTGAGAAAATCCCTTGGGTCAGAGAAAATAAAACAAAAATAAAAAAACATCAAATTCTGGTAGATAGTAAAGAAGAAAATACTTATCTTCTTCAAATATTTACAAAAAATTTATTTGGACCTATATTCTTTGAATTAATTCAAAGAGAAGGAGATAATGGATTTGGAGAAGGAAATTTTCAAGCATTATTTGATTCTATAGAATTGGATCAAATAAAAAGAGGAGTAATATGATGTCTCCAATTATTTTTCGAGATTTCAACAAAGAAGAATCTGAAACATGGAATACAATTTTATCTGCACATGAAAACCTAAGAAAAGAGCAAATTATAGATATTTATCATGAAGGTTTAGATATCTTAGATATTAAACCCATAGAAATTCCTCAACTTTGGAAAATTAATAGTATTTTACAAGATTATACTAATTTTCAAGGTAAATATGTAACTGGATTGGAAGATGGAGAAAGCTTTTATCATATGTTAGCAAATCGTATTTTCCCAATTGGGAATTTTATAAGAGATAAAGAAGATCTGAACTATACTCCAGCCCCTGATATGATTCATGATTTATATGGTCATATTCCATTTCTAATTAATGAAGATTATGCAGACTTCTGTCAGCGTTTTGGTAAATCAGCATGCAAAGTATTAGATAATCCAAAAAAATTACGAAAGTATGAACGGTTTTTCTGGTATACGATAGAATTTGGATTAATTCATACTGACAAAGGAAAACAAATTTTTGGTGCTGGTATTGCATCTTCACTCAGTGAATGTAAATATGCACTTAGCGACGATCCTGAAATTATTGATTTTAATATTAATGATATTATCAATCAAGAATTTAAAATTGATGAAATGCAGAAAAAACTATTTATAATTGAAAGTAAAAGTCAGCTGTATTCTTGTATCGATGAACTTGAAAAAATAATTAATACATAACTACTTCGGAATATGAATAAAAACTATAAAATATTATGTTTTTGGTTATTTGTAGTTTTTGGTGGTGTATCCATTGGGATATCAATCATGTACAGAGATATAAATAATGGATTTGGAACTATTACTTATGGAAAATTACCACCATTTATATTAACTGATACTGATGGGAAAGTTGTTAGAATAGATAATACCTCAAATAAAATTAGGATTGCAAATTTTATATCTTTCAATTATAGCCATAATCCAAAAGTTCTTTTACATCTCCAATCAATAAATTCTATAGTTGAACAATTCAAAGATGAGTCAAGAGTAGAATTTGTTTCATTCTTCATTAAATCAGATAACACAGATCAAAATTATTTATCTAATACTTATAAAAAAAAGAATCCTCATTGGAAATTTTTTAGCAGGAATAAAGATCAAATTAATGAAATTGCAAAAATATGTATTAAAAAATATTTGATTCATTCTGGATGGGATAAACAGCTAACTCTTGTTGACCAAAACAATATTATTAGAGGGTATTATCAAACAGATAATTCCAAGTCTTTAGAAAAACTTGTAAAAGATATAAATAAACTAATTTAATATAATTTTTTTATAAATATGATTGATATATATTCTAAAATAAAACAATTAAAAAAAGATAAAAATGCTATTATTTTAGCTCATTTTTATCAAGATCCTGAGATTCAGGATATAGCAGATTTTTTGGGAGACAGTTTAAAACTAGCACAATGTGCAAAAGAAACAGATGCTGAAATTATTTTGTTTTGTGGAGTTAATTTTATGTGTGAAACTGCAAAAATATTAAACCCTGAAAAACGTGTTATTCTACCAGATGTTAATGCAGGATGTTCTCTAGCTGATAGTGCACCTGTTGATAAGGTTAAGAAATGGATAAATTATTATCCAAACTATAAAGTGATAAGTTATATTAATTGTTCTGCTGAAGTCAAAGCTCTCTCTGATATAGTATGTACTTCATCAAATGCAGAAAAAATAATAAACAGTTTCCCAATTAATGAAAAACTTTTATTTCTTCCAGATAGATCGTTAGGAAAATATTTAAATAAAAAAACTAATCGAAATATGATTTTATGGGATGGTTACTGCATGGTGCATGAAATATTTTCTGAGAGATCATTAGTACGGTTAAAAGTACGTAACCCTGAAGCATTGGTAGTTGCTCATCCTGAATGTAAAGATGATATCTTGCGTCATGCTGATTTTATTGGCTCTACAACTTCAATAATTAAATTTGTTAAAGAAGAAAATAATAATCAATTTATTATTGCAACAGAACCAGGAGTTATTCATCAGATGAAAAAGCAAAATAGAGACAAAGAATTTATACCATTACCGACAAATAATGGTTGTCAGTGCAATGAATGTCCTCATATGAGACTTAATACTTTAGAAAAAATAGCTAATGCGCTTGAAAATTTGAAGCCTGAAATTATTCTAAATAATGATATATGTTTTAAAGCACTAAAACCACTTGAAAAGATGTTATCTCTCAGTTGACGAATTATACTAAATAAATTGATTTCAATCTTAGAAATCATATAAATATTTAATGGTTAAACCTGTTAAAACAGATGTTGTAATAATTGGAAGTGGATTAGCTGGTTCTATTGCGGCCATAACGGCAGCTAATGAAGGGAAAAATGTTATAATTATTACTAAAACAAAAAATTTAAAGAGTGGTAATAGCCCATATGCTCAAGGAGGTATAGTATACAAAGGAAAATTAGATAATCAAAAAAAATTAAAAAAAGATATAATGAAAGCAGGTGCAGAGCACTGCTGGGAACCAGCCGTTGATCTAATATCAAAACAAGGTCCTAAACTAGTAAAAAAAATATTAATAGATGAATTAAATATAGAATTTGAAAAAAAAGAAGAAGGGAAAAATGATTTAGATTTTACTTTAGAAGCTGCTCATTCAATAAATAGGATAATCCATTGCAAAGATAAAACTGGTAACGTAATTCAAGATAAAATATTTAATAAATTAAAAGAACATCAAAATATTACAATTTATACCAATCAAACAGCAATAGATCTTTTAACACTCACTCATCATTCAAAAAATTCATTAGATATTTATAGAAAACCTGCTTGTTTTGGAATAATTTCATTAGATAATCAGAATGGGAATATTATTCCAATTTATGCACAAAAAACAGTACTAGCAACTGGAGGATTAGGTCAAATATATTTACATACAACAAATACTAGAGAATCTACTGGAGATGGTATAGCAATGGCATGGCGTGCAGGTGTTCGTTGTATTAATCTCCAATATATACAATTTCATCCTACAACACTGTATTGCGATCAAGATAGATTTCTAATTTCAGAATCACTCAGAGGAGAAGGAGGAGTATTGATTAATGATAAAAATGAAGAATTTATGCACCAATTTCATCCTCAAGCCAACCTAGCTCCAAGAGATATTGTTGCTAGAAGTATTTACCAAACTATGCTAAAAAATAACCGTCCATGTGTATTTTTAGATATAACTAATAAGAATTTCAATTGGATAAAAAATCGTTTTCCATCAATATATAAAAATACTTTTATTAGAGGTATTGATATGACAAAAAAACCAATTCCTGTAGTTCCTGCAGTACATTATTCTTGTGGTGGTATCAAAGTTGATTTAAAAGGCAAAACTTCACTTAGTCGATTATATGCAATTGGTGAAGTTGCATGCACTGGTGTGCATGGTGCAAATCGTCTAGCTAGTACATCATTATTAGAATCATTAGTATGGGGCTATTTAAGTGGAAAAGATATCGTAAAATCTAGCAAGAAAGACCATTATTTCCCTCCATATTTGCCGTGGATAGACGAAACTAAAAAAATTGACAGATCACTAATTTCCAAAGATTGGTTAACTTTAAAAAATACAATGTGGAATTATGTAGGATTAATTCGAAATCGTCATCGTCTACAAAGAGCTCAAACAATTTTAAAACATTTAATGACAGAAATAGATGATTACTACTATAAATGCAAACTATCTAAGGAGATAATAGAACTAAGGAATGGGGTTCAAACAGCGGTTGCTATTACTCTTGCTGCTTTAGAGACTAGAAATAGTAAAGGAACACATTTTTTAAAAAAATAACATAAAATCAAAAGGAAAAAAAGAGGAAAAATTATTTTTTATCTATAATATTACCTAATATTTCATGTTTTCTATGAAGTTCTTTTGCTAGACTAGCTAGATCTTTTTCCATAAACTCATTATGCAGTTTTTTCTTCATTGGTTTCCATTTCTCATGAACAGGACAAGGAACAGAGTCTGAACATATATCTATACCAAAAATGCACATTTCTTTTTCTGGTGGTGGTCCCTCAATTGCATAAATAATATCAATAATTTTTATTTCTTCAGATGGTTTATTCAATTTTATCCCACCATTCCTTCCAGGTTTTGATCTAACAAGATGATAGTTGGATAGAGATTGAACTAATTTTGACAAATAAAATTTAGGTATATCATAATCTTCTGCAATAGTATTGATCAAAAAAAAATCATTCTGATTTACCGCAAGATGCATCATTGTCTGAATAGCGTATTTTACTGATTCTGTAAACATAGGTATTATAATAATTTATTACATTTAGACCGTTTTAGAATAGAAGGAATTATTTTTATTTAAATATTTATCAAATACCATAACAATGTTTCTTATAAACAGCCTCCCAATTTCAGTTATTATAAGTATATTATTATGAATTTCAATAAAATTATCCTCAATAAATAATTCATTTAATCTCACTAATTCTTGTTCAAAAAAATACTTAAAATTGATATTATGCTTTAAATTGAATTTATTAAAATCTAATTTCAAATTACACATTAAACTTGAAATCACATCTTGAATTATTAAATCTTTTTTGGACAAAACTATTCCTTTTTCTAGCGGAATTTTATCAGCATCTATTTGGGTAAAATAGCCGGAAAGAAGTTTTTGATTTTGAAAAAATGCATCACCGAAATTACTAATAGAGGATGTGCCAAAAGCAAATAAATCTGTTTTTTTATGAGTACTATAACCTTGGAAATTTCTTTGTAAGTTTCCTGATTGTTGAGCTTTAACAAGAGAATCATTATTTTTTGCAAAATGATCCATTCCAATATATGTGTACCCATTGGATTGAAGCTTTTTAATTGTATGAATAAGTAATTTTATCCTTTGTGATGCTGATGGTAATTCAGACTTTTTTATAAGTTTATGATGAGGTTTTAATTGAGGTAAATAGGCAAAATTATAACATGCAATTCGGGATGGATTTAAATTAATAATTTCATTTAAAGTGTTGTCAAAGGATAAAATATGTTGCAGTGGGAGTCCATATATTAAATCAAAATTATAGGATGTTATACCTTCATTTTTTAACCATTTTAATACTGTTTTGATTTGGGAAACTTTGTTTTTTCTATTTATTTTAATTTGAACTAACTCATCAAAATCTTGTATTCCTATTGAAACTCGATTAACGCCTATTTTTTTTAAAGATTTAATATGATCTTGAGTTAATTGACGAGGGTCTAATTCGCAACTGTATTCTATATATTTATCAAAATCAAAATTTTTTCTTATGGTATTACCCAAATTTATAATTTGATTTGGCGTTAAAAAATTAGGTGTTCCACCACCAAAGTGGATTTGTTTTACTTTTTTACTTTTATCCAATTGGGATGAAATAAGTGAAATTTCTTTAGCTAAATGTGTTAAATAATTTTCAACTTTTTTAACATTTTTAGTGACTTGCATATTGCAGCCACAAAAATAACAAAGTGAATGGCAAAATGGTATATGAATGTAAATGGATATATCTTGCCCCCCATTATTACTTTTTTCAATTGCAATATTCCATTCCTTGAATCCAATGTTTTCTTTAAAATGAGGAGCTGTTGGATAGCTTGTATATCGAGGACCTGTAATATTATATTTTTTTAAGTAATGGGTAAGGTCTTTAGTTGGAATCATTTAATTTTTAAGTCCAATTTCTAATAATCTTTCTTCTAAAAAACTTTTAGCTGAATAGCGTTTGGATAATTCTACATCATTTTTTGGATGTATAAATAACGGTATTGAAAAACGAGAAATATTTTTTGAATTATCAATTGGATTAACAACTCGATGGATGGTAGATGGGTAATAGCCATTTGAACATTCTTTAAGCATATCTCCTATATTTATCACTAGCCATCCAGGATTACACTCAATATCTATCCAGTGTCCGTTATTTAAGACTTGTAATCCAGGTTGAGATCCAGATGCAAGGATTGTGATTAAATTTATATCTGCATGTTCTGCTGCACGAATTGCACCACCATCGTTTCTATCAATTGGAGGATAGTGAATAATTCTTAATAAATTCATTGTACTTTTTAATATCATATTGTACAAAGGCATAGAAAAATACTGTTTAATATGTTCAGGACTATTAGTATCTATCCATATTAATAGTTCTCTACCAATTGCCATTAATTGATGATAGAGCAAAACGGTTTTTTTAGACATATTTTGAGGATAAATTCCCCATTCATAATATTGAAAGAATTCTTTTAAATCTTTTTCTTTATATCCCTTTGCATTTTCAGATTCAAAAGGGAAATATCCATCTTGAGTTCGAGTATTAAATTTGTAATTAAATTTCGTATCATTATTAAAAAAAAATTTCCATTCATCATAGACTGTATCAATTAATTCATACTCAAGTGGATGATTTTGGATTATTGCAAAACCTGTTTCATGTAGAGATTTAGTAAATTCTACTGCAGCATCTTTCGAGTGGAAGTCGATTATTTTAATTTGATTATTCATAATTTATATAAGATATAAAAGAAAAATAATTAATTTGGTTATTTTTATTATAATTATTTGCATAAATATACTATTTCTTATATATATATATCCCTATATCCTTTTATATTATTCCATCGTCAGATTCAACATAGCCAATTTGGTGAACTTTTCCTAAATGTTCAACAAACTCTCCATTTTGCATATCAAGTACTCATAATTTCATT
>Ga0187827_10009693_pt1 | contig 10156 bp, 9 predicted proteins | sample ETNtaG_39_FD_167969 | JGI IMG/M metagenome (GOLD analysis project Ga0187827, IMG submission 167969) | Marine microbial and viral communities from oxygen minimum zone, Eastern Pacific Ocean - ETNP2014_SV_150_PacBio MetaG (Illumina Assembly) | ecosystem: Environmental > Aquatic > Marine > Hypoxic... | reverse complement strand
GACGAACCTATGGAATTATTGCAATTATTCCATGGTTCAAAATTTAAAATCATAGTAGAAAAAAATAGGAAGAAAGCGTTAAAATATTTAGAGTCTCACCGTTCTAAAACTGAGCTCATTATTCTTGACGATGGCTACCAGCACAGATATGTAGACAGAGATTTAAATATTCTTTTAACCGACTACAACAAACCTTTTTTCAAAGATGAACCAATACCTTTAGGAACTCTTAGAGAGGGTAAGGAGAACGCAAATAGAGCAGACATAATCCTTGTTACTAAATGTCCAAACAACATTCCAGAAAAAACACAAACGGATTTTAGTAACCAAATCTCGAATTTCAGTAAAGCCCAAACCTTTTTCACTAAAATAGAATACCGAGGATTCATCAACAACAATAATGAGATCAAACAGGTTGACAGCACTAAAAAATATCTTTTAATAACTGGAATTGCCAACCCACAACCTATCTATGATTACCTAGCCGAAAATAAAATTCATTTTGCTGCTAAAAAATACTCTGACCATCATCGTTTTTCTAAAAAAGAAATTCAATACATCATAAAGAAAAGTGAAAATTGTGACGCTATCATAACAACAGAAAAAGATTGGATGAGACTTAAAGAAACTACTTTAGTAGAAATACTATCAATTGAAGTATTAAGACTAAGTATTGGAATAAAATTTGTCGATTCAAAACAAGGTAATACCTTTAACAAGCTAACTGAGTCACTTTTAGATAAAAAAAACAAATTATGAAAAAACTAATTTACGTTGCACTTGGACTATTCAGCATTAATACTTTCGCTCAAACTGGTAACAATTTAGAATTACTTTTCCATTGGAACGATGAATCTATTGTTGGAACAACTTGGTATGATAACGCCTACAATGAAGTATGGGGTGTAGTCGTAAACAATAAAGAGTTTGCAATTATTGGATCTACTGAAGGAACTCATATTTTTGATGTAACTGATGCAGTTAATAGTGAACAAGTACAATTTATTCCTGGAAATGCTGTGGGTCCTGCTATTGTTCATCGTGATTATCACGATAGAAATGGTTTTCTTTATGCCGTTAGTGACGAAGGTAATAGCACCATGCAAATAATAGACATTAGTCAATTACCAGATACGGTTATACTCGTATACGATTCAAACGAACTAATTAAAACCTCTCACAATATCTTTATTGATGAAGAGCTAAATAAGCTTTACGCATGCAACGTTAGGACAGCAACTTCTGGCTGGAACTCAACCTCTTTAGCCATTTTTGATATCGAAGACTCTGCAAACCCGATTCATTTACTCAACTACGAAGTTCCTGGAACTTCATACGGAGTTCATGATATGTGGGTGAAAAATGATACAGCATATTTAAACAATGGTGGAGATGGCCTTTTTATTGTTGATTTTACTGATTTATCATCACCTCAACTTATTGGTTCATTAACAGAATATCCAGACAAAGGGTATAACCATTCAGGCTGGCCAACAGCAGACATGAAAACGTATATTATGGCTGATGAAGATTGGGGGCATGATATGAAAGTTCTTGACATTTCAGACCTTTCAAACATAATTGTAACTGCAACATTTAGTTCTGAAATAGACCCAAACTCAATACCGCATAATCAGATTATCAAAGATAATTATGTATACGTATCATCCTATCACGATGGATTACAAGTTTATGACATTTCTGACCAAGAGAACCCAACCAAAGTAGCTTCATTTGGCACTTATTTACTTGAAGACCATTCGTCCTACAAAGGTGCTTGGGGAGTCTATCCATTTCTTCCATCTGGAAACATTTTAGTTTCTGATATGCAATATGGTTTATATGTTCTTGCTCCGAGCGGCAATTTTGACATTAAACAAACTACTAACAGAGAATTAAGTCTTTACCCAAACCCAGCTAGCCAGAAGTTGCAAATTCAAACCCCTGGAATAGAAAATATGTTAGCAATAGAAATCTATGACTTAAAAGGTCAGTTAGTTCTTCATACTGAAATTTTTAGAGGAACTAAATCTATTTCTATAGCACAACTTAACGAGGGTATTTTTATAGTAAAAGCACAAGGTGAAAAAACACTCTATCAACAAAAACTTATCGTTCGTTAATCGAGTCTTTCCCGATTCGCTTTTTGTATCTTTACGCCCAAATTTTTGAGGTTTATGTCTATTAATTATAATAAGTACGAAACAGTTATAGGGCTGGAAATCCATGTTCAGCTTAACACTTTAAGTAAAGCATATTGCTCCGATTCCACTAAATATGGATCGGCACCTAACACACACATCAGCCCTATTTCACTTGGTCATCCCGGAACTTTACCTGTTTCAAATGCCAAAGTTATAGAATATGCTGTGCGTTTAGGCTTAGCATTAAACTGTGATATACGAGAGCGAAACGAATATGCTCGTAAGAATTATTTCTATGCCGATTTACCTAAAGGATATCAAATTACTCAGGACAAGACCCCTATTTGTGATGGAGGGTTTATCAATGTAACTGATAAAGAAGGGAACCTCAAGCGAATAGATTTGACGCGTATTCACATGGAAGAAGATGCCGGAAAAAGTATACACGACATCGACCCTTTCGATTCTTTAATAGATCTTAACCGCGCAGGTGTTGCATTATTAGAAATAGTATCTGAGCCTGTATTGCGTTCTGGCGAAGAAGCTTACAGCTTTGTTACAGAAATACGTAAATTGGTTCGCTACCTAGATATTTGTGATGGTAATATGGATGAGGGATCTATGCGTTGTGATGCCAATATTTCTGTTCGCCTTAAAGGGGAGTCGGAATTAAGAAATCGAGTAGAGGTTAAAAATATGAACTCAATTAGAAATGTGCAAAAAGCGATTGAGCTTGAAGCAAAAAGACAAATTGAAGTTTATGAAGATGGTGGTAAAGTAGATCAGGAAACTAGAAACTATAATGCTGCTAAAAACGAAACTTCCGTGCTCCGCTCTAAAGAAGATGCGCACGATTACCGTTACTTCCCAGAACCAGACCTTTCACCAGTTTTAGTACTGAAAGATTATATCGATTCTGTTCAAGAGGAGCTTCCTGCACTACCAGAAGATCTATACAACAAATACACTAAGGAATATAGCTTATCAGATTACGACGCTAGAAACTTAACTGATTCCAAAGGTATAGCCCTCTATTTTGAGGAAATCACTTCTCATACTAGTGAGTACAAAATGGCCGCCAATATCATGATGGGAGCGGTGAAATCTCACTTAAATGATAAGGCGATAGATATTGAAGAATTAAATCTTCCGGCTTCTCGTATCTCGGAAATGATTCAACTCATTAAAGAAGGTAAAATAGCAAGTTCTAAAGCTACCCAAGAGCTTTTCCCTCTAATGGTGAAAACGCCCGAAACTAGCCCATTAAAACTTGCCGAGCAAAACCATTTAATTCAGGATTCTAGCTCTGACGAATTACTAGAGTTTGTTCAACTGGCTATTGCAAAATTCCCTGATAAAGCTGAGGCCTATAGAGGTGGCAAGAAGAATCTATTAGGTTTATTTATGGGTGAAGTGATGAAATTATCACGTGGGAAGGCAGACCCTAAAGTTGCCAATCAATTGATTAGAGAAGAACTTAAAAAATAGATTGATGAGAAACTTAATTCCTGTTTTAGGATTATTTTTATTGTCTTTTAGTGCCTGTCAGCCTAAAATGCAAACACCAGAAGGTGACTTCACCATACACGCAGAAGTTGAGGGAGTAGACACCATCATCTTCGAAAAAATAGAAGCAAACAATGTACTTCTGATTGATACACTATTTGCTGTTGATGGAGAATTTGTAGCAGCAAACAGCCTTGAAGGGTCGGCATTTTTCTTACTCAGAACACCTGAAGGGGAAGGTATTAATCTATTAATTGAGAAAGGAGAAAAAATAGAAATCACCGGAAATAGATTAGACTGGGATAACAACTACGATATTGAGGGATCTGATGGTTCAAATCAAATTCTGAAGCTCAACAACAAGCTAAACAGTTTCGAAACCAACATAGATTTGATTTACGAAGAAGCTAGAGAAGCTCAAAAAGAAGACTTTATTGACATTCAAAATCGCTTCAACGACACCTTTCGAGAACACAGTGATTACCTAAAAGCTTTCATCGATTCAAATTTAGAATCTAAGGTTTCTATTCTTGCACTTTTTCAAGCCGTAAAAGGAGAAAACATACTCAACCTTTACAATGATTTTGAATACTATAAAAAAGTTCGTGAAAGCTTTCAAAACAACTGGCCAAAATCATCACACACGCAACTCCTAAATAAAATTGTTGTTATGGCCTATGCTCCTGATTTCACTATGGAAGACATTCATGGTGAAGAGTTTTCTCTAAATAAACATAAAGGAAAAGTTGTTCTACTTGATTTTTGGGCATCATGGTGTAAACCGTGTAGAACTGCCAACCCATCAATGGTTGAACTTTACGAAAAATACCACCACAAAGGATTGGAAATGGTGAGCATTTCTTTAGACGGCACACCACAACAATCGACACCAAAACAAGACTGGGAGAAAGCCGTTAAAAAAGATCAATTATCATGGACTCAGGTAAGCGATCTTAAAGGTTGGGAATCTGAGATTCGAAATAAATATAATTTTAGAAGCATTCCTTTTACTATCTTAATAGACCAAAATGGACGTATTATCGGGGAAAACTTATCTGAAGAAATATTAGATTCAAAGATAGCTGAAATTTTAAATCGCTAAATGACTAACCAATCTAAAATATATTTCGCCTCTGACTTCCATTTAGGAGTTCCTAACCATACCGAAAGTATTGAGCGGGAACGTAATATTGTCTCTTGGCTTTCAGAGATTCAAAAAGATGCAAGTGAAATTTATTTAGTGGGAGATGTTTTCGATTTCTGGTACGAATGGAAACGAGCAGTACCTCGAGGTCACGTTCGTATACTTGGAAAACTTGCCGAAATATGTGATGCTGGAATCACGGTGCACTTTTTAACTGGTAACCACGATCTTTGGACTTTTGGATATCTGGAAGAAGAAATCGGCCTAAAAATTCATCGAGATCCAATACAAATTGAACTGCAAGGTAAAAAGTGCTTTATCGGTCATGGTGATGGATTAGGCCCAGCAGATAGAGGCTATAAATTCTTGAAGAAAATATTTACCAGTTCAATATGTCAATGGTTATTCTCAAGGTTACATCCAAACGCTTCTTTTGCTCTTGCAAATTATTTTTCAAACAAAAGTAGAATTGCAAATAGCGAGGCTGATCTAATATTTAAAGAAGATGTGGATGAGTGGTTAGTAAATTACGCCAAGAGTCTACTCACTAAAGAACACTTCGACTATTTCATTTTCGGACACCGTCATTTACCTTTAGACATAGAACTTAACAAAAATAGCCAATATCTTAATTTAGGCGAATGGGTAAACTACAACTCTTATGCTATACTAGAAGGAGGTAAATTAGAATTGGAGTTTTACAATTCTAAATTTTCTAAGCCTGTAAACAAGTAAGTTTTAACTCAGTTTCTTAATCAAATCGGCCAAACGGTGTGAGTAGCCCATTTCGTTATCGTACCAAGAAACAACTTTCACCATCTTACCCAAAACAGATGTTAATTGAGCATCGAATAAACACGATGCAGGGTTGCCAACTACATCGATAGAAACAATTGGATCTTCAGTGTAGGCAACATAACCTTTGTGCGACGACTCTGAAGCTTTTAAAAACACTTGGTTTACTTCTTCAATCGTACAGTTCTTTTTAACAATAAAAGTCATATCAGTTAAAGAACCATTCACCACAGGAACTCGCATTCCACAACCTCCAATTTCAAGATGTGGGAAAATTTTAGATAATGCCTTCGCAGCACCTGTAGTTGTCGGAATTATAGACAAAGCCCCTGCTCTCGCTCTACGTAAATCTTTATGAGGCGTATCGTGTAAATTTTGATCTTTAGTATAAGAATGAACCGTTGTTATATACGCTTGTTCAACTCCAAAATTCTGATCTATTAACTGTACCATTGGAGCCGCAGAATTAGTCGTACAAGAAGCATTCGAAAAGAGAGTGTCATTACTGTTGAGAAATTCATCATTCACTCCTAAAACCACCATTTTAACCTCATCACCATCTGATGGTGCAGCTAAGATTACTTTTTTAGCTCCAGCTAATATGTGTTGTTCTAGATCATCTTTCGATAAATACTTACCACTAGCCTCGATGACTACATCACAATTCTTCCACGCTAAATTTTCTAGCTTCGACTCTTGAGTGTATTCAATCTTTCGTCCATCTACTATAAGGGAATTAGAATCGAAAGAAACCTGTGCATCGAAAGTTCTATGCACCGAATCATATTTTAAAAGATGTGCTAAAGAATGAATATCTGCAATATCATTAAAAGCCACAACCTCTACCCCTTCACGTTGATGTAAAACACGGAAAAGTGTTCTTCCTATTCTACCAAATCCATTTATGGCAACTCTAATATTATTCATAGTTCAAAACTAAAAAAAAGAGGCAATAGCCTCTTAATTTAATTATAAATGTTTTTCTGCTTTATAAGAAGATCTTACTAAAGGTCCACTTTCAATGTATTTCAAACCGAGCTCTAAACCTATTTCTTTGTACTTGGCAAATTGCTCCGGTGTAACAAAATCTTTTACGGGCAAATGTTTCGGTGTTGGCTGCAAATATTGACCTATAGTAAATACATCTACTCCAACTGAGGCTATATCACTCATCGTCTCAACGACATCTTCTTCGGTTTCACCTAAACCAAGCATAATACCAGTTTTAGTACGCATACCGCTATCCTTAAGGTATTTCAACACCTCTAAAGAACGTTCGTAACGTGCTTGAATACGAACAGAACGTGTTAAACGTTTCACGGTTTCCATATTATGTGAAACTACTTCCGGTGCCACATCAATAATTCGCTGCACTTGGTCCAAATCCCCTTTAAAATCAGGAATTAATGTTTCCATAGTTGTATTTGGGCTCACACGTCGAATGGCCTTAACAGTATCTGCCCAAATAATTGAACCACCATCTTTTAAATCATCACGGTCAACTGAAGTAATAACGGCGTGTTTAACTTCCATTAACTTAACAGAACGTGCTACTCGTTCTGGTTCAGCCCAATCCACTGCTAAAGGTTTCCCTGTAGCCACAGCACAAAATCCGCAAGAACGCGTACATATATTGCCAAGGATCATAAAGGTTGCAGTACCTTCCCCCCAACACTCGCCCATATTTGGGCAATTTCCACTTTCACAAATGGTATGCAATTTATGATTGGTAACCAGCTTACGAACTTTTTTATAGCTCTCACCTGTAGGTAACTTAACACGCAACCACTTGGGCTTGCCTTGTCGCTTATCTTTTTTCTCTATGGTAGTCTCTGTTGCCATCGATTCCGTTTTACTGGAGACAAAATTAAGGAATATCCAAACAAGATGAGTTTAAAGTCTTGCTTTAATCTCGTTAATATCTATGGAGATGTGGGAAGCATGATATGTACAATTACCCTTCTGAATAAATAATAGTTGTGGAGATTGATGCTCAATACCGAATTCATCTACTAATTGATTTGAAATTGAGCGGTAGGTTATCAAATCTAAATAAAATGCTTGTAAACCTTCGAGCTCATAATTTCTTTCAAAACGTCTTTTTGCCATACTCGAAATAGAACATCGAGTGCTGTGTTTAAACACAAGAAAAGGTTCAGATTTATCCAGAGCCTTTTGTATTTGAGAATAGTCTGTAAGGGTTATCCAATTCATTTATGAATTGCTTTGTGGAGTTTCTACTTGTACCACTCCAGGACAACTACTTGTTACACAACAAGATTGAGCAGCGATGGCTACAATAAATAAAGCAGCAATAAAAAAGACCTTTTTCATGTTTTTCGGTTTTAGTCAGGGCCAAAAATACTAAATTTTTAAGTAGTAAAGAGAATACACTAAAATAACGTTGCCTTACATAAAAAGGATAATTTTAATGTTAATAATCAGAATAAGAATATTAAGGTCACAAATTGAGCCCATGGGGCTCAGAATGTCAACAACTATCAACCATTAACTAACAACTAATAAGATAAATCTTTTATTTTTGATGTATGACTGAAGCATTAAACTCTTCGTGGAAAAAATATTTGAAAAATGAATTTGAAAAAGTCTATTTCAAAGAACTCTGTGCTTTTGTCGAAGGTGAAAGAAAAAAACACATCATTTTCCCTCCTTCCGAACAAACCTTTGCGGCACTTAATAAAACAAAGTTTGATCAAGTAAAAGTGGTTATTTTAGGTCAGGATCCGTATCATAATCATGGGCAAGCAAATGGGCTAAGCTTTTCTGTAGGCAATGGAATTAAAATCCCGCCATCGCTCAAAAATATCTTCAAAGAAATGCAAAGCGATCTGGGCTGCAACATTCCGACGTCGGGAAATCTAGAGAACTGGTCGAAACAAGGTGTATTACTTTTAAACGCAACTTTAAGCGTAAGAGCACATGAGCCCGGATCTCATCAAAAAAAGGGCTGGGAAACACTCACCGACTCCATCATCGAATTAATTTCTTATAACTGTGAGCATATCGTCTTTATTCTATGGGGAAATTTCGCTCAAAAAAAGATGACATTGATTGATGAGAAGAAACATTGCATCATTAAATCAGTGCATCCCTCACCCTTTTCGGCTCGAAATGGATTCTTTGGCTCCAAACCTTTTTCTGCATGCAATGAATACTTAACTTCGGTACGTAAAGAAACAATTAATTGGAATTTAGAAGACGATTGTCAGCAATTGTCATTATTAGATTAGAACTTTGCCTAAAAGAAATATGATGGAATTAGTTTACTTACTTATTGGATTAGTCTCAGGAATCAGCATTGGGACTTTGTACAGCAAAAACAAAATACCAAAAAACAGCAGCGATATCAACCCGGACAAATACGTGTCTAAAGAACTGTATGCAGCAGAAAAAGAACGCTCTGAAAAAATAGAAAATGAAAACCGCGAGAAGGAAGAGCTGATTGGGAATTTAAAAGGTGATGTTTCTGCTCGAAATGCGATAATTGACAGCTTGAATTCAAAACTAGCAGAGGAAGGCAAGCGTTTGGCAGAGCAACAAAAACAATTGCAAATGCAATTCGAAAATATGGCCAATGAAATTCTGGAGAAAAAATCAGAGAAGTTTGCCGAACAAAACCAAAAAAACATCAATCAAATTCTAAAACCTCTGGGCGAGAAAATTAACAGCTTTGAAAAGAGTGTTAATGACAAATACGAAAAGGATCAAACAAGCAGAGCAGGATTGACAGCTCAAATAAAAATGCTTCAGGAAGCGAATCAAAAAATTAGTCAAGACGCCATCAACCTAACCAAAGCATTAAAGGGTGATTCAAAAGTTCAGGGAGATTGGGGCGAATTGCAATTGGAAGTGCTCCTAGAAAAATCTGGCCTAAACAAAGGACTTCATTTTCGCACACAAAATTCAATGAAAGATGAAGAAGGAAAAGAAAAGCGTCCAGACTGTATCATCGACTTACCGGATCACAAAAACCTAATCATCGACTCCAAAGTATCACTAACGGCCTATGAGCAGTTTGTAAATGCAGAAGATGAAATCCAGAAGCAAGTCTTTTTAAAACAACATTTAGAGAGCATCAAAAAACACATCAAAGACTTGGCAGGAAAAGACTACCCAAATCTTTATAGCATTAATGCTCCCGACTACGTCATGATGTTTGTTCCTATTGAACCGGCACTAACCCTGGCACTGCAAGAAGATAGCGATATTTTCAATCTGGCACTCAATAAAAACATCATTTTGGTGAGTACTTCCACATTAATGGCCACCATGCGAACGGTATCTTTTATCTGGCAACAGGAAAATCAAAAGAAAAATGTACTTGAGATTGCTCGTCAATCGGGTGCCTTGTACGATAAGTTCTGTGGTTTTGTAGCAGATTTAGATGGTGTTGGAAAAGCAATTGACAACGCCAACAAAAAATACGAAGCAGCACAAAACAAACTCAGCAGTGGAAAAGGAAACCTGGTGACTAGTGTAGAAAAAATAAAAAAATTGGGTGCCAAAACCAACAAAAGTATTTCTCAAGATTTACTAGATAAATCGG
>Ga0187827_10009692_pt1 | contig 10157 bp, 9 predicted proteins | sample ETNtaG_39_FD_167969 | JGI IMG/M metagenome (GOLD analysis project Ga0187827, IMG submission 167969) | Marine microbial and viral communities from oxygen minimum zone, Eastern Pacific Ocean - ETNP2014_SV_150_PacBio MetaG (Illumina Assembly) | ecosystem: Environmental > Aquatic > Marine > Hypoxic... | reverse complement strand
GAGCTGGGGCAGGTATTGGAAGCCCAGGTCCGCCATGTGCCCAACCTCTTCAGGGCTTCGACAGAGGATGCCCATCGGTGTGCCGGCATTTCTGCCCCCTTCCACAATTTTCTTCAGCGCTTCCTCGTGCACCGGGCCGCGCTCCGGGTAGCAGCCCAGCGAGATGGCAAGGTCACCAGGCCCCACGAAACCGCAATCGACGCCCGGCACGCTGAGGATCTCCTCCGCACGCTCCACCGCTTCCTCTGTTTCGATCATCATGATGCAGGCTATCTGCCGGCAAGATTCAGAGGAAAATGCGTCGTCACCATAATAGAGAAGACGGATACCCCCGAGGGAACGTTCGCCTTCAGGAGGCGGCCGCATGGCCGCGACCGCGGCCTCTGCTTCTTCACGTGAGTTCACCATCGGAATAATGATGCCCATGGCGCCCATATCCAGGGCCCGGCTGATTTCACCGACATCGTTCCGGACTACCCTGGCGATGGGTATCGTCGATGTATTCAGGAAGACTTGCAGCCCCTGCAGGAGAGTGTGTTCGTGCCAGTATCCATGCTGCATATCCATCACGGCCGTATCGTAAAAGCCGCCCTGGGCGAAGATTTCAGCAGCCACAGGTGAGCCCATGATCAGCCACGAGCCAGTGACAACTTCACCGTTGGAAAGTTTCTCTAAAAAGGTGTTTGTGCGCATCTGAAAAGGTCTGCGAGGAATGAGTCAATGTTCGGGGCAATCTTACTCAAGGCAGCCTTCCATCCACAACCGAAGAGGCGGCGAGCCGCGCAGGCGAATTATTTGGCGACCGATTCAGGCTCCAGGGGATGCTCGAAAGGCAACGTATGCCGGCACAGTCTGGGGGCAGCCTTGCCAACCGTGGCAATTTCGGGGAGAACTACGGAGACGCGAATAACGCATTCCCCCACAGTTCCAGTAAACGAGAAATCATCATGAACATCGCCCTGCTGATTATCGATACACTTCGCTACGACTACATCGGCGCCAACGGCAACGACTGGATGCATACCCCAAACCTGGATCGGCTGGCGTCGGAGTCGTGGTGTTTTGACAACGCGTTCGCGGCGAGCTTCCCGACCATTCCCTATCGGCGCGACGTAATGACCGGCCGCTACGGCGGGCCCTTCCACGTGTGGCAGCCGCTTTCGCATGATGATTACACGCTGCCCTGGGCTCTCGGTGGATCGGGTTACGCCACCCAGCTCATTCACGACACGCCACACCTGGTCAACGGCGGACACAATTTTGACTGGCCGTTTCACGCGTGGACTTTCGTCCGGGGCGCCGAGGTGGATCGGCCCACCATCGTTGGCGATAACGAGCCGCTCAGCAATTGGTCATACGATCCGCTGTTCGACTGTCTGGAAGAAGGAGCAGAATGGGCTCCGCAAACCGTCTCCTATGCCGCGGCGAACAAGGGTCGGGAAAAAGATGAAGACTGGAATTGTGCACGCCTCTTTCTCACCGCGTCCGATTTTCTGAAACAGAATGTCAACCGCGAGAATTTCTTTCTCTGGGTCGACTGCTTCGACCCGCACGAACCGTGGGATTCACCACGGGAATTCATGCTGAAATACGATCAGACCGAAGGCTACGAAGGCACCATTGACCCGAGGCAGTTCATTGGGCGAAACAACCCCAACCTGCCCGAAGCCGCGCGCGAGCGGGTGAAGGCCACCTACTCGGCCAAACTTACGTGGATGGATCACTGTCTTGGCAAATTCCTGGACACCCTCAATGAAACGGGCCTGGCGGAAAAGACAGCCGTCATCCTCGTTGGCGACCACGGCACCAACAACGGCCACTGGGGCAAGTTTGGGAAGGGCAGCCCCATCCGGGGTGACGAAGCACACATACCTCTCTTTATCCGCATCCCCGGCGGCGGCAGCGGCAGAAGCTCTGCTTTCGCCCAGCCGCAGGATTACTTCGCCACCATCCTCGGCCTCGCCGGCCAGACGCCGCCTTCCGAGCTCGACAGCCAGAACCTCTTTGAACTGGCCCGGAACGGTGAGCCGGGTAGACGGCAACTCGCGCTCTCCGGTTCGGGCTCGAACCACTGGAACTCCGAAGGTTTTCTGTTCACCGCGTTCGACGAAGAGTGGACACTCCTCGTTCACGCCAAACCGGAAGATTCAGAACTTATTCGCCGAGGCACGCAGGAATGCGTCGAGTCCGAAAACTCGGACGTGGTCGAGCGCCTGCACTCCGCCGCTATCGATGAGGTGGAACGCCGAGGTACCGATCCGCTGGTCATGTCCTGGCTCCGCAATCGAGGCGAAGGCCCCCGGCCGCGAGGCTACAAATGGCCGGACAAAGGGGGTTACTGCCCGTACTTCCAGAGGCTGTACAAAGGGGAATGACGCGGTGATTACAGGGGGCGCGTAGAAGATCCCTGGCTGTTCATTTCTTCTTGCTTGCTACCTGGACGATTCCAATCACAAGCACAATGGCCCCGACTGCGGCCAGTCCTCCGGAACTACTTGTCCCGCGCAACGCCAGCTGACCGCTCAGTCCACCAACGATCATGATGATGCCGAAAATGATCTTGCCCATCGCATTTCTCCATTAAGTTCAAAGAATCACAAGATCAGAATGGCACTCCTCCGTGTGCCTCAACTCAGGCGGGCAGAGCGTTCAGACTGTCTTCATAGATCGAGTAATGCTCCCCCTCGTCTTGTTCCGGCTCGACTTTCTTCAGCCAGACGCCCTGCTCCGGTTTCTCTGAGGCGACTTGGTGCACGGGGCCGGGCTGCATCGGGTCGTCGCCATTCCAGATAACTTCCCCATCCTGGATGAAGATGAACTCGCCGCCGTACTTATCCAGCAGGTTACCTTCGTTCTCTTTGTAGAAAAGGCCCTGTCTGCTGGCCGTTTTCATGTGGCTGCCCATCAGCTCAATATCACAGTCGGCTGAATCGAAATCGGTGACAGGCGGCTCGACCTCTGATTCAAAATCGATCTCGGCCAGGTTGACCGTGCCGAACCCGCTCTGCGCCGCCAGCAGGAGGTGGTTGCGATCTCGCTTGAAAGGCGGCGTGGGCCAATCCGATGCCGGGTCATGCCCCATCAGGTAACAGCCGCAGGCATCGGTCGCGATAGTATGGTCACCCGCAATCATCACATCCGCAATCCGGCCGTCGCCGCCCCACTCCATGAGCGATTGCGCGGCCATGCCGTCGATGATGTTCAGGCAGGGCTGGACGATCCGCCCCAGGTCGCCAAGCACGTGTGCGAGCCGGATCGTGTGGTGAAAATAAGTGCGGGGACGCCGGCCATGCGGCGGTCGGGGGGGCAGGCCAAAAAGATTTTTGCACGTGAGGGTAATTCCCATGAACGCGTGTGATTTCAGCGTAGCCACTGAAACCATCGCATCCGCATCCTCGAACACCGAGCCGAGCTGATAGCGCTGAAACATCTGCCCGCCACCAGGCACTTCGAAGATGGTGTGGGGGGGATTGTTGGATTCCGCATACTCAGCTCCAGACCTTTCCACAATCGGCCGAATAGTGAATTCATCCTCGGCCCACGAGCGCTGCGTATCGGTGAGAACAATCCTCGCATCCGAACGTTCCCGGAGGAGACGAAAGGTCGCCTCCGCCACCGAGTTATCCACCAGCTCCTGGCGGCGTCCCCCGGTATATCGCAGTTTGTCTTCGGGCATCATCGTGTTCATCTTGATCACGATTTTTTTTGCGCTTTCAATCTTCGCCCAGGATCGGTCAAGCGAGGCGGTGACGTTCTTCAAGTGCTCATAAACTTCCTCATCGGAAATCGTATGGGGGCATTTAACAGCGCGGACTCTGTAGGCCTTGTCAGACATTCTTATCTCCAGAAAGTTTGCGTCAGATTAATCACCGCTTTGGAAGTATCCACCTGTTTTGCACCTGAATCGCCAGGGCTTTCACAGGATCTTCACATTGAATCCACCGGAGTTTAACGGTGCTCAGCCAGAGGAGCGCGTCACTGCCTTACCTGGACAGCCGCCCCGGGCATTGAAGCTGGCCGGACCGTCCGCACAGCCGAGGATGCGGCCATCGAGATCGGGATCGCTCAGCTCGAACATACGCGTGTACTCCTCCAGGTTCCTTCCCCAGGGGACAACATTTTCAAGGGTGAATGCCATGACTGAGCTTCAGGTGTCCGCCAGGTTCTCGCCGCTTCCTAATCTGCACAAGGCTTGCCTCAGATGGTCAAAGTAAATGGGGAGCATCGGGTCATTGCGACGGGCTGTAGCCATGCGACAGGAGGAGAAGTTGATATTATTCCGCCTCGTGAATCCTGAGTGCTCAGGAATATACCATCTTTACCAGCGCCGATTACGATCGGTTGGCGCGCATCGTAGAAAGGAGGTGGTTGGATGATAGAAACACACAAGACCAACTTAAGGAGGGAGAGCGGCTGACCTTGTCAGTCGAAAGCCCTCCCTAAATGGCACCGGGCGTCCCACCAGGGGCGCCCGGTTTTTTTTATGGCAGCCCGTGTCATTTTCACAGGCAGCCCGTCTCATCTTCACAATTTCAGCTTTGCAAGGATTGCCGATCATTTCATGTTCGACACGAACATGTTTTGGCCTCTACAACTCGCATCCGGTTCAACTGAACTTCTCGTAGCGGACCAGCGCGTCCAGGGATTTCCTTTCCTTTGGGTGAGGCCCGCCGGCTGGATAGCCAAGCGGCATCAGGCCGACGATCTTTGCGTTCTTCACGCCCAATAGCTCGCACGTCCTCTCCTGGTCAAAGTGGCCAATCCAACATGTCCCCAGATCCTCGGCGACTGCTGCCAGCGCGATATGCGTCAATACGATCGAACAATCCACGGGGTCAATGGGAATCAGACAACTCATTTCCTGCCCGGGAGTCAGCCCAACAACTGCGAGGATAACGGGCGCATCAGCGAGGAATTCCTGTTCGGAGGTCCTCGCGATGGTCTTTCGAGATTCATCATCCTTGATGACCACAATCTTCCACTCCTGGCGGTTTCTTGCCGTTGGCGCGATCCGGGCCACCTCGAGGATCCGGTTCAGCTTATCGTCTTCAACTTCGCGGACCTGGTATGAACGGACACTGTAACGAGAATTCATGGCTTCGTACACATTCATCACTTCACCCTCTCGGAAAGTAGAAAACTGAAACGGATAACTTGAACATCCCAAGGCTATTTCGTCAACGACCTTCCGCTCATGCCATAGACCCGTATTCAGTATAGCGAAGCTTCTCCTCAAACCGTCGAACGAGTTTCCTTCTACTGCCAAAATGCGAAGCGGAGCCCCTGGGCACGCCGGGCACGCCAGCGTCCCGCTGGCTCTGGAGAGCGAGCTTCGCTCGCTAATGCCGCCGGGACGGCGGCGTGCCCAGGATTTGTCCCGGGAAACTTGACACAATCGATTTCAGGGGCGAAGCCCCGGGCTGTTTGCCTAGCCCAGCCCAACGGGCTGGGTGAATGGTACAAAGATTTGAAAAGGGGCAACGCCCCGGACATTCATAAAGATGCCATTCATTGGGGCAAATGACCGGGGCGTTGCCCCTAGGGATGATCTGCTCGAAAACCCAGCCCGTTGGGCTGGGCTAGGCAAACGGCCCGGGGCTTTGCCCCTGAAAACTCAACTTACTTGAAGAAAGAAAGTTGAGATCGAAAGCGAGAGCTGAAGCTCTGCGGGCGTGGCCAGAGACTGCCGCAGAATTCGGGGAAGAAAAGGACCATGAAAGGAAGGGGAATTCTGTCACGAGCCTCAATTCTCCGTTCGCCGTAGGTCAGTCGCCTACGGTTAACCAATAGTCGTGCGCCGTCGTGGCCTGCAGTTTCGCATTTGTGCGGTTCTGTCTGAGGCGTCTTCGCCAGTATCTGGTATTACGTAGGAAGTTTCTGCTTCCAGCCGCGTTTCTGTGAACATCAGATCATTCCTCATCGATATCGACGGCACCCTCTACGACGGTGACCACGTCATCCCCGGCGGACCTGAAGCGATCGCGGAGCTTCGGAGGCGGGGTCTGCCGTTTCTTCTGGTCACAAACACCACGCGGATTCCCAAGTGTGCGATCATGCAACGCCTGCGGAATCTGAATTACGAAATCAGCGAAGACGAGGTCTTTCCGGTTCCAGTAGCCGCGATCGAATACGTAAGAAACAGAAAGCCAGACGCGATCTGTTACATGATGGCCTCCGAAGATACGGAAGCAGAATTCAGAGAAGCGGGCATATACGTGCACCGTGAGGAACGGCCCACGGACTTCGTCATCATCGGCCAGTATCACTGGATCAACTTCGGTGAGATTGACATCGCATTCAGACTGGTTCGAGAGGGGGCGGAGGCGGTGGCCCTGCATCGTGACATGACTTATCCGGAGAACGGCGTCACGCGCGTCGGCCTCGGCCCGGTGGTGGTTGCCATGGAGTCGCTGACGAAGAAACCGGTAACGATTATCGGTAAGCCCAATACCCGGTTCTTTGAACTCTCACTGCAAAGGGCAGGATTCGAAAAGGCCGGCGCAGTCATGATTGGCGACAATTTCGACGGCGACACAAAAGGCGCCATTAACGCCGGCCTCAAGGCAATCCAGGTAAAGACCGGCAGCTACGATGAACAGACTATCAGCGAATCAGATGTAAAGCCGACATGGACCCTCGATTCGATCAATGATCTGCCCGCGTGGCTGGAAGGAAGTTTGGAATGACGGAAAGAACGCTGCTCCATCTGGTCTGCGCTCTGCCATCTACCTTTGCCCGCCCCATCTCCGTTCATCCATTCCACCATCCCGTCATTCCGTTCTGCCCAAAAACAAATCGCGTCCCTTGCAGAGCGCCTCTATCTTGCTGTCGGCCACAGACCGCTTAAGCATCCAGAAACCGCAATCGGGATGAATCCAACCGACGCGTCCAGGGCCCAGCACCTTTTCCGCGGCTTCGATGCGGGTGGCAATTTCATCCGCGGTTTCCACGTGATTTACTTTGATATCGATGACGCCGATGCCGAGCTTGATATCGGGATTCACCTCCTTGAGCGCGTCCAGATCTTCCGCCGGCCGATGTGCCAGCTCCAGCACCAGATGATCGGTATGAAGCGAGCTCAGGAAGTCCGTGAGCGCCTGCCATGTTCCACCCTGGATGACCTGTCCTCCGTAATTCCCAAAACAGAAATGGACCGCGCGTTCGGTTTCTTCGTCAATCGCATCGAGTACGCGGTTCATTGCATCAGCGGCGAGTGGCGCCTCTGACGGATTGCCTGGAATGTTCGCTTCATCCACCTGCACGCATGCGCATGGCAGGCCTCGCACCTGGTCGGCGAGCACGTCTGCCACGCCCATCAGCATGGATTCAAAATCGCCGTAGTGATGATCGAGAAGAGTACGGGCCAACATGTACGGGCTGGTCAGCGTAAACTTGAACGGACCGCCCGAAACGGCAGATGCGCGCACGCAATCGGACAGGAGATCGAGGCAGCCTTCACTGAGGGCCTCATCGATCACTGCCGCCGGCTTCGCGCGAAAACCCATCGTCTGTTTCGCTCTGAACTCCTCCGTCTCTTTGCGTCCGAAGTCCTGCCTGGTCCCGCCCATTGGCTGAACGAAGTATTCGATCATGCCATTCGTGTCCGGATGGCTTGGATCAAATCGGTAAAGCTCGCCATCGGTCGGCAGATCAATGCCCGCTTGCCTTTGTGTGTCAAAGACGACTCGTGTGGCATCGACAATCGCGGATTCGCTTGTCGAGCCCGGTAACCAGTCGGGGACGGGGTACGAGCCTACGGTCGTAGTTTTAATGGCAGGTCCTGAGGGCAGGACCTGTTTGGCCTTGAGTGCTTCGAAATCGGCAGTGTTTGTGTTTGGTGTGGGCATCTGATGGTTGCTGGTGTGTGCGGGGTCCGCAGCAAGAACTTCTCAGCCTCGTCCTTCGAGCGCTTCCTCGATTTTGCCTGCCACAAAGTCGCGGGCTGCTTCGACTGTTCCTCTGCTCACGTGTTCGATGAGCAGATGGCCGTCGAATTCGGCGTCGGTCAGGACACGAATGAACGCGACGTAATCCTGCTGACCCTCACCGGGGCCTGGAAGTTTCCTCTGCCCATTTTCAAATAGAACCCCCTTGGCGTGAACGCCGAACATCCGGTCTCCGGCGTCTTGTATCAGCCGCGCGTAGTAACCGGGCAGGTCTGTAAGGTCGCTCTCCTTCATTGTGTTCGGCGGGTCCATCATGATTCCCAGAGCGGGCGATTCGAGGCCCTCGGCCAAGTCGACTATGTCTTCGACGGTGCCGACGACGCAGTTGTCGTAGAGCTCCAGGGCGACTTTGATGCTGTGCCTTTCCGCGAATCTGACAGCGTCAGCGAGGTCGGCTCGGACCTGCTGACGATTATTCTCATTTGCCGAGTCACCGAATCCTCCCCACGTGACGATCGTATCCACTCCCATCGCGGAAGCGTCGGTGATTCTCTGTTTTACCTCCATCAGGTCACGGCATGGCCAGTTGTGCTCAGGGCTCAAGAAATCGGTGTAGGCACTTAGAGCGGTCACCTCCACTTCCTCTTTGCGGCAGATGTCTGCGATCTGTTCCGGGGCAACGGAGAGAGAGCCGCTCCAACTGACCTGCAGGCCGGGAAAGCCGAAGTCACGGGCCCAGGCAATTTCTTCCTGCAAAGTTTCTGCACGAAGAGCCGGATAATGTGCTCCGGGCTCGCCTTCCACCAGGCCTTCAACAATCTGTACAACAGCTCCGAGCTTCATCATGATTCGAGCGGTGCCTTCTTCTTGAGAGTTCGTTTCTTCGCACATTTCGCTTTACGCGTCCCGCAAAAGACTGAAGAGGTAACTTTCTTTCTTACTCAGGGACGGTCATGGCGGAGTGCCCCTCTCACTTACAATGCCGGCACGAATCCGCAACAGGTATGATTCAGATTTTAACGTTGCATCTTTACCACGAGTTGTGCCATTCTACCAGATTGACGTTCCCCCAACTGTCTGCTTGTTTCTCCTCCGACTCCAGTCAACCGAGGCGCAGAGCCCAATGAATCCAACGAATGAAGACTTCATCTTCCGACCTGCACGGCTCGCTCGGCAAAAAGACATCCTGTTCGACCGGGCGACGTACACCGCTTTCCCGCATGTGGTACGTCTCGATGGCGACGAACTGCTCCTGGCTTTTCGGCAGGCCCCGAAAGAGGAGAGGATAAGGCACACCCATCCCCGTTCCATCATTACTGTGCTCCGTTCGAAAGACCTGGGAGAAACCTGGCAGATCGAAGTCGCTTCCCAACTCGGCGCGGGAGGCGGGCAGGAGTTCGCCATGATTCGCCTTGGTAAAGGGAAGGTCACCGGGGCCTTGGCCATGCACGAGGTCGTTCCTCAAGATGAGTCCGTCCGGGCGAGTATTCCGGTGGCTCACCAGCACGAGTACGCCTACTCCAATGCCGGCGCCTACTGGTGTTGGAGCCGGAACTTCGGCTTGACCTGGCGTCTCCAGGACGCGGTTCTGATCGATTCAAACATTCAGCCCTCTGCTCCCCCAATTCGGCTGAAAGACGGCACACTGCTTTGCCCCGCTTACGGCATCCGCAGAAAGGGAGGCACTTACCAGTCTGTTCTGTACCGCTCGGAAGACAGGGGCGCCACCTGGTCAAAAGCCATTACGGTTGCGAGGGGAAGCCTAAAGACGCGGGGATACTGCGAGACCGCACTTCTCGAGACTGAGCCAGGTCACATTCTCGCCATGCATCGGATCGAAGGCGTGAAGGTGGGTACCCGGGGATACTTCTGGTGGAACGAATCTTCGGACGGCGGGAACAGTTGGTCTCGACCGAGGCCAACGGGCATCTTGTCCGGAGCGTGCCCTCGACTCCTGAGACTGCATGATGGCCGAATTCTGCTCACCTACGGTCGCCGTTTCGAGCCTTACGGGCTCTACGCCTCACTGAGCGAGGACAGCGGCCATACCTGGTGCGACACTGCACTGCTGCTCCGTAAGGCGCCCAACGGGGACCAGGGCTACTCGTCTTCGATCGAGTTGGAGGCGGGCCGTATATTCACGGCCTGTTACGCGCAGAACCGCCGAGGGACCACAGGCGTTACCGGAACCTTCTGGCAACTGCCATGAGAAGCTCCTCGATGATTCGTCCGGCAGACAGAATATCTGCCTTAATCACGCCCGCCGTGGCC
>Ga0187827_10009691_pt1 | contig 10158 bp, 9 predicted proteins | sample ETNtaG_39_FD_167969 | JGI IMG/M metagenome (GOLD analysis project Ga0187827, IMG submission 167969) | Marine microbial and viral communities from oxygen minimum zone, Eastern Pacific Ocean - ETNP2014_SV_150_PacBio MetaG (Illumina Assembly) | ecosystem: Environmental > Aquatic > Marine > Hypoxic... | reverse complement strand
TGGAGGCGCAGAAACATTAGAAAAAGCAAAAGAGAATCTGGATGCCAATATTGAGAGAAATGGAAAAATTTCAGTTAAGGATGTAGAAAAAACAATAATAATGAAAAATGTCAATTTTGCTTATGATGTTAAGAAGCCAGTACTTACTAATATAAATATTAATATTGAAAAGAATAAGACTATTGGGATTGTAGGTGAATCAGGGACAGGTAAAACCACGTTATTTGACTTGATTACTGGACTTTTATCTCCCCAATCCGGTGAAATAGAAATAGGTGGAGTAAACCATCAGGATCTAGACAAGATTTTACTTCGAAGTAAAATAGGCTATGTTACCCAAGAACCTGTGCTATTTAATGATACAATAAGTAATAATATTTCCTTATGGCAACATGGAACTAATAAAAAAAAGTATAAGGAGAAAATAACAAAAGCAGCAAAGATGGCTTTTTGTGAAAAATTTATTCGAAACACAACAAACGGATATAATACAATTATTGGAGATAAAGGCATAAAACTTTCTGGTGGACAAAAACAACGTATTGCTATTGCGAGAGAGTTATTTAGAGATCCTGAAATCATGATATTTGATGAAGCTACAAGTTCCCTTGATACGAAGTCTGAAAATTATATTCACCAAAGTATTTCAAAGTTAAAAGGATCGCGAATTATTATTATTATATCACACAGGTTGTCAACTATTAAAGATTGTGATTACATATATGTACTATCTGAGGGAAACATTGTAGAAAAAGGAACTTTTAATCAACTTTATACGGGGAATTCTGGTGTATTTAGAAATATGTGTGAATCACAACAACTTTAATATGCACAATATTTATTCATTTTATTATCTAATAGATTGGAGGTTGACTGATGCTTAATGTTTAATAATAAAGCAATTTTAATTACTGGTGGTACTGGTTCATTTGGGAAGAAGTTTGTTGAAACAATGATAAATAATTATAAACCTGCAAAAATAATTATTTTTAGTCGAGATGAACTTAAACAATATCAAATGCAGCATAAATGGCCTGAAAGCAAAGAATTTGGTACTAGATATTTTATTGGAGATGTTCGGGATTTGCCCCGTTTAAAAATGGCTATGACAAAAGTAGATATCGTAGTTCATGCAGCTGCAATGAAACATGTTCCAGCGGCAGAATATAATCCATTTGAGGCTGTCAAAACGAACATACTTGGTGCTCAGAATGTTATAGATGCCGCTATAGAATGCGGTGTGAAAAAAGTCATTGCACTTAGTACCGATAAAGCTGCTGCTCCAATAAATCTTTATGGTGCCACAAAACTTACTTCCGATAAGTTATTCATTGCAGCGAACAATTACAGAGGGAAACATGATATTAAATTTTCTGTTGTTCGATATGGTAATGTAATGGGCAGTCGAGGTTCTGTGATTCCCTTCTTTATTGAGAGAAAAAAAACAGGAATATTGCCAATCACAGATAAGTTAATGACTCGTTTCAATATCACTCTACAGGAAGGTGTAGATTTTGTGTTGCGTTGCCTGGAAAAAATGTGGGGTGGTGAATTGTTTATACCAAAAATACCATCCTATCGCATTATCGATGTAGCAAAAGCAATCGCACCTGATGCAAAACAGAAAATAATTGGTATCCGCCCTGGAGAAAAACTACATGAAGAAATGATTACAAAAGCTGATGCAATTAATACGGTTGAATTTGATGATTATTTTACTATTGTGCCTAATTCTGTCTACATAAAGTGGGAACGAGAAAAATTTCTACATGAAAGCAGTGAAAAGCCGGGAAAATATTGTGACTATAACTTTAGTTATAACAGCAAGGACAATGACCAGTTTCTAACTGTAAAAGAAATTAGAGATCTCATAATGAACAACGTAGATAATAGTATTTAATGATTGGTTACGGAAAGCAATCTATAGATAATTCAGACATTGATGCTGTGATCAAAGTTTTATATGGGGATTGGTTAACTCAAGGATCTGCTGTAAAAACATTTGAGAATGATTTAAAAACATATTTTGGTGCGGAATACTGTTGCATGGTATCTAATGGAACTGCAGCATTACATTTGGCAGGTCTGGCACTAGGCTGGGAACCTGGTGATATTGTTATTACATCCCCCATTACTTTTTTAGCAAGCGCGAATTGTATCGTGTACACTAAAGCAACTCCTGATTTTGTGGATATTGATCCAGTTACATATACCATTGATCCAAACCAGGTTGAGAACAAAATAAAAGATTATTTATCCAATGGTAAAAAGGTGAAAGCAATCATCGGGGTTGACTATGCCGGTTATCCTTGCGATTGGAAAGCATTACGAGAGATTTCTGTCAAATACGGTTTGCAATTGGTGAATGATAACTGTCATGCTCTGGGTGCTTCATACTACGATGATAAACAATATGCAGTGAAATATGCAGACGTAGTAATTCAGAGCTACCACCCGGTAAAACACATCACCACCGGCGAGGGCGGATCGGTGTTGACTAATGATCCAGAAACTGATGAAAAGGTCAGACGTTTACGAACCCATGGAATGACTAAATCCCCAGAACAATTAGAAAAAAACGATGGTCCTTGGTATTATGAAATGCATGAGGTTGGTTATAACTATCGCATCACTGATTTTCAGTGTACCCTAGGTTCCAGCCAATTAAAGAAATTGGACAAGTTCGTTCAAAGGAGGAAAGATATCGCTCAAAAATATGATGAATCATTTTCTTTTAGTGATAATTTGAAGATTCCAGAAACTAATGGTTCTATAGATCACGCATATCACCTTTATCCATTGCAGATTGATTTTGATAGACTATCGCTAAGTAAAACAGAATTTTTCGAAAAAATGAAAAAAGTGGGAATCAATTTACAAGTTCACTATATACCAGTTCATCTGCAGCCGTTTTACAAAAAGAACTATGGTTTTAAATCGGGCGATTATCCAATAGCAGAAACCTTCTATAAGGGAGTCGTTTCCATCCCGATGTATCCTTCACTCACAGATAAGGATGTAAAAAAGATTGTGAAGAGCATCACTTCTTTTACCAATTCGAAATAGCTCAATATTCTGTTTTAGTTTAATGTTGAATATTACTGAAAAGATGGTCTTAGGTACAGCGCAATTTGGCTTGGACTATGGTATTGCCAATATTAGTGGCAGGCCAACCAAGAAAGAAGTATTTGATATCCTTGATCTTGCGTGGGAAAAAGGAATTTGCCGGTTCGATACCGCACCAGGTTATGGTTCTGAAACGTTGCTGGGTGAATTTATTTCAGCAAACGGCCTTCACGATCAAACAATAGTTCTGACCAAAACACCTTCCTTGAAAGGAGCATTAGATTACGAAAAGCTTATAATCACAAACCTAGAATCATCTCTGAATAATCTAGGTTGCAAAATTGATATACTCTTCTTCCATGACCCTGCTGATTCCAGGTTATTGCTAACAAACCCACAGTTCTTCAAAAATTTGCTAAATAATTATCCTGTATCAACTCATGGTGTATCGGTGTATGAGCCGATGGAAATTGAACAATTGTTAGAAGGGCTCTTTGAACTAGCTTTTCAATTCCCTTTCAATGTATTGGATCGGCGCTTTGAACAAATGAGTATACCTAAAGGAAAACGTTATGCCCGTTCTCTTTTTTTGCAGGGGCTTTTGGCTTCACCAAACGAACTACGGCCAGATACGCCTATAGAATTACTCTGTTTACAGAAAGAGTATCATGATAGGCTGGCTGATCACTTTATTGACCCTGTTAGTTTTGCTGTTTCTTTTGTGGCCCACAATAGTACTGTGGATTATTTTCTGGTTGGAGTTGATTCGGCAAAGCAGTTACAGAAAATTTTAGATCTAGAACTATATGAACAAAGAGACATGGATCTATTAAATAAACTACAGATTAAAACTGAAAAAAAATGGTTTGATCCTAGAATATGGAATTAGAGAAAAACATAATATTCAAGATGAATGATTTGATCTGTGAATTCAGGACCTTAAATGAATCGGATGTTAGTCAAGATTATGTAAGTGGTTTACAGGTACAAAAAGAATATATAGAAAACGTTCCTAGTCATGTCAGTATTTCTAGCCAAAAAAAAATAGATAAATGATATCCTTTATAGTAAAAGGAACACAATCTGTGGTCTATTCATTAATAATGAATTGGTCGGGACTGCCGGTGTTCAGCCATCTATCAAATTTTTACAATATATTGAAATCTCGGCTGAATTTGTCGCTGCTATCGGTATTTTTGTATTCAACAAAAGTTATCGTGGCAAGGGTCTGGGTAAAACTTTGGTCTGGGCAACTACGTATCTCTTCCACGATTCCACTCGAGCAGAATGGTTTGGCGCGGGTATGGCAATAGAAAATATCCCTTCTCTGAAATCTTTCTTATCCTGTGGTTTTAGAAAAATACATGAAGATAAAAAATACTGTAGAGTTTTAATCAATATTTCTGATCTGAAAAAACCGGAATTTGTAAAAGAGTTGAAGTTAGTTTAACAATGAAATTTGGGAAAATAAATAATTATATACTTTTTGGTGGAGGAGATCTTCTTTTAAAGATTGCATTGTTTTTAAAAGCGCAGAATGATGAAATATTTGTAGTTACAGCTGACCGTCATTTTTCTGAAAAATTGAAGTTTATTAGCGATGGTAGTTTCGGAGAGTTTTTAAATGAGAATTCAATTAAGCATATCATCTCAAAGAATGTATCAGTAGATAGTTCCGTAAAAAAACACATTTCAGAAAACACAATGGGGTTATCATTTGGTGCAGCTTGGATTTTTAAGAAAAATTTTATTGATCTCTTTAAGGGGCAGCTATTGAATTTACATGGCAGCAGATTACCATTAGACAGAGGCGGTGGTGGGTTTAGCTGGAGAATAATGAGAGGAGATAAAATAGGTATAACACTTATCCATCAAATACTGCCCGGTATTGATACAGGTGATATTGTTGATTATGAGAGTTATGTTTTTCCTGAAAATTGCAGGATTCCCCTCGACTATTACCAAATAAGTATTGATAAGTACTTTTCTTTCATGAAGAGGTTTTTCGATAAGGTTAATAAGAATAAAGAATTTACATGCACGGGACAAGATGAAGATTTAAGTATGTATTGGCCAAGATTAAATACTGACGTGCATGGTTATATCAATTGGTCAAATTATGTTGAGGATATTGAAAGATTCATCTGCGCTTTTGATGACCCATATAAAGGAGCGATTACGTATATCAATGATGATAAGGTAAGGGTGAAAAAAGTTTTTTCAACAAAAGCTGATGGTATTTTTCATCCTTTTCAAAGTGGGATAATCTATAGGATTATGGATGGATTAGTAATGGTCGCCGCAAATTCTGGAACTTTGGGAATAAATAAAATTTTCAATGAAAAAGGAGAAAATATTATTTCCATATTGAAAGTTGGAGATAGGCTTTATACACCGCGAGAAAAAATAGAAAAAGCATTGAAATATAGAGCAATATATACCCCTGATGGATTGAAAAAGCAATGATCCTCGCCATCGTTCAGGCCCGTATGGGATCCTCACGTTTGCCAGGTAAGGTACTGAAAGAAGTCAACGGCAAACCGCTCATTGAAATACTGTTGTACCGCCTTTCCCAATCGAAGAAAATCAACAAGATCATTATGGCTACTTCTAATAATAAAGAAAATGATTCCTTGGCGAAAACAGTAAAAAAGCTAGGTTTTGATGTATTTCGTGGCAGTGAAGATGATGTATTGGATCGATATTATCAGGCTGCAAAGTGTTACAATCCGAAAGCGATAGTGCGCATTACAGGAGATTGCCCACTTATTGACCCTGCAATTGTTGATAAAGCAGTTGATCTATTTGAGAAAGATGATGTGCAATATGTCAATAATGTAACACCCCCAACATATCCGGATGGTATGGATGTCGAAATTTTCAGTTTTGAGATTCTAAAAGAAGCATACAAAAAAGCTGTATCATCCCATGATAGAGAGCACGTAAGTACTTTCATAAGAAATAATAAGAATTATACTAAATCATATTTAACCAATGAAAAAAATTATGGGAATGAACGTTTGACTATAGATGAACCAAATGATCTGAAAGTAGTTTCCGGTATCATTGATTTATTTTGGCCGAATTTAGATTTTGATTTAAATAATATTATGGATTTAAAAGAAAAAACCCCTTCCCTTTTTATTCATAATAAAAATATTGGTCGCAATGAGGGGGCTAAAAAAGGTTCTGGTCAAAAATTATGGGTTCGTGCCAAACACCTTATCCCCGGCGGCGGCATGTTGCTTTCCAAACGGGCGGAGATGTTTCTGCCGGAACAATGGCCGGCCTATTTCAGCAAGGCCAAAGGCTGCAAGGTTTGGGATTTGGATGGCAATGAATATACCGATATGTCCATCATGGGTATCGGCACCAATATTCTGGGCTATGGTCACCCCGAGGTAGACGAGACTGTGCGTAATGTGGTAAAGCAGGGTAACATGTCCACCTTCAACTGCCCGGAAGAAGTGTACCTGGCCGAGCGTCTAGTAGAGTTGCATCCTTGGGCGGACATGGTACGCTTCGCCCGCAGCGGCGGGGAGGCCAACGCCATCGCCATCCGTATTGCTCGTGCAGCGACGGGAAAAGACAAGGTGGCTATCTGCGGCTACCATGGGTGGCATGACTGGTACCTGGCGGCCAACCTGGGCGATAAATTCAGCCTGGACGGTCATCTGCTGCCGGGCTTGAAACCAAAGGGTGTGCCCCGCAGCCTGAAAGATACGACCCTGACCTTCAGCTATAACGATTTTGAAAGTCTGCAGCAGCTGGTGCGGGAACACGATATCGGCGTCATCAAGATGGAGGTCTCGCGCTCGGTGGAGCCTCAAGCGGGTTTTCTGGATTCGGTCCGGAAGCTGGCCACTGAGAAAAACATCGTACTGATCTTTGATGAATGTACATCCGGCTTTCGGGAGACCTTCGGCGGACTGCACAAGAAATACGGTGTTGAGCCAGATATGGCTATGTTTGGCAAGGCTTTGGGTAATGGCTACGCTATTACAGCTGCCATTGGTAAGCGGGAGATTATGGAGGCAGCTCAGAGCACTTTCATAAGCAGCACCTTTTGGACTGAGAGAATTGGCCCAGCTGCTGGGCTCAAAACACTTGAAATAATGGAGCAGGAAAAATCCTGGGATCAAATCACCAAAACTGGTAAAGAGATTGGAAAACGTTGGAAAGAACTTGCCCAGAAACATGATTTACCCTTGGAGATCAGCGGTTTGCCGGCGCTGGTCAGATTTAGCATCCCGGTGGAAAACTGGCTGAAGTATAAAACATTCATTACTCAAGAAATGTTGAAGCAAAGATTCCTTGCTGCCAATTCTGTGTATGTTTGTACAGAGCACACGGAAAGCATAATTGATGAGTATTTTGAAAAATTAAATCCCATTTTCTCAAGAATTGCTGAATGTGAAGAAGGTAGAGACATTAATAAGATACTTGATGGTCCTGTCTGCCACGCTGGATTTAAGCGGCTCAACTAATTATATATTCAGATAAAATAGAATTGTTCATTCGCGTAGATGCTAATAACACAATTGGCAATGGGCATTTCATGCGTTGCATAGCACTTGCACAAGCATGGGAAAAAATAGGGGGTGAAATAACATTTATTTCTGCCTGTGAAACTGAAATTTTAAAAAATAGAATTAAAAAGGAAGGATATGAATTTTTTCCCTTGGAATATGCATATCCCAATGAAGCAGATTTAGAGCAAACAATAAATTGTATTCGTGCTTCTTCAAATACTAATAAATATATTGCTCTTGATGGTTACCATTTTGATACTCATTACCAAAAATGCTTAAAGGATATTTCTAATTCTTTACTAATTATCGATGATACAGCGCATTTAGATCACTATGTTGCTGACATTATTTTAAATCAGAATATAATAGCTAATGATTTAACCTATTCGTGTGATCCAGAAACAACATTCTTGCTAGGGACGGATTATGTACTTCTACGCGATGAATTCTTATTCTATAAAAATTGGAATAGAAAGATACAACAAATTGCAAAAAGAATATTAGTGAGTCTGGGTGGTAGTGATTCAAAAAATATAACCTTGGAAGTATTGTGTGCATTAGATCAAGTAAATGTTGATGGATTAGAAACCAAAGTTATTGTTGGACCTAATAATCTACATTTATCTACTTTGATCAAAGCAGTTAGAAATAGTAAACACAAAATAGATTTGTTACAAAATGTTTCAAATATGCCAGATTTAATGGTGTGGGCAGATATGGCAATTTCTTCAGCTGGTAGTACCTGTTGGGAATTGGCTTATTTGGGGTTACCTGCAATATTAATTATTTCATCAGCAAACCAGGCAATGAATCTTGAATCTCTTGAGAAAAACGGTGCAGTTAATTTTGTTAGTAATCGAATGAGTATTCCAACAAAGATGATTTCTCGGGAAATTCACGATTTAATAATGAAAAATGACTTAAGAAATGACATGAGCTATAAAGGGAAATTATTGGTTGATGGAAACGGCAGTGAAAGAGTAGTGCAAGCATTTCAGATACTTAATAAAAAAGCAAAGGATAATAATGAAAGAGAAAATACAACAGTCAATATTTAACTCAATAGATTCATTGAATGCTCAGCTACCTAATGAAGGGAATATTGAAAAGTCCAATAACACAGCATTATTTGGTTCAGGTAGTAAACTTGACTCTTTGGATTTGATCAATTTGGTTGTTGCAGTAGAGCAGAACATTGAAGACGAGTTTGATGTTACAATTACGCTTGCTGATGAAAGAGCCATGTCGCAACAAACCAGCCCCTTTAGAACCGTTGGAACATTGACGGATTATATCGAAATGCTATTAGGTGAGAAGTTAAATGATTGATCAACCTGTAATGATTATTACGGGGACCCGGAAAGGTATCGGCAAAAATTTAGCCGAATATTATACCCAAAATGGATTTATTGTTATTGGCTGTAGCCGTGGTAATATTGATTTTGAATTAAATAATTACGAGCATTATTGTCTAGATGTATCCGATGAATCATTAGTTAAAAAGATGTTCAAAGATATAAGAAAAAATTTTGGAAGAATAGATGTATTAATCAACAATGCCGGAGTTAATTATGCACTGGCACCAATATTACTAGTCCCTTTTGAATCAGCTCTGAAAACAGTTAAAATTAATTTTTTGGGCACATTTATTTTTACACGTGAAGCTGTTAAGATTATGAAAGCGAATTCTTTTGGACGAATAATTAATTTTGGTTCTATGGCTTTAAAGCATGAAGTTAAAGGAGAAGCAATATATACTGCATCAAAAGCAGCAATAGTATCATTCACAAGAGTTGTAGCAAAAGAAGTTTATAGTTATGGTATAACCTGCAATGTTATTTCACCTTCGGCAGTTGATACTGATTTAATGAAGAATATCAATAGTGACGCATTAAAAGAAGTACTTAGTCGCAATGCCATTGCCGATGTGGGTAATTTTGAAGATATTAATAATATAATTGATCTTTTAATTAAACCAGAAAGTTATGCAATTACTGGACAAACAGTGTTTTTAGGAGGTGTTTAATAGAAATAAATATCAAACAGATACCTACTGGAAAATGGAAGGAGAATTGCTATATCATCAGCAAATCAATTGGAGACGCTTTAATTATTGATCCTGGTGATGATAAACAAAAAATAGCAAAGTATCTTGATAACAATGATTTCAATGTTTCCGCAATATTAAATACACATGCGCATTATGATCATATTGGCGCTGTTAAATACTTAAAGGACAAATATCATTTACCTTTTTTCTTGCATTCGGCAGATGAAAGGCTGTTAAAATCTGCAAATTTATATGTAAAACTATTTGATGGTTCATGTCTTATAAAAATCCCAAGTGTTGACTACTTTTATGATCAATCAAATGTGCAAGATGTTATTAAAAGATTTAGCATTGAGGTCATTTTTACACCTGGGCATACCCAAGGTAGTGTCTGCCTATTAATTGATGGCTGCCTTTTTACTGGTGACACACTTTTAAATGAAAAAATTGGTCGAACTGATCTTCCTGGTGGGAATGAACAAGTTTTAAAAGAATCGTTGAAAATCATTT
>Ga0187827_10009689_pt1 | contig 10160 bp, 10 predicted proteins | sample ETNtaG_39_FD_167969 | JGI IMG/M metagenome (GOLD analysis project Ga0187827, IMG submission 167969) | Marine microbial and viral communities from oxygen minimum zone, Eastern Pacific Ocean - ETNP2014_SV_150_PacBio MetaG (Illumina Assembly) | ecosystem: Environmental > Aquatic > Marine > Hypoxic... | reverse complement strand
CGCAGCTCATTCAGTCCGGACTCTTTTCCTTTTGTTTTCTCTTTCAACTGGGAAAGGGCGCGCCGGGCTTCTTCGAATTCCGCATCATAGGTTGGTTTCTGGGTTAATTCTGCCTCGATGTCTCTGATGGCGCTTTCCAGCGGTGTCCTGTCGGTTTCCTGCTGTTGGGCCAGAGCCTTGGTCTGCTCTTCGAGCTTATCGTAGAAAGAAAGCCCGAGAATATTAGCCAGCACTTCCTTGCGTTCGGCGGGACGTTTGATGGTAAACTCGTCGGCGTGTCCCTGTCGTAAGTAAGCACTGTTAATGAAAGTATCATAATCCATGCGCAGCTCATCACTAATTTTCTGCTGTGTCTGGGCGATGCTGTTGCCGGTGATTGGCCGGAAGCCGTTCCCGGAGGCTAGCTGGAATTCTAGGGCGGACTGTCCCGCACTTCCCCGCCGTTTGGGTCGGGAGCGCTTGCGGATGATGCGGTAGGTTTGCGACCCGACGGTGAAATCGAACGTTACCACCATTTCCGCCTGCCCGGAGTAAACTAGGTCATCATCGCTTCTGGTCCGGGCCTGTCCCCACAAAGCCCAAGTCATGGCGTCAATCAGGGCGGATTTGCCGCTGCCGTTGTCGCCGGAGAGGCAGGCGATGTGGATGCTTTCAAAGTGGAGGGGAGGTACGTTATCCCGGTAGCACATAAAATTATGCAGTTTTAACCTGAGGGGAATCATCAGCTAAACTCCATAGATATCAGTCCCAACAAGCTTATTTTAGCATAATTAAAAACATTATTTGTTAGGTAACCCTATCCTCCTTTGTCCTCCTTCCTCTTGCCAAAGGGAAGAAGGGATGGTTTTGAAAAGAAGGGCTGGCGCCTCGCTTGACATCCGTATTAATATTTCTCTAACGGGTCCTTGATAAGGTCGGGTTGGCGGATTAGAGTGTCTGGTAGGGAGTCGTGGCTTCCGAAGTGCCTTATGCCGTCGGTGTTATTCCTTTATCGTAACCAATTGGATACCCCGCTCTTGTTCAATCTGCTTGACGGCTCAGGTTATCTCGATTAGAATGAAATCGTGTTTGAGATTCTCAGTGATAAGTTAAACCAAGTATTCCATCTGTTAGGTAATAAAGGTCGTCTTACCGAGAAGGATATTGACGAGGCGCTGCGCCAGGTGCGACTGGCTCTCCTAGAAGCCGATGTTAACTTTAAGGTGGTCAAGGATTTTGTGACCAGAGTAAGGGATCGTGCTCTTGGTGCTAACGTACGGCAGAGCCTAACTCCGGCCCAGCAGATAGTCAAAATCGTTAACGAGGAACTGGTGGTCGTCCTCGGCGGTGAGCCGGGTCGCTTGACGGCAGCTTCTCAACCGCCATCGGTGGTGATGCTGACCGGCCTGCAGGGCAGCGGCAAGACGACCACCGCCGCCAAGCTGGCGCGTCATCTGAAGCAGACCGGGCAGCGGCTCCTGCTGGTCGCCGCTGATAACCGCCGGCCGGCGGCCATCGAACAATTGGTGACGCTGGGTAAGCAGCTTGATGTACCGGTCTATCGCGAGTCTCCGGATATGCCGGGCCGGGACGTCTGCGCTCGTGCCCGCGTAAAAGCTAAGGAGATGGCGGCCACCTGGGTTATCGTTGACACGGCAGGCCGGCTCCACATAGATGAAGCCATGATGGACGAGCTGGTCCAGATGAAGAAAGAGCTGAAGCCGGACGAAATGCTGCTGGTGGTTGACGCCATGACCGGGCAGGACGCGGTGCGTATGGCCGGGGAGTTTCACTCTCGGGTAAGCCTGACCGGACTTATCCTGACCAAGATGGATGGGGACGCCCGAGGTGGGGCGGCTCTCTCTATCCGGTGGGTGAGTGGGGTACCGATTAAGTTCATCGGTACAGGCGAGAAGGCGGACGCTTTTGAGCCTTTTTATCCCGACCGCTTGGCGTCACGTATCCTGGGGATGGGTGACGTGCTGGCTTTCATCGAGAAGGCCGAAGCCATCTTTGACCAACAGCAGGCCAGTGAGCTGGAGAAAAAAGTGCGGGCGGCTACTTTTGACCTAACGGACTTCCTCGCCCAGCTGAGGTCGATTAAAAAGATGGGGCCGGTAGCGCAGTTGGTGGAGCTGCTGCCCGGTATGTCTAAGTTGGCCGGACAGCTGCCCGTGGGAATTGCAGAAAAACAGATGAAGACGATCGAGGCGATTATACTTTCCATGACCCCCGAGGAGAGGCATAACCCGAACATTATTGGCGGCGGCCGGCGGCGGCGCATTGCCCGGGGTAGTGGGCTAAAGCCGCAGGATATTAACCAGCTGCTTCACCAGTTTCAGAGGATGCTGAAGATGCTGAAGATGCTGAAGATGGGGAGCCGACACCGTCACCTGCTCCCTCGAGGTAACCTGCCCCGGGACGTGCCAGGGATATTTGGGTAGTCTCTACTCTTTCTTTACTCCAAGTAATCTTTTAGTTTTCGGCTTCGGCTGGGATGGCGCAGCTTGCGCAGCGCCTTGGCTTCAATCTGGCGAATCCGCTCCCTGGTGACATCGAATTCCTTGCCTACTTCCTCCAGCGTGCGGCTCCGTCCGTCCTCAAGGCCGAATCTGAGCTGGAGCACCCGCTGCTCGCGGGAGGTCAGGGTATTCAGCACGTCCTCGATTTGCTCTTTCAGGAGCTGCTTAGAGGCGGCGTCAACCGGCGGTAGGACGTTCCGGTCTTCTATGGAATTACCCAGTGGGCTGTCTTCCTCTTCACCGATAGGTGATTCCAGTGATATCGGCAGTTGCGAGACTTTGACTATCTCTCTGACTTTCTCCGCAGATATCTCCATTTCCTTAGCGATTTCAGTAGAGGTCGGTTCCCGTCCGTATTCTTGGGCGAGCTTCCGGCTGGTTTTCAGCAGTCGGTTAATGGTCTCCACCATATGGACCGGAATGCGAATGGTGCGGGCTTGGTCTGCTATTGCTCGGGTAAGCGCCTGGCGTATCCACCAGGTGGCGTAGGTGCTGAATTTATAGCCTTTGCGGTAGTCAAATTTCTCCACCGCTCTCATCAGGCCGATATTCCCCTCCTGAATGAGGTCAAGCAGGGACATGCCTCGTCCGATATGCTTCTTGGCGACACTGACTACCAGGCGGAGGTTGGCTTCAATGAGATGCTTTACCGCCTTTTTGGCTTCATACTCAATAGTTTTCAGGTAGGTCTCGAATTGTTTTTCGTGGACCAGGACCGAACTGCTAAAGGAGCTATCGATTACCAGTTTCTCGACGTCAGTCGGCGAGGCATTATCGTCGATAGCGCTAAGGACTTCCTTCGGTAACAGCTGGCTGTTTAGAGTTAGCTTGATGAGGAGGTGCTCCATTTCTATTGTGGACTCATTAGTGGGGAGGGTGGCATCACGGGCCAGTTGTTGCTTCAGCATATTATTGAGGATGACCTTCAATCTGGCATCAGAGATACTCTCTTTAAAGCTAGTGGCGGGAGGTAGGCCGAGTTGCTCTTGGAGAGGCTGGGTAGTAGCCAGGATATGGCATGTTTCTTCAATTAGAGTAAGTATGATGTCGGTGATGGAAGGAGCGCTGCCGTATCGATGCAGATATTGATCTCTTATCTTGTGGATGCGTCCACCGGCCTCCATCTTCTGGGCCAGGACCTTCTCGTCCGTGGCGGTGAGGAGGCTCACCCGGCCAATTTCATGAAGGTAGATACGTACCGGGTCGTCGGTTATGCCTTGCTCGACTAGTGCTTCTGCTGGTGTTGCAGGTTGGAGTCTTATCGATGCGGGTTTCTCAATCTTAAGACGCTTTGGCGTATGTAATGGCTCGCCTGATCCGGTGACCACTTTATGCTCCGATTCCTCATCATTATCCCGGGGGAGTAGCTGCGAATTGTTCTTTTCTTTTCCTGGGCTCATACCTTACCTCCTTGGCTCTGACCACTTCTGGCCTTTCTGGGTAAAAACCTCTTTCAGCTGGATACTGGGTTCAATCCCTTCTTTTTCAAGCTTGGTCAAGTCAGCACCGGTACCTCTTGACGCGGCTTCAAGGGCGAATATCTCGGCCCTTTCCGCTTCTAGGTTTTTCAGATGGTTTTCTTTTAACCGCTGGACGTATTCAGTATATCTTTGCTCTTTCCGATCGGACGGCAAGCTGTGGTTTATCAGGGAATCAAGATGCTCATGAATAGAGGCATCCAGTTTTTTCTTTATCGCGGGTAGCCCTGCGGACTGCTGCCAAGCCATAAATATTTCCCGGTTTTCACTACTTTTAAAATATTCAAGGGCTAACTTTTTATCACTTTTCTTAAGATCAGGATGTTGTAAGAGTAAAGCTAGGCAGTTTTCCTCCAGACGGCTGGACAGAAGAGGGCGTGGGGTGGAGATAACCGTTTGCGGTTCTGGCGTTCGGATCCGACGTCTTTCCGGGATGCGCTTGAGGCGGTTTAGCTCGGCTTCAATGGTACGTTCACTGATATTGACCAGCCGAGCCAGCTTTTGTAGGTAGTGGATCTGGCGTACGGCGTCTTTCATCTCGGCAATGGTGGGTAAGAGCTTGGCCACGGCCAGAGACTTGTCTCTAGCCGTGGCCAGATCGAGCTCGGCGACAGCCATGTTAAAGGTGTAGTCCATTATCGGTAGGGCCTCTACTGCTAGTTTTCGCCATTTATCGGTATCCTCTTTAATCACGTCATCGGGGTCTTTCCCTTTCGGGAGAATCATAACCTTTATCTCGCCCTCAATGATGTTTTCATAGCTTACCACGCGCAGCATGGCTTCCTCTCCGGCGGCATCGGCGTCTAACGCCAGCGTCATATTTTTAGTTAGCTTTTTGAGAGAGCTGACCTGTCTTTCGGTGACCGAGGTTCCCATAGAGGCCACCACGTTGTTAAAACCACTCTGGTGGGCGGTGATGACATCTATGTAGCCCTCGACGATGACGGCCAGGTTCTGCTGGCGGATGTCGGTGGCGGTCAGATCTATAGCGTATAGGCTGCCGCTCTTGTCAAAGAGAGGGGTCTGCGGTGAGTTAACATATTTGGGCAGCGAGTCATCCAGTACCCGGGCGCCAAAACCGATAACGTGTTTTCGGCTATCCCGTATGGGGAACATTAATTTGTTGCGGAATCGGTCGTGTGTTTTGCCGTCTTCAGTTGCTACCACTAGGCCCGCGGTCAACAGTTCATCATCGGTATAGCCTATCTCTAGCAGGTGCTGCTTTAGGGCGTCCCAGCGGTTAAGGCTGAAGCCGAGTTGAAAGTCAGCGACTGTTTTTTGGGAAAACCTGCGGCTGGCGAGATAACTTCGCGCTTTCTCCCCGGTCGGGGAGTCGCGAAGCTGGTCATGGAAGTACCGGGCGGTGGCTTCGTTAACCTGGTATAGCCTCTCTTTCCCCTTTTTCTCTTCCTCGCGCTCGGGCCGAGATGGAAGGGTGACTCCCGCCTTCTGGGCGAGGAGGCGCAGCGCCTCCCCGAAGTCCATACTCTCTTTCTTCATGATGAAGGAAAGGACATCGCCGCCGGTATTGCAACCGAAGCAGTGCCAGCTCTGCTGCTCAAGGTAGACGAAGAAAGAAGGATTTTTCTCATTGTGGAACGGGCATAGTCCGGTTAGGTTCCCGCCCGCTTTTTTCAGCGCGACATACTGGCTGACCACGGCTACGATATCCGTCCTCTGTTTTACCTCGCCAATGACGCTCATTTTATATTATTAACTACCTCTTCTTCTCTAAGTTTAACCCCACCCCCGTATCCCTCTTCCTTTGATAAGGGAAGGGAATAGTTGTGTAAGAGAGGTTTCACCTTTCTTTGACTCTCTTTTGATTTCTCTCTTCTGGGTTTTACCCTTTCAAATATCACTGGAAAGGAGCGCTTATTGTTCAATCTTCTCTTTAACGGCGGGTAACCCGTCCGCTAGTCTTAGCGCGTACTGGTCGGTCATACCGGCGATATAGTCCATTACCCTCCGTTCCGTTTCGTCACTGTAGGCGCGGTATTCCGGCGGCAGCTTGGCTTCGTGCTCCTTGAGGTAGTGGTACAGCATGCGGATTACTTCACCGGCTCTGGTGGCCTCCTCCCGGACTGAGGACACATTATACACTCGCTGAAAAAGAAATTCACGGAGATTATTGGTTGCCTCCAACACCTGAGAGCTCAGACTTATTACTGGTCTATCTGTTCCCGTGGTATCACTAACGGCAGCATTCATTGTAGTATAACCGCTGGCGGACCACGAGTTATCAATGATATCGCCGACCATGGTGTTGATGCGCTGCGAATGGGAGATACCTAGTGTCTTGATAGCGGAGAGAGGCAGGTCGCGCTCGGTGATAATGTCAGCCCTGACGGCATCACCGATGTCGTGGTTGATGTAGGTAATGGCATCGGCCAGTTGGCATACCTCTCCCTCTAGGGTGTTGGGTTTCCCCCGCTCTTTTCCGGAGATGTCCCCCCTCATCTTGGAATGGTTTAGGATGCCGTCTCTTACCTCTTGGCTGAGATTCAGTCCCCGTCCGTTATTTTCTAGGAGGTCGATAACCCTTAGGCTTTGCTCGTTGTGCCGAAACCCCTGGGGATAGAGTTCGTTGAGGATATCCTCCCCCGTATGGCCGAAGGGAGTATGCCCTAGGTCGTGGCCCAAGGCAATGGCTTCCGTTAGGTCCTCGTTGAGGTTCAGGGATCGGGATATGGTGCGGGCTATTTGAGATACCTCTAGAGTATGAGTAAGCCGCGTGGCATAATGGTCACCGAGAGGAGCAATAAAGACCTGCGTCTTGTGTTTGAGGCGCCGGAAAGCTTTGCTGTGGATAATACGGTCGCGGTCACGCTGGAAGGTGGTGCGTATCGGGCAAGGATCTTCGTGTCTCGGCCTACCCGGCGATAGCCGGCTTTTCACGGCATAAGGGGAGAGGTTTTCTTCTTTCTCTTCACTTAGCTGGCGGATACTAATCGATCTAATCACCAAGTCTTGGCTCTCCCTATTTCAATTATCGGCCTTTCTACCGGGGCTGAGATGGTGCTCCTAGTCCGATTTTCCCGTAAGCTCGGAAGATACTGGTAATGCCGGGACACTGCTGATGGTATCATTATATCATATTCCTTCTCTGATGACTAGTTTTTTGAGCCTAAAGTGAATTATATTAAGTTGACAGGGGCAGTAATAGGGCGTAGTATTAAGATACTGGCAGATTAATCGTGGAGGTCAGGCGATGGTAGAAATGAGTATCTCTAGTATTCGGGTTAGCTTGATGAACTACCAACGGGTGGTGATTCTGAAGGAGAAAATCGACAAACGTTGCCTGCCTATCTGGATTGGCCCGGCGGAGGCGGATGCTATTACCGTGAAATTACAGGGAGTTGACGTGGAGAGACCGTTGACTCATGACCTACTGAACTCGGTGATTGACTCACTGGGGGCTACCATTGATTCCATCGTAGTTTGCGATCTTAAAAGTGATACTTTTTACGCCAAGATTATCCTTAACGTAGACGGAGGGCAGATAGAGATTGACTCTCGCCCTAGTGACGCTCTGGCACTGGCAGTAAGGGCGGAGGTGCCTATCTATGCGGACGAGGCGGTTCTGGATAAAGCGGGTCTCCTGATGGATGAAGAGACGGGCAAGCCGATAACTGAGGAAACCGAAGAGGCCGATAGTGAGGGCCGCGAGGTGAGCGAAGATGAAATGAAAAAGATGTCCGCCTTCTATGACTTCATTAACACACTTGACCTAGATGACTTTGGCAAACGTAAATCTTAGGCCGGAGGATTGACCATCTCACTTAAGAGGCTGGACCGATGGAAGAGAGACTGATTAAAAAGCTGATGACTTCAATAGGGTGTGATTTCTGTGGGCAGCACTACGAGATGTCCGGCATTGATATTATTGGCCACCGTGAAGACCTCTGGTTCTTAAACGTGTCCTGTCCCGCCTGCCATACCCGGTGCTTGATGGCGGCGGTAGTTAAAGAAAGCCGGATGTCTGGGGAGGTGGTCGGCCCCGCGGAAGAAGCGTCGGGTAGGTTCGATAAGAATGCTATTGACGTTGATGACGTGCTGAGTATGCACGTTTTCCTGAAGGATTTTGACGGAGACTTCTCCCGGCTTTTAGCGCAGAAATAAACCGTGATTTTCTCTGAATTCATAAACTGGTGATAAAGAGCCCTGGAATAGGAAATGTCAGGGCTCTTCTATTAGTCTTCTCGAATACCATCTTGACCTGATGTCAGAGAATTTGATATGCTGCCCAAGGCGGGGGTATTGAGGCTGATATGAGCAGATGGGTAGCCGCCTTGAGGCTGGTAGGGGTGGGGTTTTTTATTGGTGGTTCTATTATGCTGGGTGTGCTGGCTGGCCTCTGGCTTGATAATAAGTTCGGCACAAACTGGCTCTGGCTACCGGGTTTGATTCTGGGAATTATGGTTACTTTTTATGGTGTTTACCGGATGCTTCTGCCGCTCGTTTCTGACCGGCAGGATAAGGAGAACGGCTGATGCCTAAACGGGGCTATTTCGGTGTTTCCTTCTACGTGGTGGTCGGGTTTTTAGCGGTCTTCTTTGTACTCTTGGTCACTGGCTTTGTTATCGGTCCGTTGGGCAGGAGCCTGTTTGGCGACCTCGGCTTGCCGGCTTGGCTCATCGTACCCCGGCCCGTGCCGGAACTACCGGCCGAAGTAGTTTTCCATCTGTTCGGTTTTCCCGTTACCAATAGCATTATAGGTGCTTGGCTGACCATGCTTTTTTTGGTGGTCTTTGCCTACGTCATTACCCGTCGGATGAAGATTGTGCCCGGGAGACTGCAGAGCGCTTTTGAATCTTTACTGGGCTGGCTTTACCATCTCTGCCAGAGGGTGGCCGGAGAAGAGAACGGACGCCGCTTCTTCCCGGTGGTGGCCACTATTTTTCTGTTTGTCGCTTTTAACGCTTGGCTGAGCCTGATTCCCGGATTCGGCTCCATAATGGTGACCACGGCCGATGGTCACCATGTGCATCTGCTCCGGGGCGCTAATACCGATATTAATATGCCGCTGGCTCTGGCACTGATATCCTTCGTCTTCGTGGAGTACTTCGGGCTGCAGTCGCTAGGCTTTCACTATCTAGGTAAGTTTCTTAATATAGGACAGTTTCTAAGAAGTATTGGACAGATAGTACGAGGCAGGGTACGTGACGGAATGATCGGTATGTTCACCGGCCTTATCCATATTTTTGTCGGCTGCCTGGAGGCGATGAGTGAGTTCATCCGGATTGTTAGTTTTACCTTCCGTCTTTTCGGCAATATGACGGCGGGTGAGATACTGCTGTTGATTGCCGCTTTCCTAGTTCCCTGGGTGTTTGCCATACCGTTTTACGGACTGGAGCTGCTCGTCGGCTTTGTCCAGGCACTTATCTTCGGCGGGCTGACCTTGGTATTTCTGACTCTGGCGGTGGTCCACCATGGGGAGCAGGGAGCGGGTGACTGAAATAGGTAATTTTCCGGCGATTAGGAAAGGAGGACAAGTAATATGGAAGCGGAAGTAATGAAAATGTTGGCGGTGGGGTTGACGGCTGGCTTGGGATTAATGGGGCCGGCGCTAGGGATAGGGCTTATCGGCTTTTCGGCGCTGCAGGGAATTGCCCGCAACCCGGAAGCCAGCGGTCCGATAATGACTAACATGATTCTGGTGACCGCTTTCTGTGAGGCTATCGGTATTTATGCCCTGATTATCGCTATTATCTTGGCGATGATTGTCTAGAGTAATAGAGGGAGGTAGTTATGGGACAGGATGGTATACCCTTGGCCATAGGTGTTATTATTGCCGCTGCCATACTGGGAGCCTTGGTGCTCACCGGACTGGTGGTGGCGGCGGTGCTGGCTAGTTAGGTTGCCCGTCAGGTATTTAAGTCGGGGCGGTATGGTTAATAAGACGTTTCGGTGATTATGAGGCTCAGTTCGTTAAACGGAGGGGACAAAGAATGGGAGGCCTGGCCGATCTTGGTATAAATTTACCGGTGCTGGTGGCGCAGGTTGTCAACGTGGCTACCTTGCTCGGCCTTCTGTATCTGGTGGCTTACCGACCGGTGATGCGGATGTTGGATGAGCGTTCCCGACGGGTTAAAGAGAGTATGGCGCAAGCGGAATCGATTAAGGATCAGGCGGCTCACGCCGAAGAAGAGGTGAAAAAGCAACTCGAAGCGGCCAGTCA
>Ga0187827_10009688_pt1 | contig 10160 bp, 9 predicted proteins | sample ETNtaG_39_FD_167969 | JGI IMG/M metagenome (GOLD analysis project Ga0187827, IMG submission 167969) | Marine microbial and viral communities from oxygen minimum zone, Eastern Pacific Ocean - ETNP2014_SV_150_PacBio MetaG (Illumina Assembly) | ecosystem: Environmental > Aquatic > Marine > Hypoxic... | reverse complement strand
CATCGCCATTGTCTAGTCCTTGAGTAATGATTCGGCCACCAGATGAGCATGCTTGTAGAGTAGGTGCAGATACACTTGTTAGCATGGTGTTTGGAGATGCACTTCCATTAGCACCATCAGCGCCATTTTGTCCATTTTGTCCATTTTGCCCATCAGCACCATTGCATACATATTCGGTGTAATCAATTTCATTTGAATCAAGTGCGCCATTTCCATTGTCATCAACTCCAACCTCAATCTTGAGGCCGCCATCGGCACAATTTGAGCCAGCAGATTCGAGGGTAGTAACTGCTAGAGCGGGCATCCCATCGATTCCATCCACACCATTAGCTCCATTCTGTCCGTCAGTACCGTTGGTTCCATTGATGCCGTCAGCACCATCTAGGCCATCCACGCCATTGGTTCCATTGATGCCTCCAGCACCATCCTGTCCGTCGGTGCCGTTGGTTCCATTGATGCCGTCAGCACCATCTAGGCCATCCACGCCATTGGTTCCATTGATGCCTCCAGCACCATCCTGTCCGTCCACACCGTTGGCTCCGTCCTGACCGTTGGTTCCGTTGATGCCGTTAGCACCATCTGTTCCATTGACACCATCAGCGCCATCAGCACCATCAACGCCTACGGGGCCTTGTGCACCATCAGCCCCACTAGGGCCTTGTGCTCCATCAGTGCCGTTATTTCCAGCAGGACCAGCAGGACCAGTCAAGTCAACAAACGCCCAACCAGCGCTTGTGCAGGTCTCAAAACCAGCAGCAGAGGCGACATAGTATAGACGTCCCAGTGTGGCAGAACCACATGCTGGTAAATCATCGCCAGAGTCTACATAATAGACATCCCATTCATCACTTATCTCGTTATTGTCATCGCCATCATCTGGTGAATCATCGCTTGTCGCATCATTTTTCATCATAGCATATCCACCCATTGCTACTAACATTAGCAGAACGAGCAGGCCGGCAATTACTTCCTTACGCATAATTTTCGATAATCACTCGCGTTATTCACGATATCGCAAATACCCTCTCAGATTTCAGCGCCAATCAAGGCGCTTCAGCAAGTGCCAGGAATCGGCCAAGCTCTCGCAGAGCGAATCCACAGCCATCTTCACGATTGATTTGCATCAGTCGTAAGTGATAGTGTGCTCGATTTCCATCATGTGCAGTTCGTAGCCGCTGCTGCCGTCGGTCGCCTCGAAGTAGAGCCGAGTGCCCATGACCGTGATGTCGTTCGCCAACCCGCCGCTGCTAACATTAGCAGAACGAGCAAGCAGGCGATTACTTCTTTGCGCATATTTATTGATAATAACTCGCGTTATTTAGTATTCCGCAATTATTCTATTATTTTGAATCGTTCATTATCTGAAATAATTCTTCCTTCAGACATGGCATCGATGACTTTTGGGTATAATTTATGTTCAATTTCAGTTCTAATTCGCGCACCCAATTCCTCTTCATTTTCACCGGATTTCACATCAATTGTTTCACTAATTATAAGCGGGCCATCATCAACTCCTAAACTAACGAAATGAACCGATGCACCCGCAATAGCTGAACTAGCAGCCAACAAATCTCTATTAGCGTGAGCACCAGGAAAAAGCGCGCCATCAGCGCCCCACGGGCTCGGGTGAATATTGACTACACGGCCAAGGCGGCTTGAAAGAAAACAATCGGTTAGAATTCGCATATATCCACTACACACCACTAACTCAACATCATATTCATCTAATGATGCGGCGACAGATTTTTCGTGAGATTTTCGTTGTTCAGAAGGACTGGAAAATAGTTCTATAGGGGGTAGGGGGACACAGACACCAACCACTCCATATCGAATGGCTTTATCAAGGCCTTTTACCCCGGGTTTATCAGAAATAACAAGAACAGTTTCATGGGCGCAGTCATTCGCATCTTGATGCTTTAATAGCGCTTCAAGTCCGGAACCTGAACCAGATATGAGAATACCTAAGCGAAGTGGAGAGGTAGTTGAAGCTTGACGTGGAAGTATGTATTGTTCAGACATAAATTAAAAACTCCGCGTTGTCAAAGCAGCCCCATGCTCTATGAACTAGGGGTGGGGCTTCGTTCTTGAGTAAATCGGCTATTTTTTAGGGGGGTCCCTTAGCGCCTAAGTTAGGGGAGTATAGTGGTTAAGGAACCAGACTCTATTGACGAGATAATCGAGAAATATTCTAAAAAATCCACACCCCTACAGGGGTATTTGTATGTCACTGTTGGATGCATATTCATTGTATTCGCAATTATAGGTATTTGGTTACCTGGCTGGCCAACAGTGTCTTGGGCAGTACCAGCCGCATATTTATTCAGCATTTCAAATGAAAAATTATTTCGCTGGACTCTGACTAACCGATATTTTGGTTCATCTTTGTTTGATTATTACGTCACAGAAAAAACTCTCCCAAAGCATGTAAAAACATGGATACTCATCATCATTACTATAATGTCGATGATCTCAATTTGGGTGACTACTTTGGCAGGAGATCCAGGGTATGGTCAAGCATTCATTATTGTGGTATGGATTATAGGAATTTACTGGGTTGGTTGGCGAATAAATACCCGAAACTTAATTCAATGAGTTGATAAATGACAACAGCCGTGCAGTCGAGTATGAAACCCTCACATCCAGACGCGTTCCTCGCCGTTAACCGCGATGATTACATGACTGTACTAGCAATAATTGCGAATGCAGACAATGTTCTAAAAGAAGAAGAAATGTCATTTTTTGAAAGTAGAATGGCTCGTATGTTGATTAATCCAAAGTTACGCTCTCAGTTCCGGGATTTATTGCGCAATGAATATGATGTTGAAGAAACCATAAAAAAAATGGATCAAAAAACATTAAGATTGGCGTTAAGAGACGGCGTTTTTCTTGCTGCGGCTGATGGGGAAGTTCATCCTTCTGAAGTCGAAGCGATAAGAATTGTTGCAAAATATGCAGGCGTTGATGATGATAAATTGAAAGATATTTGGACATGGGTTCAAGATGGGTTGGAATGGATGTCTAATGGCCCATCACTCCTCGAAGTTTCATTAAGAGATAAAGATGATAATTAACACAACCACCAACTTCTAAGATTTTGATACAGCCTCAAAAGTCAATAACGTAGACCTCGTCGAATGAATACGGGTTCTATTGATGGACACCTCTATTCAACCCGGTACAATTTCTGAAGTGCCGGATAAAACTGGCGCCGATTCACCTAGGGCGCTCATCAGTGTTTATGACAAAAATGGTGTAACCGCTTTAGCAGTTGCCTTAGAAGCAATGGGTTGGGATATACTCAGCACGGGGGGGACCGCTCGGCTTCTTAGAGAATCAGGGGTGGGGGTATCTGATGTTAGTTCAGTAACTGAACATCCAGAGGTATTTGATGGCAGGGTGAAAACACTTCATCCCGCAATTCATGCTCCAATATTAGCAAGAGGAAATAATCCAGATGATGTTAGCACTTTGTCAAATCTAGGTTACCCCCGTATTGATATGGTTGTAGTCAATCTTTATCCTTTTGAGGAAATAGCCGCCCGCGAACCAGCAGTGAATATTGATGAATTAATTGAGATGGTAGATATAGGGGGTCCAACATTAATTCGTGCTGCTGCTAAGAACCATCCTGATGTGTTAGTACTTGCAGATCCAAGTCAATATGACGAGGTACTTTATCACCTTCAAGAAACTGACGGAGATCCAGTATCGATACCCCTCGATGTGAGACAACGACTAGCACTTGCAGCATTTCAGCGAACAGCTGCTTATGATGTTGCTCTATCGAATACATTAGCTCAACGCTTTGAAGGGGTTGAATTAGAAGGTGATTTACCTCCTAGATTATTAATTTCTGGTGGTAAATTAGATCGCCTTCGATATGGTGAAAACCCCCATCAAATAGCAGGCTTTTTTGACGCTGCTCGTAGGGGGGAACTTCCATTTGGTCTTGCAGCAGCAAAACAGCACGGTGGCAAAGAATTGTCATTCAACAATTATCTTGATATGGATGCGGCGATGCGTTTTGCACGTTCACATTGCGGGGATGAATGGAGTGAATGGCCACATTGCTGTGTCATCATTAAGCACACCAATGCGTGTGGCGTTGCAGTTTCAACAAATCAAGTGGAGGCGTGGAAGGACGCACTTGCAAGCGACCCCGAATCCGCTTTTGGTTGTGTGATTGCATTCAATCAAGAAGTAACACTAAATGTTGCAGAAGAGATAGGTAGTCACTTTGTAGAATGCATAATTGCCCCGAGTTTTGAGGTTGCGGCACTTGAGAAATTATCTGAAAAGAAGAACCGAAGAATGCTTACATTACCTATTTTCACTCCCCTTGATTCTGAATTACGCTGGCGCCAAATTGATGGTGGTTGGTTGGCGCAAGAAGAAGGCGCACCAATTGTTGAATGGGGCGATATTTCTAGTGTTACTGAACAAAATATGAGTATATCAGAACTTAATTTAGCAAGATTTGGCGTGGCTATATGTGCTCAAGTAAAGAGCAATTGTGTTGTATTTGTCCAATTCACTAATACAGGTTTCACATCAGTCGGAATAGGCCCGGGCCAAACTAGTAGAGTAGAGGCTGTTCGTATTGCAGCACGCCGAGCGGGTGAAAGAGCAAAAGGTGCGATGATGGTTTCTGATGCCTTCTTTCCATTCCGAGATGGCATTGATGTCGCGCATGATATTGGAATTACAAGTGTTGTGCAACCGGGCGGGTCAATTAGGGACAAAGAAGTCATTGAAGCTGCAAATGAACACGGGATGATGATGTTATTCACTGGAGTACGCCTTTTCAGGCATTAGTCACCTCTTGCACTGATTACTTGGTCGCATCTCAAAAGACTGTTTGCAGTTTCAGTCGCCACCATAATTCCATGAAGTAAACTTTCAGCAGGTTCAAGTACATCTGTTACGGAACCAATACTACCATCTTCTTTAACTCCAATCATATTATTACTTTCACTATTTGCTGAACGTAATTCTAACAACGCATCAAGTGGGTCTACTCCACAATTAGCAGCAAGCATCCATGGGATCATTTCGAGGGCACGAGCAAAAGCCTCCATTCCCAACCTAGTACGGTCGGCCACCTTCTCAGATTCACTTTTTACAAATTTAGCGGCTAACATGTGAGATGAACCGCCCCCGTGTAGAAGAGAACCATCTCTGATTGCTAGAGATGTTGCGCGTAAAGCATCGTACATACCACGAATTGACTCATCTACACCCATCGCACCCCCTACTATGATTGTCACGATTGGCCCTTTACATCCATCGAAAATAACTCGATCCTGCACCTCATCTGTAGCGGCCCTTCTTTCTCCTTCATAATGACCAACTAGGCCTAGATCTTTATCACTCAAATCATTAAAATGATCCACTACTGTTGCCCCGCTAGCCTGAGCAAGATGAATTAATTGTTTATGATCGAGGCCATGAATAACTACTTTGTTTGCACCTGCTAATTGATGTAGTATTGTTCTTTCAACATCCCCACTCGAACAAATGATGTCAGCCCCTGTAGCAATAATTTTTTCCGCTATCTCCCTATTTATCCGTTTTTGAATTTGCATAAATTTCTCCAAATCTTTAGCGGATTGCAATTCAATTTCCATCTCTCTAATAATTTCTCTTTGTTTGATATCACAATTAATTAATGTGACTTTTACATTCTTTCTGACGCCAGCCATTTGTTCCATTGGAATACGCTGGCGCCAAAACGTTCCAGTAAGTATACGAGTATCTTCTATAGCACTATCTTCTAGTTTATCAAATAATATATCTTCAGCATCGCAACGCATCCCATTTTCAGTTTCATGAGTAACTTGTTTCAAAGCAGCCACTAACATAGCGGCAAATTTTGGATCAGAACCCGCTGAACGACCACTTAAAGAAGTCGAAGTGACATATTGTAGCATTTTTTCATCATCAGCCGAGCATTCGATTGTTTCATTATCTAACGCACTAACAGCAACCTCAGCGGCTCTAATATATCCATCTATGACAGTCAATGGGTGCACACCTTTTCGTATCAAACGTCCAGCCTCATCGAGTAAAGCCCCAGCTAGTAATACAGTAGAAGTAACACCATCTCCAATAATCTCTTCCTGAGATTTACCAAGTGATACAAGTAATTTAGCTCCGGGATTTTTTATTAACAAGTCATTTAGAATTCTTGCACCATCTGATGTTGCAGCAAACTCCCCATTAGATTTGTACAAACCTTTGTCTAAACCACGGGGCCCTAAAGTACCACGTAAGATAGAAGCGAGAGTTTTTGCCGCATGAATTAATTTTTGAGTAACTTCAATTCCAGATGTGATATTTGTTTCTTGACGAACAATTCTGACAGGCCCAGAATTACTATCCCCCATTTAATCACCCTAAACAGCCCGAACTAAGACCCCTTGATGAACCTTTGAGTGCGTTGGAATATATTTTTTATCCAATAATTGTGCTAACGTCGCTTACCTTTTCGCTTCGCCCGCCTATCTTTCTTACCTCTAGAACGAGAATCTTCCCATGCTCGTCCACCCATACTTCGCTCTGTTTGTAGGTCCCAAGAACTGCGGTAGTGGTCTTCTGGTGGCCGAAAACCGCGAGGTAGTTCACGTGCAGATTGGATATTAAATTTAATCTCATATTCTAGTTCCAACGCCTTAACAGTTGAACCACCTTGGCCAACAAGAACACCAATTGCAGATTCGTCAACAAATATTTCAGCACTTACATTACCACTGAATTTAACATGATGGATTTTTATTCCATAATCATCTGAAAGGCGCTGTTTCAGTTGGGCTGCAGCAAGTAATTGGACCGACGTCATATCATCACCACTAGCATTACCATCAGCATCCACAATACAAATTTGTTCCCCGAATGAAAATATTTCATGCAACACTTTCCCATCAGGGTATCGCTTCACTTGAATTACTGGGCGAGCAAGATCTGCTTGCATACCAGTTGGGGCCTTAACAGCCATTCCGAGTTGCAATACTTCAGAAATTTTTCCCTTTTCAATATGAATTACAGTAGTCAATATCTGAGCAAGAATCCCTAACTCAACTCTTCCAATCATGCGCTGAATAGCTTCTAGAGCAGATGCTGAATGTGTAACTCCAAGTAAACCAAGGCCAGCCAAACGACAGTCCCCAAATACCTCAAAATCTCTTGTTTTACGAACTTCATCAAATACGATAAAATCGGGTCGGACTAGGAATAGAATGTCTGCAGTCAATTCCATCGAGCCACGTGAATGTTCGTCTTCAGCGAGTGGAGCATACTGTGTCACGCGTTGTGGTAGTTGTAGGTCTCTTGGACTTTCCATTGTTTTGACAATAGCTCCTTTCCCGTCTAACCAATGAGCAATTGCACTTGCTAAGGTTGATTTTCCCGAGCCAGGCATCCCGCTGACGAGTGTGCCTTGATTTTGCAAATCAGCAATTAATTTGAGAAGTTTCTCATCCAAGCCATATTCTTCTAAACTAGGTTGAGCAACGGGCCTAACTACGATGATTTCCCACCCATCAGAAAATGGCGGCCATGAAATGGTAATTCGTAAATCACCCACTTGTAATACTTTGCAACCATGTCTATCAATTTCAACAAAACAATCACTTCTTATCTCATTGTGTTGTTCAACAGCTAATGATAATTCATTAGCCATATTTTCAATATCTGCCCGATTAAAAGGTTCGATTTCTAGCTCTACAACCTCTAATTCTGCTATATGCCCACGTTTTACACGAGGGGGACAATCTGATTTCAAAAAAACAGTACTAACAGTATCATCATTCAACAGATCCTCTAAGGAATCTGGGATAGGGGGGTGGTCTCCAAACTTAGCCATGTCACTCCACTCAAACAGATTCTCCTTCAAGGGCGGTCATAGTCCAACGAAATAATAGAGTTGCAGAAACAGCAACTGTAAGAGATCCAAGTATAGGGAATCCTAAGCTATCAGATGCCACCACATAAATCACAAATGTAAGAATAATCAGAACCACCATATTACCTATGGTGCCCACCCTTAAATCCAATCCAGAAACAATATCATCACGGTTGGCTAGACACCACCAAACTAAAGCAACGAGGCCAAGTAATGTTGCATAACTCACAACTCCTCCAATAGTTTCTCCAAGCGCAGCAACATAGAGGTCGTATAGCGGCCCGAGTAACGTTGCAACTGGATTCATGGGCGGGCGACCTGCATTAGATTTTTCAATACTTCCTCAGAATAAGTTGTAACAAATCATTATCTTTTTGCTGCACTAATGGCCAAATCAACCATTTTCACCCCATTCAACCCAACTAAACCTGATGCTAAAGGAGTATCGGCACTTTTTCCCGATACGTGGTTAATGAATGCGCGCAGTTCTGCGGTCAAACTTGGCTCCCCTAATGGTAATTCTATACGTTCTCTGGGTGCGGCGTCAAATCCCCCCCACTCTTGCCCGTGTGCATTATTTGGGTGGTGATGAATCCATAAACCAGAATGGTCGAGATAATCTATTGCTAAAGAGGCGTCACGCCCAATTATTCGAAGAGAACGCACCTTTCCTTGTATACGGCTACGCCAAGATACTGAAACCAAAGCGGCGACCCCATTTGGATTATGCCCGGAACCCTTTGGAAAGCGCATTTCAATAATCGCATGGTCCTCAATAGAAGGGCTATCTGATGGGAGGGCGATACAATGAATCTTTTCCGCTTCAACATCTCCCATCAAATCTTTCATGATGTCCATGTCGTGAATTGCAAGTGCCGCAATGACACCAATATCTGGGCGCGGTTCCCTGACCGAAAGCCGTTCAGATTCAATATGGAGGACACTCCCTAATGCTCCAGATTCTATTAATTCGGCAGCTTTTCTTATTGCAGCGTGATAACGGAATAAATGCCCAACCATCAAGATATTGCCTGTTTTTTGAGCGCAATTTAATATTTCCATGGCTTCTTCTTCATTCATTGCTAGTGGTTTTTCAACTAGAACATGAATCCCCTCTTTCATCAAATCAATTGCCAACGACGCATGTTGTGGTGTGGGGGTTGCGATTGTGGTTGCAGTTACTCCCATAGTAGCCAATTCCGAAGCATCAGTGCACCATTCACAATCAAATTCAAAGGCCATCATTTTTGCTCTTTCAGCATCAACATCACATACAACTAATCCAGAGATTACGCCTTCACCAGCAAGTGCAGAGAGGGTTCTGACATGGTTTCTACCCCAATATCCAGTACCAACAACAGCCATCTTGGGGCTCATATGCCTGCCGACACCCGTTCTCTCTTTCACGCTACCGGATTCAACATTCACCGCACATAGGGGTGGTTTGTCTGATATAGGCCACCGTAGAGCGCCCCCTATGCCGGGCTTAATCATCGCCGCTGTGCGCGACCTTGACCCGCCTGCCGGAGGTGCAGAAATGAGCCTTGCAACACTACTAAAAGGCGTCTCAGAACCAGGCCCCTTATCGGATGCAGATGTATTATTTGTGCCATGCCAACAATCCCCAAATGTAGATCCTGCACTCCTTCAACAAGCTTGGCGTATAATTGCATTTCAAAGTGATGCTAGGGGGCAATCTACATCTTTAACAGAGGATAGTGAAATAAAACTTCATACATTTCCTCTTCCTATTGAAGATGTTTGGTCTGGATTAGCATGGCGTAGGCGTAAGAAAAGCGGCCAGCCACATCTAAAAACACAGCGCAAACACCTCAAGCGCGCTAATCAAAAATTTACAAATATTCTTCGTGAATCTATGAAAAAGGAGGTTGACGAGGCTATTCGAAGCGGCCTCCCTGTAATAGGTATCACCCAATTACATTGGTCGGCAGGAGCGTCGGAGGTTTTCCAAGAATTGAAAATACCTTACTTGGTTTTTGTGAGGGATGAATTACAGTTTATTCAATCAGAAATCTATCGCTCAAGTCTTGAAAATGCCGCTGCAGTATGTTGCGCAGGTGAAGGATTAGGGTTACAAGTATCGTCCATATTTTCTTTGAATGCTATTAGAAATGTACGACTCCCAGTAGATTTCGAGGGTCGTTTTGGAACAATAGATCAGATAGAAATTGCAAGAGCGGCAGGCCTTGCTAATCGTGCAAGTAATGATGATTTGACCATACCAAGGATCGCAATAGTC
>Ga0187827_10009687_pt1 | contig 10162 bp, 7 predicted proteins | sample ETNtaG_39_FD_167969 | JGI IMG/M metagenome (GOLD analysis project Ga0187827, IMG submission 167969) | Marine microbial and viral communities from oxygen minimum zone, Eastern Pacific Ocean - ETNP2014_SV_150_PacBio MetaG (Illumina Assembly) | ecosystem: Environmental > Aquatic > Marine > Hypoxic... | reverse complement strand
AGACTCATTTGTTATATCGCTTATGTTCATCTTATCTTTAAATTCATTTAATTCCTCAGGAGATAAAGAGTTAAGTTTATTAACCATTTCTTCTAAAATTTTTTTCTGCTTTTCATCATCCATTTCTTTAAATTTATCCACCATTATTTCTAGAAAATATTTTCTTAAATCTACAAAATCTTTGCCATCAAAGACTTTCATTTCTTCTTCTTCACGAGAGAGTTCTTTTTGAAATTCAACAGCTTTTTTTTCAAGTTCAATACAATAATCATCAAGTTCTTTTTGACTTGAAATTTTTCCGTGTTCAATATCAAAAATATCAGTAAATCTTCCATAAAGTGAAACATGTAATCCATATTTCGAACGAGTGTTTAAATAATCATTTACTTTCTTGCGGAAGGCCATTTCATTCTCTAGATTTGTTTCTGCATCGGATTGCCATACTTGAGAAACAAAATCCCAAGCTTTATTTAGAGTTTTAAAAAATACATTTAAATCATCCCAGGTTGCTAAATATTCAGCAATATTTTTTTTTTCGGTATTTAATAAGCCATTTAAGAAAGATGATTTATTCATAATAATAATATATTCTGTAAAAGTGTTTGAAACAATCGTCATTATCGAAGTTGTAACTTGTTTTCAATACGACTGATATACAAAGAAATTTGGTGGTTGATTTATATCAATGAAAAATCTTTACTGATTCAGGAAACTGAATCGATAATAATAATGATATAGAATTAAGGAGATTAATTAAAAACAGGGAAAGGAAAGCCAAACATAAATGAAAAATTCAAATGAAAACAAGTTGATACTTAGGCTTCTGCTATTGATGGCTTTTGCCGATAAAATATATCGAGAAGAGGAAGAAGAATTTGTTAAATCAATTTCCAAATCACTGGATGTTGATAAAGAAGAGTTAAAAAAAATTGAAAATGAAATAGACAATGTAAGTGATTTTACCGGAGCATGCCGTGAAACAGCAAATAGAATTCAAAATAAGGGAGACAGAGACAAAACCATAACGCTGTTATCCGAGATGATAACGAAAGACAAGATCGTTCATAAAGCCGAAATTTTCGCTTTACAGCTAATCGCTGAAGAATGGAACATGTTTGTTAATTGAAGGTAACCAATGAAAATTTCATTATTGCTAGAGAAGTTTAGAAATCACGGATATACCCTTCCACAGTCTCTTGCAGAACTTGCGGATAATAGCATCACGTTTAATGCAAAAAATATATGGATTTACATGTACTGGAGTGACGATCTGGGAAAAAATTCATTTGTTATGGTTGTTGATGATGGCGATGGGATGAATGAAAATGAACTGCTAAATAAAGCGCTTACAATCCCAAAAGAAGATCATATTGATAGAGGAGAGGGTGACCTTTCAAGATTTGGCCTTGGTTTAAAAACAGGTTCATTTGAGCATTGCAGATCAATTACAGTTATAACCAAAAAGGGCAAAATAATAAAAAAAACACTTAATTTTAAAGAAGGACTAACAGACGAAATGCCAAGCTGCATTAATCATAAATTTGTAAAAAAGTATTTAGACAATTTTGAAAAACAAAATAGCGGGACAATTATTTTATGGTCTGACCTGGATAGAATTTCCCGAATACAAGCAATAGATAGAGCCGCCAATTTTTATAGCGATTATGAAAGATCAAGAAAACACTTTAAACTGATCTATCACAAATTTATATTAGATAAAAAAATAAATATATATTTTGGCGGCAATGAAGACGTAAACAAAACAAAAATTTTTGATCCTTTTTACAAGGAAAATAAAAATACCATTAAGTTGCAGGATGTAGAAATCAGTTTTTTTAAGGGTGGTAGCACTATATTAAAACCATGGATCATTCCTCAGGATACAGGCAATGAAAATTTGAATTTTACCAAGAATGAACTCCAGGGATTATATTTTTTTAGAAGAAAGAGATTAATTGATTATGGTGGCTGGTTCGAAATTGGTGATAGGCATACAGACAGATTTTGGAGCCCCACTGATAGGTTCAATAGACTGAGAATTGAGGTAGAACTTCCTTTGGAGAATGATGATTTATGGATAAGCTATTCCAAGAATAAAGTTACTATACCTAAATTTGCCATCAGTAAATTTCGCAAGCACCTAAAAAAAATTAGAAAAGATTATTTAGAAAAGATTAGCAGTATGTCTGATGATCCAGCAAGCAAAGAACCTGTTAACGAAACATTGAAAAAGAAAAAAGAACTAACTAAAATGATAGGTAATAAGATGTTGAATGATGAAGATTTATCAAAAATTGAAGCCTTAATAAAAAAATTATAATGACCGACATTGAAGATTTTATACCAGTAATAAACGGGCACCTAGAATATTTTGGTTCAAAAAGAGGCATAAAAAATTGGTATCCCAAAAATAGAAAAGATCAAGAAGATTTTTTAGAAAATTTGTTAAAAACTTATCCTGAGCAAAAAACTAAAAAAAATAAAATAAAAGATTTTCTTGATAGAAATTATGCTCAAACAGTCGAGGAAGAAATGACTTTGAGGGCAAAAGAAAAAGACAGAGATCATGAACCATGGCTTACAAAGGAAACAAAAAAATTGTGGGAGGATAAAATATTTACAAATTCTCAATTTGCTTTTTATAGAAAAAAATTTGAAGGAGAATTAGGAAGAATAGTTTGTCGCGATCTTGATGACTCTACAAATGAAATTTTAACTGATCTTGAAAAACCGACACGACCTGGAAAATGGGAAAGTAAAGGTATGGTGGTAGGAGATGTTCAGTCGGGAAAAACATCAAATTACATTGGGTTAATAGCTAAAGCAATTGATTGCGGGTACAAACTTATCATAGTTATGAGTGGAATTTATAATAGCTTAAGAGCTCAGACTCAGACTAGATTAATGGAAAATTTGATAAGCACATCAGATCAGCAAGGCAAGGATGTTTTTAAAGTTAACTTTATGACTCATAAACCTAAATATAAATTTGTAGATGGCATTAAAGAAATGGATATTAACGGAGACTTTAACGCAAAAACAGCACAAACCGTTGCTTTGATGCCAAATTTAGATCCTGCCATTTTTGTTATTAAGAAAAATGTACCAGTATTGTCAAATATATTAATATGGCTCAATGGCCAACCCGGAATAAAAAAAGATCCAAAAAAACCTTGGACCTGGAGGGGTTTTAGAGATTTAATCGCTGACAAGTTGCCGGAACATCAAATTCTTTGTGACTTACCACTATTAATTATTGATGATGAGTGTGATAGTGCATCGATAGATATAAGCAAACGTAAAGGAAGTTTGAGTGATATCGATGATAAAGATGAGCTTGAACATTTCAGGTTAGCAGATCCTTCAAAAACCAATTTGTTAATTAGAAGAATTATGGCATCATTTACAAAAAATGCCTATATAGGTTACACAGCAACACCACTAGCAAATATTTTTATAGATTATACATCTATAAAGAAACAAGAAGGAAGAGACCTGTTTCCCAGAGACTTTGTTAAAATTTTGAAAAGGTACAATACCTATCAAAGTCCCCTTGCAATATTTGGTAAAGCAGAACGTAATTTTGATGATAATAATGAAATTGTTAGCTTGTCAGAAGACATTGATGATGAAAAATATTTACAAGTTAAATGGATTTATGATTACAGAGATGATTTTGATGAATTTGTTAAAGATGATGGTGAAATTGATAACGAAAAAAGAGATGAAGTTTACAGAAAAGAAGGAACGAGAGGCGAGGAACCTCCTACTGGCTGGCTGCCACTTTATCATAAGCAATTTCATAATTGTCCCTTTAAGAATGAAGAAAAGATTCCATTAAGTTTGGAAAATGCAATCAATACATTTTTAATAAATATTGCAATTAAATCTTTAAGAAACGTAGAAATTAATCACAATTCCATGCTTATACACGTATCAAGATTTGTCAGTGTTCAAAATACAGTAAAAAAACAAGTAAAAGATTATGTTAAAAATTTAAAAAACATAATACAAAATGACATAGACAATAAAAAAATTAATGCTGTTAAAAATAGATTTGAAAAAATTTGGAAAGAAGATACGTTAAAAACTCTCGATGCTAGCCAAAATATTGGATCTAATACAATTGATTTTAATGAAGTTTGGAAAAAAATAACCGAAACTTTAGTTGATGAAGAGAAATTTGATATTGTTCAAATCAATAGTAATTCTGCTGACATTTTGGATTATGAAAATAAAAAAAAAGGATGGAATGTTATAGTAATAGGTGGTGCAGCTATATCGCGAGGTTTAACCCTAGAGGGCTTAAGTGTGAGTTATTTTTTAAGAGTTGCCAAAACTCCTGTCGCAGATACTTTAATTCAGATGGGTCGATGGTTTGGATATAGAAGGGGATATGAAGATTTATACAGAATTTATGTACCAAAAATCCTCCATATTTTATTTAGACAGTTTACTTACGCAATGGAATTTGCACGCGGTAAATTTGGTGAAATGCAAATAGACCGAAGATCCCCAGTCGAATTTTCCATGGAGATACCAACCTTCCCAGGATGGAATTTGATAGCAGCATCAAAATCTAAAGATCTTATTGTTTTACCGGAACCACTTTATTCTTACAATTCTAGACATCATGTAAATATAGAATTTTATTCAGAAGAAGGATCAAGATCAAAAAATATTAGTTTAGCAAATAAACTTGTCGATAATTTAGGTAAAAACGAAGAAAATGAAAAAGAAATAAACGAGAGAATAAATAATGCAAAAATTTGGCTGCCAGGAAAAATTTCTTCTAGAATTGATCATAATTTGGAAAAAAGTGAAATAATAAAAAATATTAAAAAAATAAAAAAAGAAAACCCAATCTCAAAAGCCTATCTTTGGAAAGATATTGATTGTAATGAAATTGTTAAGTTTTTGTTAACATATCAAAAACCCAGAAAACCTTTCAGCGATAGTCATCCTCACGACATAGCCTATAGAATAAATTTGTTAAACCAAAATAAGCCTGAAGTAAAATGGAACTTTGCAATCTGGTCCCTTAAAGAAGATAGAAAAGATAGGTTAAAATTAAATATAGGAAATAAATTAAAATATAAAATTACTATTCCAGAAAGAAGTATTAATAAAGAATATAAACAAGGAAAAGAATTTTCAATTGGAGAACTTGCAGATCCTATATCAGAATTCATGGATATGGATAAAGAGACTTTTGATAAAGGTGTAGATCATTGGATTGAGGTTTATAGGTCCACAGGAAAAACTGAAGAAAAAAAGGGAAACTATCTACCATTCGGTTTTAAGCAGAGAGTTAGAGGTAAAAGAAAAGAAGGTTTTTTTATTCTTACTCCTTGGAGTGTAAAAAGCAAAGATAATAATAAATATGCCAATTCAAAAAAGAAGGCTGACATTCATATAAGCTGGGAAGTTATAATACCATCAACTAAAGAAGAAAAAGATGATGAAAATTTGGTTTATAATGTAGCTTTAAATAGAGTGGCATTAGAGCATAGACGCCAGAACTTGATGGATTTTTTAAATATGGAAAGAGGTGATGAAGCTGCCTAGTTAAAATTTATAGTTTATGGATTCACTCAAATATCAACAAGAACTTAAATTAAAGTGGGCAGAGTTAAGCACAAAAATTTCAAAAGATGAGGAATTTATATCTGCAGGAAAAGCAAGAGTAAAAGTTTCAAAAGAATATTGGTTAACATTAAATACAAAAGGTCTTCCTGGTCTACAAATATTTATTGATAAAAAAAAACAATTAGACAAAAATAAAATACCAGATTGCAAAGGGTGGAAAATTGATATAAGCGAAAATGTTATTTTAATGTCTTTAAAAGACGAAGATTATAGAGATTTTTTTAAAGATATTATTAACTTAATATTAACAAGAATTTATCTTCTTAAACTTCACAGTGATGAAAGTATCAAATTTTTTTTTGAGAAACTTATATCTGCTAAAAATTTTTTTGATGAAGAAAGCTCACCAAGAAAACTTACTTCTGAATCGCAAACAGGTTTATTTGGAGAACTTACCTTTTTGGACGAATTTATTGGTAAAAAATATTCCAAAAAAGATGCATTATCATTTTGGTCAGGCCCAACAAAACAACATGATTTTACTACTAATAATATTTTGTTGGAAACCAAAACTTCAAAGGTTGTAAATCAAAAAAAAATTAGTGTTTCTAGCAATCATCAGCTATCACCAATTTTTGAAAAAAAACTTTATTTAATATTTATTCAAATTGAAAAAAATTTAAATGGTAAAAGTTTAAATAAACTAATAGATGATTATTCAGAAAAATTAAAAACAGAATCTGAACTTCTTTTAAATGATTTTTATATAAAGCTTAGACAATCAGGTTACTATGATATTCATAGAGACCACTACAAGGAAAATTATGTCTTAAAAAATATATTTTTTTATTATATATCCAAATCTTTTCCCTATATTAAAGATGTAAGTAAACCAGAAGCTATTTCAGAGCTTTCAATAACCTATAAAATTGATCTTGATAAGTGTGAAGAATTCAGGGTTAATGAGGAAAAAATGCTTGCTGAACTATGAGTGCTATTGAGATAAAAAAATTCTTTTTAAGTTTAAAGAATGAAATTGAAGACACCGACGAACAGCCAAGCTCTATACTTACAAAAATCTACACAGATATTTTGTATGATAATGGAACCATTTCAGATTATGAACTTTCGTTTTTCGAAAAGGAGATAAAGAATTCAGAATTAAGACTAGATGGATTTTCATTTAACGAAGAAGATCTTAGACTGGATTTGTTTATAACACATTACAATCCTTCCTCTAAAATAGAGGAAATTGAATTCAAGGAAGTTCTTGAACTGATTAACACTGCTAAAAATTTTTACACTCAATCTTCAAACAAACTTTATGAAAAAATTAATTCACGAGAGGATGTGTATGATATTTCCAAAATTATATTCAATAATTCGAAAAATATATCTACAGTCAGGATTTTTGTATTTACCAATGCAGAATGTGAAAAGCTTCCACAAATGCGAAAGGAGGGAAAAATAGAATTTCAAAATTATCTGTACGATATAAATCGTATATACAAGGCAAGTCTGGGAGGTCCAGAATCAACAGATATAAAAATAGATTTTACAAGATTTAAACAACGAGTGCGCTGCATGCTGGCGCATAAAACCAAGGATAAAATTAGTAGCTACATGGCAATTTTTCCAGGAGAAGTTCTTTCCAATATCTACAGACTGTTTGGACAAAGACTGCTAAATTTAAATGTTAGATCCTTTTTACAGTTAGGTACAAAAATTAATAAAGGAATAAGAGAAACGTTAAACAATGAACCAGAGCGTTTTTTTTCATACAATAATGGCATAGCTATCGTTGTAGATAATATTGAAATTGACCATGATAAGAATGGCTCATACATAACATCAGCCAGTGGGTTTCAGATAGTTAACGGGGGACAAACTACAGCAACAATTTTTAGAACCAAAAAACAGGATAGTGCAAATTTTACGAATGTGATGGTACCCGCAAAAATTATTCTGGTTAGGAAAGAACAAATTGATGAGGTGGTTCCAAAAATTTCAGAGTTTGCCAATACGCAGAATATTATTAAGAAAGCCGACTTTTCATCCAAACATAACTTTCATATACAAATGAAAAAACTTTCCAATAAAATTAGAACACCAGAGGGCCTTCAATGGTTTTATGAAAGAATGAGAGGTGAATACCAGATGCAAAAAATGAAAGAAAAGGATCTTGGAAAGAATAAAAAATCGAAATTTCTTCAGGTATCGCCTCCCTATATGAAATTTACAAAAGAAGACTTGGCAAAATTCATAAATTGCTGGCATTATACGGATCCTCACATTGTATGTACTGGTGCTCAAAAAAATTTCATTATCCTTATGAAGTCACTTAATGATAAAAAATTTCATGAAAAAATTGATGACGATTTTTTTTATAAATACTGCTCTATTGCAATTTTATTTAATAAAACTGCTAAAATTATTAAAAGCAATACTTCTATTGCGGGGTACAGATCTCAGGTCTTATACTACACGATTTCTTTAATTGCATATCATACAAATAGAAAAATAAACTATGATCATATTTGGAGTGAGCAAAGTATATCCCATAAATTTGAGAATTTGATCGATAAATGGAGTGTTAAAGTTTATGAAACTATTCAAAAAACTGCAAACGGTAGAAATATATCTGAATGGTGTAAAAAAGAGGAATGTTGGGATGATTTAATGGAAAGAACATTTGCCTTTTCGGAAATACCACCTGAATTTGCAAATGTTAAAAAATTTTCGGCAAGACAGTAAAAACGATCAGAGAAATTTTTTCACCTGAGGACATGGATAATATTAAAAAATGTAAAAGCATTGCTACCAGAGACTGGGAAAAAATGATCGCTTGGGCTCAGGAGTCGGACGAATTTCATTTAAAACAATGCCAAATAGCCACAACTCTTTGGATGCAGTCGCTTAGCAATTGGAAAAGGTTGCCATCACCTAAACAGGCCAAGAGTGCGATAAAAATGATAATCAAAGCTGAGGAAGCAGAGATTATATAGTTTTAATTATCCAGCTCTTAGGTTGGAAATTCTATTCTTTTTGTTATCAAGCAGGTAATGGATAATATTAAAGCATATTTTTTCTACTACATTCACAGGGACGGCATTCCCGGCCTGCTTATAAGATTGAATTTTTGACTCCAGGATTTTAAAACTTTTTGGAAATCCCTGCAGGTTAAAACATTCACGTGGTGTTAGTTTTCTGGGATTCATATTCTTTCCCTGGTAGATAAGGCATTCTCCTCCATCCTTATAGTATCTTGAGGTTATGGTATTTGTACATTCATCTTTCGGACGGGTCAGCTTGAAACCAAATCCCTTATCAGCCTTTTGGTTTCGAAGTCTCCTTTTTTTATGGCCATTCCACAGTCTGTCCGAAATGGTATAAAATGCATCAACTTCTTTTTCTAAAAAATCCCCAACTTTTACCTTGCTATTATCAGGTTCGGGATACATGAACTCACAATCATTTTTCTCTAAAAAACCCACGATATAAACCCTGCGTCTTCTTTGTGCAAGACCGAAGTATTGTGCATTCAGTATTTTTGGATCAGGAACATAATACTTTTTTCTTAAGGATTCCAATATTACATTCATCACATTACCATTGTCGTAAGTGGAAAGATTTTGAACATTTTCCAGCAAAAACGCTTTTGGCTTTTTTGCTACAATAATGTCGAGAATGTTAAAAAAGAGACTGCCTTCCTGTTTGTCCTCAAAACCATGTTTTCTATTCAAATAATTTCTTAATGATACTGCTGCTTGTGAAAAAGGCTGGCACGGGAAACCTGCCAGTAAAATATCGTGCTCAGGAACCACACTTCTGATCTTGTAAGGCTTAATTGATTTTATATCTGCTTTTAATTTTGTTTTTGGAAAATTGTTTTGGTAAACTTCTCTGCACCAGTTGTTGATTTCAGAGTAAAAAAGACATTCATGTTTCAAACCTAGTTTGTGCACTGCATTTTTAAGACCCAATCGCATACCTCCAACACCGGCAAAAAGATCAATTGATGTGATTCGTTTCATTAATATCTACTAGTATCATGAAATAAAGGTTTTATTAATAATGATTATGGAGGTGGAAATAATTAAATTTTTTTTCCCAGAAAATTGTTTATTTTATCTTTAAAGTTATTTTTCCTAATCTTGCATTCCCTTATAATTAACAATCTGTAACCTAATCTTCCAATTTTTCTGTCATTTTTCTTATCTCTTTTCCTATTATCACTGATCTTTTTTTTCCAAAAGGAACGGTTAGTTTTCGGATATGAAGCCAGATGGCAACGATGTCCGTGCCAGAAACAGCCTCTTACTTGAATGGCAATACTTTCTTTATTAATAACTATATCCGGAATACCGGGAAGTTTTTTATCATGGATCCGGTAACGGTATCCTCTAGAACTAAGGTATTTTCTTACTACAAGTTCAGGTTTTGTATTTTTTGCCCTTATGTTGGACATCATTATTGATCTTTTTTTTTTAGAAACAATATCCATATTTTAGTAGAATATAATAAATGGATTTGAGCAAACTTAAAGATTATAAAAATAAGAAAAAGAATATAG